>Ga0209348_1000552_pt1 | contig 19233 bp, 19 predicted proteins | sample ETNvirenome_2_30_FD_184065 | JGI IMG/M metagenome (GOLD analysis project Ga0209348, IMG submission 184065) | Marine viral communities from the Pacific Ocean - ETNP_2_30 (SPAdes) (version 2) | ecosystem: Environmental > Aquatic > Marine > Oceanic | place: Pacific Ocean | collected 2013-06-22
TTAAGATTGCAAAAGGCGGAGCTGATTACTTTTTAGCAAAAGGAGTTAGTATACCACCAAATTCTGCTATTGAATTAATTCAAGGTGGAGCAAAAATTGTTTTAGCTAGTGGTGATACGTTAGAAGCAGTCTCTGATACAGCTAGTAGTTTAGACGTGGTTCTTTCGTACATCGATACAATTAGTTCGTAGGAGGAACAATGACGGCAATAATAAATGGAATCCAATACATTGGAGGTCAAACAGCTCCAAATGAATTCATAAATAATCAAGCAGGTACAATTGATGGTACACAAACAATTGAAAACGGTGTACTAGCAGGACCTATTACAATACCTGGCACAATCACAGTTACAGGAGTATTAGTCATTGTCTAAAATAGAAGTAAACACAGTCGAACCACAATGCGGAACTACCTTAACATTAGGTGGGTCTGGTGATACGGTAACTTTAGGAAGTGGTGCTAGTCAATCTGGTTTCGGTAGAACTGGAACGGTAGATTGGCAAACAGGAAGTATTAAAACAGCTACATTTACAGCTGCTAATGGTGAAGGTTATTTTGCAAATACTACAAGTGGAGCATTTACAATGAACTTACCTTCATCTCCTAGTGCAGGAAATATAGTTTCAGTAAAAGATTACGCAGGAACATTTGATAATAATAATTTAACTGTTGGTAGAGGTGGTTCTAATATTGAAGGACAAGCTTCAGATAAAGTATTATCAGATGAATCTCAAGCAGTAACATTTGTTTATGTAGATGCTACTAAAGGATGGTTAGTTATTAATGATATGAACACAAGTCAAGTTCCTAGTTTCGTAGCAGCAACAGGTGGAAATAGTACAGCAACTTGTGGAGATTATAAAATTCATACTTTTACAGGACCTGGAACATTTTGTGTTACTAGTGCAGGAAATGTTGCTGGTAATAATAAAATAGAATATTTAGTAGTTGCTGGTGGTGGTGGAGGTGGTGGACCTCAAGGCGGTGGTGGAGGTGGAGCAGGTGGTTTAAGATTTGCTTCAACAAGTATAGCACCATTAACGTACCCAGCAAAACCTTTAGCAGGCACAGAAATAACAGCAGCTGCTCAAGCTTATCCTATTGCAGTAGGTGGTGGTGGAGCAAAAGGATCGTCAGGAAGTGGTGGTGGTGGTTGTTGTTCACAAGAAGGAACTTCAGGTACTAATTCAAGTTTTTCAATTATTACTTCAGCAGGAGGTGGCGGTGGTGGAGTAGGTCAAGCACCAAGAGGACCAGAGGCACAAGGTAAAAATGGTGGTTCTGGTGGAGGTGGTGGAGGTAGAGCAGGTTCAGGTACAGGTTCATCAGCTCCAGCTACAGGTGCTCCAGGTGGATCGGGAAATAATCCTCCAGTTACTCCAGCTCAAGGTACAGATGGAGGAAAAAGTAGAACTACAGGTAGTCCTCCAAACGCTGATAGAGGTGGTGGAGGAGGTGGTGCTATAGCAGCTGGTTCAAATGCAGGAGCAAGCACTGATCCAGCAGGAGCAGGTGGAGCAGGCGGTGGTTTTCCAACAGCTTTTGGTTCTAATGGTCAACCTTGTGGTAGTTTTAGATACTATGCAGGTGGTGGCGGAGGTGGTCTTGATGGACCTCCAGGATGTGCTGGTGCAGGTGGTCTAGGAGGTGGAGCAGCAGGAATTAAAGATAGTACACCTGGTAGTAATGCAACTGATAATACTGGCGGTGGCGGTGGTGGAGCAGGGACATCCCATCCTATAAGTGGAACTAATGGTGGTTCTGGTATAGTAGTAATAAGGTATAAATTTCAATAATTATGACAAGTACAATTAAAGTAAACAATATTCAAAATCAATGCGGAGCTAACATCATCAATGAAAGCTCTAACACAATAACTATCGGTGCAAGTGGCGATACCGTTACTCTTGCATCAGGTGCATCTCAATCAGGTTTTGGTTCTACTGGTGAAGTATCTTGGGTAACAACTAAAAAAACAACAACATTTACAGTGACATCTGGAGAGGGATATTTTTGTGATACATCTAGTGGAGGGTTTACAGTAAATCTTCCAGCAGGAACTGCCGGTAATTCTTTTGCAGTTGCAGATTATACAAATACTTTTCAAACAGGTAATTTAACTATTTCACCAAATGGATCTCAAAAAATAGGTGGTATTGCAGGAGATGTAAAATTAAGCACCGAAGGACAATCCGCATATTTTGTATATGTAGATGATACTGAAGGTTGGAAAAATGTTATTGATTCAACTTCTAATCTAACTGGAGAATCATTTATAACAGCAACAGGGGGCGCAATATCAATATCAGGAAATTGTAAAATTCACACATTCACAGGTCCTGGTACTTTTTGTGTATCAGCTATAGCATCTACTCCAGCAAACAACCAAGTTTCATATATGGTAGTGGCTGGCGGTGGTTCTGGTGGAGTTAGACAAGGTGGCGGTGGAGGTGCAGGAGGTTTTAGAGAAGATAAGTCTCCAGTTACTCCTTACACAGCAAGTCCTTTAGAAGGAGCTGGTCCAATAACAGTTACAGCTACAGCATTTCCAATAACAGTTGGAGGTGGTGGTCCTGGATTAGGACCAGGAGGTGGTGGACAAACTAATGGTGCTGATGGTTCTGCTTCAGTTTTTTCAACAATAACATCTGCTGGTGGAGGCGGTGGAGGTAGTTCACCTTCCGCAACAGCTAGAACAGGTGGTTCTGGCGGTGGAGGAGGAGCAAATGCTTCTCCAAATTGTGGTGCTTCAGGCAATACTCCTCCTGTTAGTCCACCACAAGGTAATCCTGGTGGTAATGGAAGTTTTCCTGGAACTGGTGGCGGTGGTGGAGCTACTGCTGCTGGAAATGGAGCTGTTCCAGGAGGTGCTGGTGGTGCAGGTGCAACAACTTCAATTTCAGGAAGTCCAACAGCTTATGCTGGTGGGGGTGGTGGAAGTGATTATTCTAGTGCAGGAGGATCAGGAGGCACTGGTGGTGGTGGTGCTGGAGGTGGTCCAGGTTCAAGTGGGTGTGCTGGAACAGATAATACTGGAGGTGGTGGTGGAGGTAGATCTTCTTGTAGTGGTTGTTGTGCAGCTGGAAACGGAGGTTCAGGAATAGTAATAATAAGGTACAAGTTTCAATAGGTAATATGAGTGAAGTTAAAGTTAACAAAATTACACCGACAGCAGATTGTGGCACAGTCACACTCGGAGATAGTGGTGATACTGTAGCTATACCAACTGGTGTAACATTAACATCAGCAGGATCAATTACCAATTCAGGAACAATCACAAACACAGGAACAATTTCAGGTGGTACAATTACAGGTACCATTGATGGTCAAGTTAATTGGCAAACAGGTTCAATTAAAACAACAGGATTTACTGCAACAGCAGGTGAAGGATATTTTTGTAATACAACAAGCTCGGCTTTTACAGTAACACTTCCAGCGTCACCATCAGCTGGTGATTTTGTAGGCGTTAAAGATTATGCTGGAACTGCACAAACAAATAATATTACTATTGCAAGAAATGGTTCTAACATTCAAGGAGCAGCAAATGATTTTTTAATTAATACAGAAAATGCATCTGTAATTTTTATTTATGTAGATGGAACTCAAGGTTGGCTTACAACAGCATCTTCACTTCCAGGAGATTTAACAACACCTACTTACGTAACAGCAACAGGGGGCACAATTACTACTTGTGGTGATTTCAAAGTTCACGTTTTTACTGCACCAGGTACATTTTGTGTTTCTTGTGGTGGAAATACTTTGGGATCAAATACAGTTGATTATTTTGTAGTTGCAGGTGGTGGAGGTGGCGGTGGAACTAATACTTGTAATTATGTAGGAGGAGGAGCAGGTGCAGGAGGTTTTAGAGTTTCAAATAGTTTAGGAATACCCGCTCCAACAATGTCTCCTTTATCTAATCCTACAGGTTTACCAGTAACAGCACAAGCTTATCCAATTGCAGTTGGTGGAGGTGGACCAGGTGGATCTGGTCCTGCGCCAGGAAATCCAGGCACAAGAGGTTCAAATTCTATTTTTAGTACAATTACGTCAACAGGTGGAGGAGCTGGAAGACAAGGAGGTTCTTCTGCGCCTTATACTTGTGGCCCTGGTGGTTCTGGTGGATCAAATACAGGTGATAGTTGTGCTGGAGCAGGTAATACACCGCCAGTAAGTCCTCCTCAAGGAAATAATTCAGGAGTAGGTAGTCCACAACCAACAGTTGCTTCTGGTGGTGGAGGCGGAGCTGGTGCAGTAGGAGGATCGGGATCACCAAGTTCTCCTTATACAGCAGGGTCAGGTGGAGTAGGTTCTTTTGTTTCACCTTCTATAGCTGTATCTTGTGCAGGCACTACAGGTCCAGTTCCATCAGTAAGATATTTTGCAGGTGGAGGTGGAGGAGGTGCATTTCCAGGACATACTGCAGGATCAGGTGGATCAGGAGGTGGTGGAAATGGAGCTACAGGTCCAAACAATCCAGGCTCAGCAGGAGCCGTTAATACTGGTGGTGGAGGTGGAGCAGGTTCTAATGGTCCTTCAGGTCACACAACAGGTGGAAATGGCGGATCAGGAATTGTTATAATTCGTTATAAATTTCAAAACTAATGAGTGAAGTTAAGACAAATAAAATTAGTCCAAGAAAAGGGACAACCACAACTATCGGTGATAGTGGTGATTCGGTAACTATCTCATCAGGAACAACTACAACAAATGCAGGAATAATTTCTACTGCAGGTATTACTGGTGGTACAATCAATAATACAACAGGAACAATTACAGGATTACAACAAGCAATTAATTGGCAAACAGGATCTATAAAAACAGCTAGCTTTACAGCTTCAGCTAACGAAGGATATTTTTGTAATACTACATCAGCGGCTTTTACAGTTACGCTACCTGCATCACCAACTGCTGGAGATGTAATCGCTGTAAAAGATTACGCAAATACTTTTGATACAAACAATTTAACTTTAAATCCAAATGGAAATAAAATTAATGGCTCAACAGATAATTATCCAGTTAATATAGAAGGTGCTTCAGGTGAATTAATTTACATCGATTCTATACAAGGTTGGAAGTTTTTAGATGCTTCTAAGGCAGCGGATATTTCTGAAAATAAACAATATATATCTGCATCAGGTGGTACTGAAACAACATCAGGAGATTTTAAAATTCATACATTTACTGGCCCAGGCACTTTTACAGTTTCTGCAGTAGGAAACTCAGCTGGATCAAATACTGTTTCTTATGTAGTTTTAGCTGGTGGAGCATCAGGGTCAGGAGCTTATGCTGGTGGTGGAGGTGGTGCTGGTGGTTTTAGAGAATCAAAAGCAGCATCAGATTGTTACTCAGCGAGTCCATTAAATGCAACTTGTGGTCCAGGATATAATTTACCTGTTTCAGCACAAGGGTATCCAATTACAGTCGGAGGAGGTGGAGCAAGTGGCTCTTGTGGTGTTCCTCAAAATGGTGCTACTAATGGATCAAATTCAATTTTTTCAACAATAACATCAACAGGTGGTGGAAAAGGGTCAGCTGAAGGAAATGGAAGCACAGGAGGTTCAGGTGGTGGTGGAGGTGGTGTATCTGGACCTAATTCTGGAGGAGCAGGAAATACTCCGTCAGTAACTCCACCTCAAGGAAATAATGGTGGGACTGGAGGAGGTCCTGGATTATCTGGAGGTGGTGGAGGTGGAGCAGGTGCCGCAGCTGGAAATTTTTCAGGAAGCACTGGTGGCGCAGGTGGAAATGGTGTAGCAACTTCAATTACAGGTTCACCAGTTACAAGAGGTGGTGGAGGTGGTGGAGGTTCTCATAATGGAGGTTCTGGAGGATCAGGAGGATCAGGAGGAGGTATGGCAGGCTCTCCATCAAGTCCATCTCAAAATCATTTGTCTCCTGCACCTGCAAATTCTGGAGGCGGTGGAGGTGGTTCAGGTGGAAAAAGTGGTGTTGTACCAGGAGGTTGGGGTGGTAACGGTGGTTCAGGAATTGTTATTATTAGATACAAATATCAAAACTAAATGGTATATTTACAAACAAATAAAAAACATATATAAGGAGAAACATTATGGCACATTTCGCAAAACTAGGAGCAAACGGAAAAGTTATTCAAGTGTTAACACTTGATAACAAAGATATGTTAAATGCTGATGGTGTTGAAGACGAAGCAGTAGGTCAACAATATTTAGAACAACACAATAATTGGCCTGCACAAATGTGGATTCAAACTTCATACAATACAACTGGCAATCAACATTCAGGTGGCGGAACACCTTTAAGAGGTAACTACGCAGGTATAGGTTATGAATGGGACGAAGATAATCAAATCTTTTGGCCTAAAAAACCATATGCATCGTGGGTAAAAAATACTACAACTGCAAACTGGCAATCACCAATTGGTGATGCACCTGCATTAACTGCAGAGCAAACTTCACAAAATGAAGCTGGCACTCATAGATGGAGTTATGATTGGAATGAAGAAGGCCAGTCTTGGGACTTGACAGATCATAACGCATAGATTAAAAATGGTGGTGGTATGCAGAAGAAAGTATTAACAGAACAAGCTTTATATTTTGGTGATGTGGCAATGCCTAAAGATTGGGACATTGACCGAGATAAATTATCAGGCGACATCTTACAATCAGTAATTCAAAACAAGAATTTTCCATTCTCAAGAACTTGGGATATGTTAAATACCTATGTGCGAGATCATATTGGTCTTGAATATAATGTTAATTTAATTAACAAAGACACGTGGGGCAATATTTATAAACCTGCGGAAACAACAATACCTTTATTAAATATAGATCCAGTAGATTTACGTAACTCTCCGGACTTTACATTATTATATGGTGTTAAAGTCAAAGATTGTATGGTCAAAATACATTATGAAGATAATAGAAGAAAAGGTAGATCTTGGGATATACCACTGACTAATAATCAATTTATTATGTTTCCATCTACTAATATGTATTACTTAACTAATAATCAAAAGGATAGTTTAAATTTCGTACAAACTATAACGTATGAATATATCTAATTATTATTGGTATTTTAGTGGTGTTCTCACGTCTAAATTCTGTGATGAAGTAATAAAATATGCTAACGAACAAAAAGAAGTTATGGCTAGAACAGGTGGGTTTGGTGATAGAGAATTAAATAAACAAGAAGTATTAGATTTAAAAAGAAAAAGAAACTCTGATTTAGTATGGCTTAATGATACTTGGATATACAAAGAATTACATCCATATGTGCATCAAGCTAATAAAGCAGCTGGTTGGAATTTTGATTGGGAAAGATCTGAATCATGTCAGTTTACAAAATATAAGTTAAATCAATACTATGATTGGCACTGTGATAGTTGGGATAAACCATATGATCGAAAAGATCCAAACAATCCAGAGCACGGAAGAATTCGAAAACTATCTATGACTTGTCAGTTAACAGATGGTTCAGAATATAAAGGTGGTGAATTAGAATTTGATTTTAGAAACTATGATCCACATATGCGAGATGAATCGAAGCATAGAATACAATGTAAAGAGATATTACCAAAAGGATCTATCATTGTATTTCCTTCATTTGTGTGGCATAGAGTTAAACCAGTAACCGCTGGCACAAGATATAGTCTTGTTGTCTGGCATTTAGGAAAGCCGTTTAGATAATGTATATAAATAACTATTTTAACACGACCATTTGGTCAGAACAAAAACCAGAGTTTGTAAAATCCTTAAACAAAGCAAGTAACAAATATATTAAAGAAGCAAAAAATAGAGAGAAAAAATATATTAAAGAGTATGGTGACTTTGGTAGATCATTTCATTCAACACCACTCACAATGGATAATGACTTTTTAGATTTTAGAAATTACATTGGTCAAAAATCTTGGGAGTATTTAGATCATCAAGGTTATGATATGTCACAATACACAACTATGTTTAGTGAGCTATGGGTACAAGAGTTTGCTAAAAAAGGTGGTGGTCATCATTCGGCACACATACATTGGAATCAACACGTATCGGGTTTTTACTTTTTAAAATGTAGTGACAAAACTTCTTATCCAATATTTCACGAACCGAGAACAGGTGCTAGGGCTACTAAACTAAAAATGAAACCAGATCAAAAAGGTATATGGGGTGGTACAGAACTTGTACATTTTAAACCTACACCAGGCACATTAATTATATTTCCAGGGTTTTTGGAACACGAATATGCAGTTGACCACGGCATCGAACCTTTTAGATTTATACATTGGAATATACAAGCTGTGCCAAAAGAAATGGCAAAAGATGTTTAAAAAGAAAAAGTATACAGTAATACGTCAAGCAATATCAAAAGATTTAGCTGCATTTGTTGCAAACTATTTTAGTATGCAAAAGCAGGTATATGATACTTGTAGAGAGCGTAGATATTTTTCACCATTTGAAACTATACTTGGATATTATGAAGGTGAGAATGAACAGATACCAAATACCTATTCTCAATATGCAAACATGGCTATGGAGACATTACTATTAAAATGTTTACCGCAGATGGAGAAAGCAACAGGATTAAAATTATATCCTGCATATACGTATGCACGAATCTATAAAAAAGGTGATATTTTAAAAAGACACAAAGATAGATTTAGTTGTGAGATATCTACGACTATGAATCTTGGTGGTGATGATTGGCCAATATATTTAGAGCCATCTGGAAAAGAAGGTATGAAAGGTGTTAGAGTAGATTTAAAACCAGGAGATATGCTAGTTTATTCTGGTTGTGAGCTAGAGCATTGGAGAGAAAAATTCAAAGGCAAAGAATGCGTACAAGTTTTTCTGCATTATAACAATCGTAAGACCCCAGGAGCGAAAGATAATATGTTCGACAAGCGTCCACATTTAGGTCTTCCTTCTTGGTTTAAACGATGATATAATTCTTAGATGGGGGCTGTGTCACCACCACATACCACGCAGCCTCCTTTTAAGGATTATTTATGAGTTTAGGATTTGACGCAATATCAGCATTACCATTTGCTACATCAGGACCCGATTCAGATGTAAACGTATCGGTAACCGGCAATCAGGTAACTATTAGTATTGGAAGTGCTGGAGTTATTGCAGATTCTGTTACAGAAAATTTAACACCAAATCAGGTAACTTTAGGTCTTGGAACTTTAAGTATTACAGCTGACGCTAATCATACACTTACTGGATCTCAAGTAACTTTAAATATAGGTAATGTTAGTATAAGCACAGATGTTACTGTTTTACCTTCAGGTGTTGACTTGACCTTGGCTACAGGAAATGTTACAATAACTGCTGACGCAAATATAACACCTGACGCTAGTGCTTTAACATTAAATACAGTAGAACCAGGAGTTATTACGTGGAACGATATAGTACCAGGAGCAACAATGGTTTGGACACCAATCAAACCTTACTAAAACTATGGCATCAACATATTCATCAGATTTATCATTAGAACTTGTAGCAACCGGTGAGAAAGCTGGTCTATGGGGAACTATTACAAACACTAATTTACAATTATTACAAACAGCAGCATCAGGTTATGTAGAAGTAACTTTAAGTTCTGGTAATGTTAACTTAGATTTATCAGACGGATCAGCGACCGCGAATGGTAAAAACCTTTACATTAAATTAACAGGAACTTTATCTGGTAATGCAAGTTTAACAATGCCTGCAACTACATCTGGTGGTAATGCTAACAGAGTATTTTTTGTAGAAGATGGAACAACTAGAGGTGGAGCTGGTGACAGTCACACTGTAACTTTACTTACAACAGGTCAGAGCGCATCTACACAAGTACCTCTTCCTGAAGGTGCAACAGTTTTAGTTTATTCTAGAGGTAGTGTTCCAGCTACAACTTTAGGTATGATGGAAAAAGGATTTACGACAGTAACGGCCGCAAGTAAAACTGCATACACAGCAGTTCCTGGTGATCAAATAGGTGTAGACACAGTAGCTAATATTGTGACAATTACTTTACCTGCTGGAGCAATTGGTGATGAGGTAATTATTATGGACATATCAGCATCAAATGGTTTTGCAACTAACAAATGTGTTGTGGCACCCAATGGATCAGATAATATTCAAGGGAGTAATTCTTCAATAGATCTTACAACAAACAATCAATCAGTCACACTTTTTTACACTGGTGCTAGTAAAGGCTGGCAATTAAAAACTAACACAGCATAGGAGTAAAGGATGCTTACGAAAATTAAGTTTGCTCCTGGTATCGATAAACAAGATACAGCCGTTGGAGCTGAAGGTCGTTGGGTTGATTCAGATAATGTTAGATTTAGATATGGACTACCAGAAAAAGTAGGCGGTTGGCAATCATTACTTACAGATTCTATAGTGGGCGTTGCTAGAAAACAACATGCATTTGTAGATAAAGAAGGAAATAGATATGTGGCTATTGGCACAGACAAGTTTTTAATTGTATATTTTGAAGGTCAATTTTTTGATGTTACACCTCTTTCAGCTTCCATAGCAGGAGCTACATTTACATTTAATGGAACAACTACAATAACAATTACAACATCTTCTGCACATAATTTAGAGGATGGTGATATTGTTTTATTTGATAGTGTAACTTTGCCTGGTAGTACAGGATTAAATGCTTCTGATTTTGAAGATAAATTATTTCAGGTTATATCAACACCTACAGCAACTACTTTTACAATTACATTTACAAGTGCAGGTTCATCTGCATCTGGTGGTAGTGTAACTTTAAAACCTTACGAAAGAGTGGGTCCAGCTGCTCAAACTTATGGTTATGGTTTTGGTATTAGTCAATACGGTGGTACAGTTCAAGGTGCACAAACATCCACACTAGATGGAGCGTTGGCCGCGGATACTAATGGTAACAATGGATCTGCTACACAAATACGTTTAGCTTCTACTACAGGTTTTCCATCAGGAGGTGGAACAATAGCAGTAGGTAATGAATTAATAACTTACACAGGTGTTGCCGGTGCTGAACTTACAGGTATTTCTAGAGCACAAAAAGGAACATCAAGTGCAATACATTCTGATGGTGCAACAGTAACTAACGCTACAGATTTTAGTGGATGGGGTGATGCGGTAGGTGCAGCAACAGTTACACTAGAACCAGGTCTTTGGTCTTTAAGTAATTTTGGTGATGTATTAGTTGCAACTATTGCAAATGGTAAAACATTTACTTGGGATGCTTCTATTGCAGCTAGATTAACTACACGTGCTTCCACAACTACATCTGGATTTGAAACCACAAACAATCCAACAGCTACTAGAGTAACTTTAATTTCACCAACAACACGTCACTTAATTCATTTAGGAACTGAAACAACTGTTGGTTCAGCAACCACACAAGACGATATGTTTATAAGATTCTCTGAAGATGAAAATATTAATTCATATACACCAATAGTAACTAACACCGCTGGTACACAAAGATTACAAGATGGTACAAAAATTATGGGTGGTTTAGTTGCAAAAGAAAATATTCTAATATGGACTGACAACGCATTATATACAATGAAATTTGTTGGAGCTCCATTTACGTTTGGATTTGAACAGGTTGGTACAAACTGTGGATTGATTGGTAAGAATGCAGCGATTGAAATTGATGGTGTTGCATATTGGATGGGTAACAATGGTTTCTTCTCATTTGATGGTACCGTTAATACATTACCTTGTTCTGTAGAAGATTTTGTTTATGATGATATTGATACTACAAAAGGTCAACAAGTTAATGCAGGTATTAATAATCTATTTACAGAAGTAGTATGGTGGTATCCAACATCAGGATCTGATTTTAATAATAGATATGTTGTTTATAATTATGGACAAGACAATGCAAGATTACCAATGGGTAATTGGTACACAGGTACAAATACAAATTCAATTAGAACAACTTGGATTGATTCGTTAGTATACCCTAAACCATATGCTACCGCGTATAACAGTTCAGGCACAGGAACATTTCCATCAGTTATTGGTGAAACAGGATTAGGACAAAGTGTATTGTTTGAGCACGAAACGGGAACCGATCAGGTAAATCCAGATGGTAGTGTAACAGCCTTAACTTCTTTTATACAATCATTTAGCTTTTCTTTACAAAAAGATCAGAGTGAAGTATTTCTAGCTATGAGAAGATTTTTACCTAACTTTAAAGTATTAACAGGTAATAACCAAGTTACTTTATCTGTAAAAGATTTCCCTGCAGATAGTGATACACAAACAGCATTAAGTCCTTTTACAATTACTTCTAGTACAACTAAAGTTGATACTAGAGCTAGAGGAAGATATGCAAATATAAAAATAGAAAATACTGGTGTAGGTGAGTCGTGGAGATTTGGTACCTTTCAAGTAGATTTACAACCAGATGGAAGAAGAGGATAATGACAAAAGTAGTAGTAAGATTACCAGAACCTAAAAAAGAATATAGTGAAGATAACCAAAGACAAATTAACAGAGCACTTAATACAATTATTGAACAATTAAACTCCACATACTTAACACAATTAAAAGAAGACCAAGAACGATTTACTTGGTTAGGATTAGGATAATGGCAAATATATATAAAAATGATAAAGTAAGTTTAACAACCACTGATGTTACAACGTTATACACTGTACCATCAAACTCAAGAGCTATTGTTAAATCGCTTTTAGTTGCAGAAGATGCAGCTGGATCAGCAGTGGTTAAAGTAACGTTAACTAATGCAGCGGGCACAGCTTTTGTAGTAGATAATGATGTCACTCTAACATCAGGTCAAAAAGAACAAGTCTTAAGTGAACCCTTGATTATGTTGGAAAGTGAGATATTAAAGGTGCAAGCCACAAGTGGTAATGTAGATGTTATTGCATCTATACTAGAAATTAACAGGGAGGATAGATAATGCCGTTTATAGAAACAGAAGCTTCTGTTAGGTATGAAACAATTAATGGTAAAAGAGTACCAGTAATTACGCCTAAAACAGAGGTTACATTAACTAATACAGTTACAGGTCAGGAATATATGTCTGATGCAGAAGCTATGGCTGATGTGCAAAATCCAAGCACAGATACCAAGTCAGAACACATCAGAAGGGACGTAAATGTGACTGTAGAGGAGATAAAGATAGGCGCTGACTTTAATATCAGCGATTGATTATTAGGAGAAAAACAAGTAAATTAGTAGATCATGGGATTATTAAAGAAATTCAAAAGAGGTATTAAAAAGATCACAAAGCCGATATCAAGGTTTTTAGATAAGGTTGTGCCAAATGAGGTCAAACCTTTTTTACCTTATGCGGCTGCAGCGGTGCCTTTTTTAGCACCAATGGGAATAGCTTCATCTATGGCTGGTAGAGCATTTTTATCAGGCGGTGCTAATTTATTATCCCAACTATCTCAAGAAGGTAGCGAAGGAGATTTTTCCGGACTGTCTGCATTATTAGCAGCAGGCACAGGTGCATTGTCATCACCACAAGCAGCGGGTAAATTAAGAGACTTTCAAACTATAGGCGGGACACCTATAAGTGATGTAGCAGTTGAATCAGTTAATGTTGGACAAGCAACTGGTTTAGAAGGTTTAAAAAATGTAGGACTTGAAGGTTTAGCTAAAACTTCAGAAGGAATTGTAGGTGCAAGTAAAATTTTAAAAAATCCTTTTGCAGAAGGTGTTGGATTAAAAGATGTAGGTAAAGCAGCATTCGCACCAATTGCACAAGGATCAACAGACCTTGCTATGGCTACAGCTAGAAAAGCTTTGAAAGATTATGAAGATGAATTAGCAGAATATGAAAGAATAACAGGGGAAGCACAGACAGCCTCTGATGCAGCTAGAAGATCAGCGATTATTGCAGCGATGACAGCAGGACAACACTCACAAGAAGTTATAGATTCTGTATTATCTAATCTAGGATTAAAAGATGGTGGTGTTGTAAAAATGAAAGATGGTGGTATAATGGATCTTGGCGGTAAAGAAATGGATCTACGAGGTGGTGGATTCGTACCGATAGGTAAAAAAGAGAGAGCGGACGATGTCCCTGCAAGATTAAGCAAAAACGAATTTGTAATGACAGCCGATGCTGTAAGAGCAGCAGGTGGTGGAGATATTAATGAAGGTGCAAGAAGAATGTACGAGACAATGAACAGATTAGAGGCGAGAGCGTAATGGCTGAAACAACTACAACGATAACAAGACCGGGACCAGAGCTAGAAGCATCGGTTATTAATTTTTTAAAAGCAGTAGATCCTTTAGTAGGTCAAAAGATTGATACTACAAAATATAAACCTACAATAGCTGACGAATCATTATTACAACAATTTGCAAGAACACAAGCAGGTGGTTTAGGTGCATTGATGCCTAAACAAGCAGGTGAGACAGATCAACAATTTGAAGATAGACAAGCAGCTTTTGAATCAGCAAGAGCGGCAGGAACGGCAGGATTAGTAGGAGCAGATGCTTATCAAGCATTTATGTCTCCATACCAAAGAGAAGTTATAGATGAAACATTATCAGAATTTGACAGACAACAAGCAATTCAAGATACAGCAAGACGTGATAGAGCTATACAAGCTGGTGCTTATGGTGGTGGTAGAGAAGGAGTTCTTGCAGCAGAGGCGGCAAGAGGGGCAGCAACAGCTAGATCAGGATTACAAGCACAATTATTAGCACAGGGATTTCAACAAGCACAAGCAGCGGCAGCAAATCAATTAGCTGCACAACAAGGTCTTGGCACATATCAAACTCAATTAGGTCAAGCTGGTCAAGCACAACAACAAGCAATTGCAGATGCAGCGGCAGCGGCAGCAAGAGAAGCAGAATTCGAACCATTCACTAGATTAGGTTTAGTTGGTCAACAACTTGCACAAGTACAACCTGGTGCATTTCCAACTCAAACGATTGGTTATCAACCACCAGCAGCGCCAGCTAGTCCATTAGCAACAGCTCTTGGTGTTGGTACAGGTATTGCTAGTATTGGTTCTAAACTAGGAATATTTGGCTAATGAGTAGAATTTTAAGAAGACCGATGTTTAGAGGTGGACCGGTAGATAGCCGTGGCACAGGTATAACAACAGGGTTAGATCAACCGCGGATCGGGGCTAAAAGAGGTAGATTCTTTGGTGATACAGGAAACCCATATACAGCACCTTTATTAATGGACACAGCTTCTGTTCTTCCTCCAATAAGAAAAGGTAGAATAAGAGGACCAGCAGACTTTGCAGCAAGTAGAGGAGCAACTATAAAAGATGCAGAAGGTTTATTAGCATCTAATACTATGATGACTGATGACAGCGGAGCAGGTATCGAAGATATTAATACAGGAAATTTTGATGCCATTAAAGAAGATGAATTAATTAATGTTGGTGATGTAGAATTAGATTTACCAAAATCAAAAGTAGAAGATCTTACAACAGAAAAAGTTGTAGAAAAAGTTAAAGATGGTGACGATGAAGTAGAAGTAACTATGACTGATCTTGAAAAAGCTTTAGGTTTAGACAAAGCTAGACGTAGAGATCTTGGTGATATGTTAGGTAGAGCATCTGCAGCATTCTTAGGTGCTGGTGATGTAAGAGAAGGATTAGCAGACTTTATGGCAGCAGAAGCAAAAGCTGGACCAAGCAGAACTGAAAGAATTAAATCTATTGCAGGACTAGAAGAATACAAATCTAAAAAAGCAAAAGAAATTGCAGAACTTAGATTAAAAAATAAAACATACGCACCAGGAAATGCACAGAAAAATTACGAATTCTTTTTATCTCAAGGTATAGATAAAGACCAAGCATTAAATTTATCTATGGGTAGAGCAAGAAACTTTGATGAGGCGTACTTAAATTTATCAACAAGAGGAACTGTAACCGCTAAATTATTTGATACTCTTGCAAGACAAGAAGGTATTGATCCGTTACCTAAAGTAGATATAGAAACACTAGAAGTTGGAGAAACTTTTTATGTTCCAGGACAAAAATCATTAGTAACAATCATACTTAAAGAAGGCAAAAAAGATTTAATTCAAACACCATATTAAGGAGTAAAGCATGGCAAATGTTTATGATTTACTTAATCAAGGTACAGCTGGTGATTCAGGCCTAAACAATACAGATCTTTTACCGGCAGAAGAAAACAACGAAGTAAGTACAATAGCCTCTATCTTTGCAGGTATAGGGTCTGGTTTAATTGACATACCAAAAGGTCTATTCTCATTAGGTGCAAGTATCTACGATCTAACAAATGATACTAATAAAGCAGCAGAAATAGAAAAATACTTTGACGATCTTACAAATTTAGATGAATTAGCTGAAGCCACAGCTGCAGGTAAGATTACAAAACTTTTAACAAACGTTGGTTTACCTGGTGGTATTGCATTTAAAGCTGGAACAAGTTTAGCAGGTAAAGCAGTACAAGCTAAAAAAGCTGGTAACTATTTTAAAGTAACAGGTGCGGATGGTAAAGCGCTACGTAATGCTGCAAACACAGCAGATCAATTAAATAGAAAAGGTAAGACTGTAAAATTTATTGGTGGTGCTACAGCAGGTGGTGTTGCTGAAGGTGTATTTGTTGGTGATGTAGAAGAAGCAGGTACATTTGGTGATTTGTTTGGTGGACCTACAGAATTAGACAGAGGAGAAGATGATGCAGATTACGATCCAAACAGAGAGTTAATTAACAGAGTTAAGTTTGGTACAGAGGGTGCATTATTTACAGGATTAATTGGTGGTGTAGGTTCTGTATTAAAATCATTATCTAAAAGAGGTAAGGATATGCGATTCTCTAATTCTAAATTAGATAGATTCTATGATAAAGTTGCATCTAAGGTTAGAGCAAGAGGTGGTAAGACACAAGAATTTTTTGATATAGAAAGACAACAAGTTGGTGCAAGATCAGCTGACGTAAACTTTGCACAACAAGTCTCAAGAGAACTTGATAAAAACATAGATGCTATATTTCCTGCGTTTAAAACAGTTACTAATAAATTAGTTGCAAAAGAAAGAAATGATTTATTAAGAGCTTTAAATGAAGCGATGTTATCAGGATCACCTAAAGTTAGTGAGAGAACAGGTAAAGTTGTATTTGGTGAAATAGATACAGCAAAGAAAAAAATTGTTGATGATTTATTAGACAAAGCATCAGCTAAACCAGAAGTAAGAACAGCTATCTATAATAATTTAGATTCTATTAGAACTGGTTGGGGTGATATGTTTAGTGCATTAGGTGGTAAGATCGCAAGAGACAAGACAGCTTTTAAAGAATTTAAACAATTATTTGGTAAAAAGTTTCAAGACTACTTAGGTTCTACATACGATATATTTGCTAATAAATCTGTATTACCTTTTTTAAGTTACAGACCCACAGACGAAGCTGTACAAAAAGCAATAACTTTATTTAAAGATGTAGCAAGACAAAATGGTAAATCAATTACAGATACTCAAGCAGAGTATTATGTAAACAGATTAATTAAAACTGCACAGTTACCAAAAGGATTTAAGATGGATAAACCATCTGATGTTGTATTTCAAATACCAGATTTCTTTGTAGGTAAAACTGTTTTAGATGATGCAGTCACATCAAAAGGTTATGCCAACATGGTAAACTTACCAGCAAGCGCACAGAAAGTTATCAAAGAATTATTAGGTGAACAAAAGAATCCTATGCAAACTATACTTGCAGGTACAAGTAGATTATCTTTAATTACAAGACGTAATGAATTTTTTGATGATTTAGTTAAACAATCCGATGCAGATAAAGCTGCAGGTAAACGTGGTATGTTTTATGATTCAGAAGCAGAAGCATTTGATGCTTTGGGTCCAAATATTAGAAAAATAAATGTAGATCCAAACAAAGCATTAGAAGCTGGTATTACAAATCCGATTAATGGTAAATATGCAATTGATGAAATAGCTGATGCATTAGAAGAAACAAATAATGCATACAATAAAAAAGGCACAGGCCAACAGATTTATGAAGGATTATTGTTATATCCAAAAGCAACATCACAGATTGCTAAAACTATTTTATCGCCAGTAACACATGCAAGAAACTTTGTAAGTGCTGGTGCGTTTGCGACAGCAAATGGTATTATACCATCACCTGGTGCAATTAAAGATGCATATCAAGCATTACAAACAGGATTAAAAGGCACAAGAAAACAAAATGATTTTTATAGAAAACTTTTAAAATTAGGAGTTGTAAACTCTAATGTAAGATTAGGAGATCTACGGGGACTATTAGAAGATATTGATTATGGTGCAACTGTTTCGTCAGACAAAGCATTAAGAGGACTATTAAAACCATTATCTAAATTAAAACAAGTATCACAAGATTTATACACAGCTGAAGATGACTTTTGGAAAATTGTGTCTTGGGCTGGTGAAAAATCTAGATTAGGTAAAGCTTATGCTGCGAAAGGGATTACGAGAACCGCGGAGCAATTAGAGGAAGAAGCAGCTAGTATTGTAAGAAACAATATACCTAACTATGATTATGTAGGTTCTTTTATTAAAGGATTAAGAAGATTTCCTGTAGGTAACTTTGTATCGTTTCCTGCAGAGATAATCAGAACAAGCACGAACATTGTAAGACGTGGTCTTGATGAAATATTTACTACAATGAAAAATGACAAAGGTGAAACAGTTAGACCTTTGTATAAAATAGGTATGCAAAGATTATTAGGTATGGGTGTAACAACAGCAGCTGTACCGTATGCAACTGTTGAAATAGCAAAAGCTCTACACAATGTAACTCAAGATGAATTAAATGCGATGAGAAGATACGTGGCTGATTGGTCTAAAAATTCAACACTGGTACCATTAAGAGACAAAGATAATAAATTAAAGTATGTAGATTTCTCACACGCAAATGCATACGACACAATATCAAGACCAGTGCAAACTGTCATTAATGCTGTGCAGGCTGGTGAAAAAGATAAAGATGGTATCATGGATGATTTTTTAAGAGGTATGATTACCGCTACATCAGAACTAGGAGAGCCATTTATATCAGAGTCTATTTGGTCAGAAGCTCTAGCAGATTTATTTATAAGAGGTGGTAGAACAAGAAGAGGTACAAGAGTATTTAATGAAGATGATTTACCAGGAACTAAAATGTCAGAAGGTATTAAACATTTAGTAGAAGCACAAATGCCTTTTTCTGCAAAACAATTACAAAGATTAGGTTTAGCGTTTAAAAATAAAGCTGAACCTGTAGGTGTTGTTACCAAAGGTAAGTTTGATGATTATGGTGAAACTTATGAATTAGG
>Ga0209348_1000553_pt1 | contig 19223 bp, 19 predicted proteins | sample ETNvirenome_2_30_FD_184065 | JGI IMG/M metagenome (GOLD analysis project Ga0209348, IMG submission 184065) | Marine viral communities from the Pacific Ocean - ETNP_2_30 (SPAdes) (version 2) | ecosystem: Environmental > Aquatic > Marine > Oceanic | place: Pacific Ocean | collected 2013-06-22
AATAGGAGATAATTTATGGCATCAACATACACACCTTTAGGTGTAGAACTTCAAGCAACTGGTGAAAACGCTGGTACATGGGGAACTAAAACTAATACAAATTTACAACTTATTGAACAAATATCTGGTGGATTTACAGAAAAATCAATCGCTGGTGGAGCACAAACTACAGCTTTAGATATTACTGACAATGGAACTGGTGATGTAGCAGGTCACAGAATGATTGAGTTCACAGGATCTATTACAGGAAATCAAATTGTTACAATACCTTTAGATGTTCAAACTTTTTATTTTTTAAGAAACTCAACTTCAGGTGCTTATACTGTTCAATTTAAATATGCTTCTGGATCAGGAGCAAGTGTTACTTTTTCAACGACTGACAAAGGAGATAAATTAGTTTTTGCAAGTGCAAGTGATGGTACTAACCCTATTATAAAAGAAGTATCATTAGGTTTAAGTAGCATCGTTTCAGACACAACACCACAACTTGGTGGTAACTTAGATACTAATTCACACAATATTTTAATTGACGATGCACATTTTCTTGCCGATGAAAATGGTAATGAACAAATAATATTTCAAACTACATCTTCTGCAGTAAACCAAATAGATGTAACTAATGCTGCAACAGGTAATAGTCCATCTGTTGAAGCAACAGGTGATGATTCAAACATAGATTTAACAGTGGGTCCAAAAGGAACTGGTAAAGTTATAGCTAAATCTGGAGGTACAAATCCAGGCTCAATTCAGCTCAATTGTGAAAATAATTCGCATGGGATTCAACTTATGTCGCCTGCACACAGCGCAGGTCAAAGCTATGTTGTTAAATTTCCAACTGGAAATATAACAGCAGGGACATTTTTAAAGGTAGATAGTATATCAGGATCAGGGGCTACAGCTACAGGTCAATTATCCTTTGATTCTAATGTGGCATCAACAGGAAAAGCTATTGCAATGGCAATCGTATTCGGATAAAAGGAGTAAATTATGGCAGCACCAAATATAGTATCGGTATCATCAATCATAGGAGAGTCCCAAGGTTTTGAATTGGGTACAACTCTTACTACAGAATTATTAACTGTAGCTTCAAATAAATTAGTAAAAATTAATAGAATGACAGTTGCAAACATCGACGGAACAAACTCAGCTGATGTAACTATAGCAGTTGATAAAGCAACAAGAACTTCAGCAGCAACAGGATCATCTGTATCTGGGGCTACTTTTAAAATAGCTAGCACTGTTTCAGTTCCTGCAGACGCAGTCTTAGTTATAGCAGATACACCTATTTATTTAGAGGAAGGTGATGTATTAGAAGGCGGAGCAAGTGCCGCTTCTGACCTAACTCTATACATATCATATGAAGTTATAGACGACGCGTAGGAGGTTTAAATTATGGCGCAAGCAAATGGCGGAGTAATTGGACCAGTCAACGATCCTGTAATTCAAAACGAATTAGTCACAACAGTTACAGCTACTGGAACTTTTACAACTGGAGCAGCAACAACTAATATCACAGAACTTTTAGTAATCGGTGGTGGAGGTGGTTCTGCAGTTAGTGGATCTGGCGGTGGTGGTGGCGGAGGATATAGAACAGCGAGTTGTATTTCTGTTTGTGCTAGTACAGGTTATACTATGACAATTGGTGGAGGTGGTGGTGGAACTCCTAATGGTGGTGCCGCTGGAGAAAATTCAGTTGCAGCTTTTCCATCTAATCCAATAACTTCTGCTGGTGGTGGAGCTGGTAATTTTGGTACTGGTGGTAATGGTGGATCAGGTGGTGGAGCTGGAGCATGTGGTTTTGAAAGTCCAGGAAATAATAATGGTGGTTCAGGTAATACTCCTCCAACAAGTCCTGCGCAAGGTTCAGATGGTGGTGGCGCTCAAAGAAATCAAGGTGGTTCCGGTGGTGGAGGAGGTGCAACATCTGCTGGTAGTTTTGCAAACAGTGGTAATGGTGCCTCAGGTGGTGCTGGAACAATAAGTTGTATTACAGGATCTCCTGTTAGAAGAGCTGGTGGTGGCGGTGGTGGTGGAAGAGGTAATGGACACCACGGTGGTGCTGGTGGACCTGGAGGTGGTGGATGTGGTAATAATTCCCCTACTTGTAATACTAATGCAGTAAATGGCACTGCAAATACAGGTGGTGGCGGTGGCGGTGGATCTGCGGGTCTTCCTAGCCCATATCCTGCACCAACTAAATCAACGACTAATGCAAATGGTGGTTCAGGGGTTATTATTATAAAAGAACCAGAAGTTAAAACTGCTTCAGGTATATGGAGTATAGAATCAGTTTATGAAAACGTTAAAGACGGTAATTGGACAAATTAATTTATAGACATTTTAAAAACGATGTTTTATAAATATATTTTTAAGGAGTATTAATATGGCACATTTTGCAGAATTAAAAGTTAAAACAGATCCTACTGGATTTACGTCAGATTCACACCAAGTTGTAGAAAGAGTTATTGTCGTAGGCAATGATATTTCCACAGCAGCTGGACCTTTAGGACAAAATGATATGCATGTAGATGGAGAAACATGGTGTATTAATTTTTTTAAAGGTGGTATTTGGAAACAAACTTCTTACAATCATAATTTTAGAAAACAATACGCAGGAAAAGGAATGGTGTATGATCCTGTAAAAGATAAATTCATAGGACAACAACCTCACGCTTCATGGTCATTAGACTCAAATGATGATTGGCAAGCACCGATAACTTATCCAACAATTAAAGATGATGGTCAAGAACCAACTGCAGATGATCATTGGTTTTATCTTATTACATGGAATGACACAAAATATCAGGCTGACAACACTAAAGGTTGGGAAGCTATAAAATCAAACGACGACGCGGAAACACCAACAGTTTACGATTGGAACGGCACATCTTGGGTGTCCGCATAGGAGGACATAATGCCAAGAGGCGGCGGAACAAGTAATGGAGGATTAGTTGGAAAAACGAACAGAACCTCGTTTGGAAAAGATAAAGTTACATCTACAACATCTACAGGATCAGCAACAGTTACAACACAACCAGGAACTAGGCTTGCAAGAGTTTTAGTTGTTGCAGGTGGAGGTTCTGGTGGTATTAACCAAGGTGGTGGCGGTGGAGCTGGTGGTGTAGTAGAAGTTTCTGAAGTATCCGTATGTGGTAACACAGGTTATCCAGTCGTTGTCGGAGGAGGTGGAGCTGCCAAGGCTAGTGGCCCTGCCCCTAATGCTGATGGTGATCAAGGTACTAATTCAACAGGTTTTTGTTTAACAGCAGTTGGTGGTGGAGAAGGCGTAAGTGTAGCTCGAGGTGCACCTCCCTCACCTGCAACAGGAGGAGATGGTGGAGATGGAGGATCAGGTGGTGGTGGATCAGGAGCTTATTATCAAGTAACAGCTGGTGGACCAGGAACTCAACCTGGTCAATCTGGTTTATCAGGATCATGTGGTCATGGAAATAATGGTGCTGGAAATGCAGGACCTGCTGGTGCTTCTCCATGTAAAGTTGGAGCTGGTGGTGGAGGTGGAGCTGGTGCAGCTGCATCTAATACTACTGGAGTTAGTGGTAGTGCTGGTGGCGCTGGTAAAGCAAGTAATATAACAGGTTCATGTGTAACTTACGGAGGCGGTGGAGGAGGATCTACTGGAGGTCCCGGAACTAGAGCACCTGGTGGTTCAGGTGGTGGTGGTCAAGGAGGACTTGGAACTAGTGCAGCTTCTGCAGGAACAGCCAACACTGGTGGTGGCGGTGGTGGTGCGTGCGCAACTTCAGGAGCAGGTGGATCAGGAATCGTAGTCGTAAAAGAATTAAACAAAGCAAGTGGTGTGTGGTCACTGCAAAGTCAATTTGGTGCCAAGTCTCAAGGAACATGGCCATCTAGAACATTTACAGCAGATATATTAATGGTAGCAGGCGGTGGTAGTGGTGGTTCTCATTGCGCTCTCGGTGGTGGTGGAGCTGGTGGATTAATATTTCAAGAATCAAGAGTTATTGAAGCAGGCATATTAGATGTTGTAGTAGGAGCTGGTGCAACAGCGCAACCTGGACCTGCAAATGGTGTTACAGGTAATGATACTACTTTTGGTGGTTTAACATCAAAAGGTGGTGGAGCAGGAAATTTAGGATCACCAAGTGGAGATGGTGGATCTGGTGGTGGTTCAAGTAGAGGTAATTGTGCAGTTGGTGGCTCAGCTACTCAACCAAGTCAATCTGGAGATTCAGGAACTTTTGGTTTTGGTAATCCAGGAGGAACAAACAGTCCGAGTTTTGGAACTAGATTAGCAGCAGGTGGTGGTGGAGCAGGTGGAGCTGGAGGTAACCCTTCTGGTTGTAATACATCTGGTGCAGGTGGAGCAGGTAAAAATGTCAGTCCAACTTTTGGAACTGGTGTTGGTGTAAGTGGAGTATTTGCAGGTGGAGGTGGATCTGGAGTCTACGCACCTAATCCAAGTCCAGGTGCTTTAAATCCTGGTCCAGGTGGATCAGGAGGTGGTGGTGCTGGTGCTTCTGCACCTCAAAACGGTGTTGCTGGAACTGCTAACACTGGAGGTGGAGGTGGTGGAGGCTATTTATCTTGTTCTGTTCCAGATAGAGATGGAGGTAATGGTGGATCAGGTATAGTTGTATTAAGAGTACCTACTGCTGTTGCGCCAAGTCTATCTGTAGCGCCAGGAACAAATTCTATTGTATGCGGACCTTCAGGAACTAAATTAGTTAAGTTTACAGTTTCTGGAACATTGACTTCTTAATAACATTTGATATAAGAAAGATATAGAAAGATGAACCTAACAAACTATTATTGGTATTTTCAATCAGCAGTTCCTTCTAGGATTTGTGATGACATCGTAAGATATGGTCAACAATTACAAGATGATTTAGCTACTACAGGTGGTTATGGTGACGTTAAAAAATTAAATCAAAAACAAATTAAAGATTTAAAAAAGAAAAGAGATTCTAATATTGTTTGGATGAATGATAGATGGATATATAAAGAAATACAACCCTACATTCATAGCGCAAATAAAAATGCAGGTTGGAATTTTCAATGGGATTTTTCAGAATCGTGTCAATTTACAAAATATAAAAAAGGCCAATATTATGATTGGCATTGTGATAGTTGGGATAAACCTTATTTTCGACAAGATAATCCACAAGACCCATCAAATGGTAAAATAAGAAAACTATCTGTTACAGTAACTTTATCAGATCCAAAAGAATATAAAGGTGGTGAATTAGAGTTTGATTTTAGAAATATGGATCCAGATAAAAAACCTAATATTTTAAAATGCAAAGAAATATTACCTAAAGGATCTTTAGTTGTGTTTCCTAGTTTTGTATGGCATAGAATATGTCCAGTTAAAAGTGGAGAAAGAAACAGTTTAGTTATTTGGAATTTAGGATACCCGTTTAAATGAATTTTCCAAAAGAATTAAAACTAGAAGAATATTTTAAATGTCCTATATGGTGGGCGGACGAACCTAGATTTGTTAAAAAATTAAATAAAGCATCTGACCCTTATATAAAAGAATCACAAAAAAATTTAAAAAAACAAATAAATGAAAGAAACAAAAAGTTTGGTGACAAAGGAGATATGGGTCACGTATTTCACTCAACAACATTAATTGGTGATCCTAAATTTAAAGAACTACAAGATTACGTAGGAGCAACAGCACATAATTTACTAGATGAGATGGGGTTTAATTTAACTAATTATCAAGTGTTCACAACAGAATTATGGGTGCAAGAGTTTGCTAAAAAAGGTGGTGGACATCACACTTTACACACACATTGGAACGGTCATATATCTGGTTTTTATTTTTTAAAGGCAGATGAATCTACATCACTTCCAATGTTTGAAGATCCAAGACCAGGTAATATTATGAATCTTTTACCAGAAAAAGATAAAGTAAAAGTAACTTATGCGACTTCACAAATTAATTATAAAGTTCAACCAGGTAGAATGATATTTTTTCCATCATATTTACCTCATCAGTACATTGTAGATATGGGCTATAGTCCATTTAGATTTATACATTGGAACTGCCAAGCTATACCAAAAGGAGTATTAGATGTCGTTCAAAAAAAATAAATATAGTGTTTTAAAAAATGCAATATCAAAAGAATTAGCAGAATTTGTTTACAAATATTTTTTAAATAAAAGAAATGTTGCAAGGGTTTTATTTGATGAAAGATATATATCACCCTTTACAGATTATTGGGGTGTGTGGAATGATAATCAAGTGCCAAACACATACTCACATTATGGCGACATAGCTATGGAAACTTTATTACAAGAAGTAAAACCCGTTATGGAAAAACATACTGGATTAAAATTAAGTGAAACTTATTCTTATGCAAGAATTTACAAAGAAGGTGACGTCCTTGCTCGTCATAAAGATAGATACTCTTGTGAAATATCTACAACATTAAATCTAGGGGGTGACCCATGGCCTATTTATCTTGATCCAACAGGTAGAAAGGGTCAAGCAGGTATTAAAGTAGATCTTAAAGCAGGAGATATGTTAATCTATTCTGGTTGTGATTTAGAACATTGGCGAGAGGCTTTTAAAGGTAAAGACTGTGGTCAAGTATTTTTACATTATAATAAAGCTAATTCTAAAACAGCTAAAGAAAATCATTTAGATAAAAGATTTCTATTAGGTTTACCTGCATGGTTTAAAGGCTACAAGTCATCAAAGAAATAAACTTTTGAACTTTTCAGGATCCATAGCTATTTTAGGAGGAGGGACTGTGGGTGTTATGTCCGTCTGTCATTTTTTAAGGTACACCGATGCTAATGTTACTTGCATATTTAATCCAAATAAAAAAATACTAGGGATAGGAGAAAGCAGTAATATACAACTTCCACAACTTCTTTGGGAGTCAATAAAATTTAATCCAGCTTTAGAAAAAGAAAATTTAGATTGCACTATTAAATATTCTGTTTTTTATAAAAATTGGAGAGAAAAAAATTTTCATAGTCCGATACTTCCAAATTATTATGCTCTGCATTTTAATAATTTTAAACTGCAGTCTTTTGTTTTTGATCAATGTAGTAAAATATATAAAGAAAGATTTAAAGTTATTAATGAAGATATATCTTTATTAAAAGACTCTAATACAGAGGTAGTGGTCAACAAACATAAATTTGACTATGTTATTGATTGTCGTGGTTGGCCCGAATCTTATGATGATTATTATATAAGTAAAAACCTACCTTTAAATAAAGCTTTAGTGCATCCTATTAATAAACCAGGGGATTGGAATTTTACATACCATTATGCACATAAAAATGGATGGATGTTTGGAATTCCTTTAACTAACCGACAGGGTTGGGGATATTTATTTAATGATAGAATAACAACAGATAATAAAGCTATAGAAGATTTACAAAAAATATTAAATAAAAAGATAAATGAAAATAAATTAAATGAGTTTAAATTTAAACCTTATAGATCTAAAAAATTATTAAGTAATAGAATAATAAAAAATGGAAACAGAGCAATATTTTATGAACCTTTAGAAGCATTATCCGGTGTTATCTATGATAATATAAACAGATTGTTTTTTGATTACATTGCAAACAATAAGTCGGAGCAACAAGTAAATTATGAATTTGATATTCTCTCACAGTCTTATGAAAATTTTATTGCTTTTGTTTACCATGGAGGTTCTATACATAATTCTAAATTTTGGAAAGAAACTAAAGAAATGACAAGTGAACATTTACTAAATAATGATACTTGGAATTCTACAAAGGCATATATTAAATCAAACAATAAAGGATTAAATAGTTTTAATGACGATAGTATTAATACGTTTCCCTTTGTTCCTTACATTTGGGGTATTCTAGATAAAAATCTTGGATATAATTATTTTAATTAATTGCTTTAAAGGTGTTAAGTTGACTAATTATACGAAATAGTCTATACAATAGACTGGCGGGGGGAGACACCACCACACCCTCTCCCTGCTTTTAATCTATTAATTAAATACAAAATAGGTATAATGGATTATTATGCTACAAAAGATAGGTTTTCAGCCAGGTATAAACAAACAAATAACAGAAACTCAAGCAGAGGGACAGTGGACAGACTGTGATAATGTTAGGTTTCGTTATGGTATACCTGAAAAAATAGGTGGTTGGAAACAACTAGGGGATAGTAATCTTACAGGAGCAGGCAGAGGACTCCATCATTTTGTAAATAGTTTAGCTAGAAAATACGCAATCATTGGCACAAACAGAATTTTATATGCTTTTTCTGGTGGTGTATATTATGATATACATCCTATTAAATCTACAACAACGCTTACAAGTGCATTTAGCACGACCAACGGATCACCAACAGTTACAATAACTTTTTCTGGTGCTCACAATATATCTGCACAAGACATAATATTATTAGACAGTTTTTCTGCAATCACTAATTCAAACTTTGCAGCTGCAGATTTTAATGATAAAAAATTTATGGTTACATCCGTGCCTACAAGCACAACAATAACTATTACAATGCCATCAAACGAGTCAGGATCTGGTGCAACAACATCAGGTGGTATTAGAGTACAACATTACTATCCTGTAGGACCAGCTGTTCAAGCAAAAGGTTTTGGTTGGTCACTAGGATCTTGGGGTGGAACAGTCGCTGGTAATCCAACAACTACATTACAAAATGGTATTAATAGTTCTGTGACTGCAGGTATTATATTAGTAGACTCATCACAGTTTCCAACTGCAGGAACTAACTTTTTACAAATAGATAGTGAGGAAATATCTTATACAGGTATTGCAGCTACAGGAGAACTTACAGGCGTAACAAGAGGTGTGGGAGGTACAACTGCTGCAGCTCATAGTGGTGGAGCAACCATTACCAGCACAACAACTTTTATTGGTTGGGGTGAGGCAGCATCTGGTGACTTGGTATTAGAGCCAGGAATGTGGTCACTAGATAATTTTGGTGACAAAGCTATTTGTCTAATACATGATAGCGCAGTTTTTTCTTGGGACTCTAGTTTATCAAATGCTACAGACACAAGAGCAACAATAATAACTGGTGCACCAACTGCATCAAGACATATGTTAGTATCTACACCAGATAGACACTTAGTGTTTTATGGAACAGAAACAACTATAGGTGATACTGGAACACAAGACGATATGTTTATTAGATTCTCTGACCAAGAAGATATCAATACATATACACCAACAGCAACCAATACAGCTGGTACACAAAGACTGGCCGATGGATCACAGATTAGAGGAGCAATCAGAGGTCGTGATGCAATCTACGTTTGGACTGACACAGCATTGTTCACTCAACGTTTTGTTGGTCAACCATTTACATTTGCCTTTTCACAAGTTGGAACTAACTGTGGACTTGTTGGACAGAACGGATGTGTAGAAGTTGATGGTTCTGCATATTGGATGTCAGAGAATGGTTTCTTTAGATATGCTGGTAAACTAGAATCATTACCTTGTTTAGTAGAGGATCATGTATACAATGATATAAATTTAGATTCTGGTAATCAAATGGTGTCTGCTGGATTAAATAATCTTTTTGGTGAGGTTATGTGGTTTTATCCAAGTTCTTCATCATCTGTTGTAAATAAAATGGTTGCATATAATTACTTTGATTCTTCATCACAAAGACCAGTATGGACTGTAGGAACTTTAGCTAGAACAATGTGGCAAGATTCTGCTGTATTTGGTTTACCTCATGCAACAGAATATGATGGTGCTAATGACACTTCATTTGATGTTGTAGGAAACACAGAGGGTAGAACAACATACTATGAACACGAAACAGGGACAGACCAAGTTAGAGGTGGAGCAACAACTGCAATACTTGCAAACATATCTTCTGGAGATTATGATATAAGTCAAAGAACAGTTAGAGGTCAATCAACAGGTACAGCTGATCTTAGAGGAGATGGTGAGTTCTTAATGAAGATAAGAAGATTTATACCAGATTTTATTTCACAAACAGGTGCAACAAGAGTTACATTAAATATAAGAAATTTTCCAAACGATACTAGAGCAAGCTCATCACTTGGACCTTTTGATATAACATCAAGCACACAAAAAGTAGATACTCGTGCAAGAGGCAGAGCAGTATCATTAAAAATAGAAAATACAGGAGCTAGTCAAAGTTGGAAGTTAGGAAGTTTTAGATTAGATATACAACCAGACGGACGTAGATAATGGCAAAGATAGTACAAGTATTAACAAGACCGAGTCAAGAATATGATTTAGGAACTGCAGAGGCGCAAGTTAGAGATCTTGATGCAATCGTAGAAAAATTAAACAGTACATATCAAGAAGAATTAAAAGAGGAGATAGAAGCATTTAACTTTTTTTTAAATTAATGGCTAATAGTTTTATAAATAAAAAAGTAGATTTAACTACAACAGATTTAACTACACTATACACAGTGCCTAGTTTTAAATCAGCAGTTGTTAAATCACTCATAGTGTCTGAGGACGCTGGATCAGGAAGCACTATAACAATAACTTTAGTAAACGCTAGCGGTTCTATATTTAATTTATTTAAGGATAAAGCCATAGCCTCTAAAGCTACAACAGAACTTTTAACTCAACCTCTTGTAATGGAAGAGAGTGAGGTGCTTAAAGTACAGGCTGCTGACGCGAACGAGCTGCACGTCATAGCTTCAATACTAGAAATACAGCCAAGAGAGGTAACAACATAATGAAGGTAATAGAACCAAAAGAGATAATAGAAGAGATTTATAACCTTAGAACAGGTGAGAAATATAAAAATGATGAAGAATGGAAGGCTAAAGGCATACCTGAATCTGAGATAAGAAAAGATGTAAGAGTGATAATGCCGAGCCTTGATTTATTCGGAGAAACAAAATAAACTAATACGATGGCAATAACTAGAGCACAACAATTTAAACAGATGTTACGAGAGGGAGGACGTATAGGTCTTAAAGGTGGGGCTGATGCGGCTACCGAATCGTTTAGTAAATCTGCAGGTTCAAGTAGAAAAGGTAGACCAGATCCAAAAGGTGGTTTTGATTTAAGTGGTGGAAAAGGTCCCACGTTTGATGGTGCTCCAGCATCAGATCCAGATAAAGATACTAGAGATAAAGAAAAAGCAAAATACAATCGACAATTTACATCAAAAGGAATTGCACCTCCTGGACCAAATAGAAGAAAACGTCAAAACGCTTTAAATTTTGTTAACAGAAATATATCAAGATATTTAAAAAGGTTTGGATCATATTATGATCCTAGTAAATTTAATATAACTAAAACTGGATACCCTAGTTTTGGTTTCCCAAATATATATGACATAATTGATGAAGAGTTAGGTGCTCGTAAAGACATAAAAGATATTTTAGCAACAGGTAACAAAATACCTATAGGTAAATCAGGATTATCATATGAATTAAGTGCTGTGCCTGATTTAGATATAGATAGTATTAGAGAATTAGCTTCAACACAAACAACAATGCAAGGTGCGCCCATAACAGGTTATCAAGCAGATGCTTTAGAAGATTTAAAAGAAAGTATTGGTAAAAGAGATAAACTTATTAAAACAGGTGATACTTCAGATATATATCCTGATCCACCTGAACCAGCACCTGATGATAAGGGAGATCCATGTTTAGGACCCAACCCACCAGCATATTGTTTTATAGGAGCTAACGCTCCTACAACAGAAGAAGACACAACACCTGTGAGAAATCTTGGAGGAGCATCAGCAAGAATAGGTGGATCATTATTTGATTTTGATGAGTTTGCAGCAGAGGGTGGAAGGATAGGTGCTGCCGAAGGTGGAATCATGGACCTTGCAAGACAAGAAATGTTTTTCGGTGGTATAGCAAAAGGAATTAAAAAAGGATTAAAAGGTATATCAAGAACTATTAAAAAAGTTGCTAAATCACCAATAGGTAAAATAGCACTTGCAGCTGCTGCAGGTGGTTATGGTTTTGGTTTAGGTCCGTTTAAAGGTATAGCAGGCTCTGGTTTTTTAAAAGGTGCAGGAGTAAAAAATTTTTTCTTAAAAGAAGGAGCAGAAAAATTTGCTTTAAGTAATTTATCGGGTAAGGGTATTGCATCAATAATAGGTGGTGCATCTTTATTACCATTATTAATGGGTCCAAAAGAAGAAGATGAATTTGATATAGAAGAATATTATAGACAAAATGCGTTAAACCCTAACGCACCTTTGAATATGAGAATAGCTGGATCTCAATTTGCTTTTGCAGAAGGTGGAGATGTAGAGCCTGTGGCTAAGAAAACTATGCCATTATTAGATATGGATGGACAAGAAATGGATTTAAGAGCTGAAGGTGGGTTTGTACCAATAGGTAGAATGGAAAAGGCGGACGATGTGCCAGCTAGATTATCTAAGAATGAGTTTGTATTTACAGCTGATGCTGTTAGAAACGCCGGTGATGGAGATGTGGACAAAGGCGCAGAAGTTATGTATAACATGATGAAGAACCTCGAATCCGGGGGTGACGTATCTGAAGAATCGCAAGGATTATCTGGCGCAAGAGAAATGTTTCAAACATCAAAAAGACTAGAGGAAGTATTGTAATGGCAACGGAAACCGTAATAAATAGACCCGCACCCTTTGTAGAAGATATAGGTAAAAAACTAGCAGAACAAACATTAGGTTTACAAGGTGTGCCTGTTGTAACAACTGGTGTTACAGGTATATCAAAACAACCTGGTGAAACACAGGCAGGATTTCAAGCAAGACAAGATGCTGCAAGAGCATTTACAACAAGACAACAAAATTTAGCAGGACTTGCACCACAAGTAGCTGGGCAAGATGCATTACAAAGACAAGCACAAACTTTAGCAACACAAGGTGTTGGATCGTTTGCACCAGCTTTAGCAAGAGCACAACAAGAAGCACAACTTGCTGGTGGATTAGGAACCGCGGCTCTTGGACAATTAGGAACTGCAGGACAAACTTTTGCAGGTGTATCTTTAGGAGCACCTACAGCAGCCCAAACTCAACAATTTATGTCTCCATACCAGCAACAAGTTATTGATGCTACGTTAGGAGAGTTTGATCGTAATAAACAAATACAAGAACAGTCTATTAGAGATCAACAAACAGCTTTGGGTGCGCTCGGCAGTGGTCGAGCGGGAGTGCAACTCGCTGAGTTTGGCACAGGGGCAGCGAGAGAACGAGCTTTATTACAAGCCGGACTCTTGCAACAAGGTTTTCAGCAAGCGCAAGCAGCAAGACAACAAGATATTCAAAATAGATTTGGAGTAGGTCAGGCGCAAGCAGGACTTGCTCAAGCAACACAAGGATTAGGTGGATTTAGATCTGGACTTGCAGGTCAACAAGCGGCTCTCGGTGCGCAACAACAACAATTACAAGGAACAGATATTTCACGTTTAGGTTCATTGGGCGCATTGAATCAAGCGCAAGCACAAGCTCAATTAGATGCAACTAGAGAAGCAACAAGAATGGCAGCTTTCCAACCACAAGAAGAGTTAAATAGATTTGCAGATATTACTACTGGTATTATGGGTGGTATGAGAGGATCAGGAACGCAGACAGCTAATGTTCCTAACCCTACACCATTACAAAGTGCATTAGGTATTGGATCTACACTAGCTGGTATCTATGGATACTTAGGAGGTAGACCTTTCGCATAATGAATAGAACTTTAAAAAGACCAATGTTTAGAATGGGTGGTTCTTCGGGAACTGGTATTACATCAGGACTTGATAGACCTGGATATAAAATGGGTACAACTGTTGGTGGACAGTTTTTTCCTTATGGTGAAGGAGATAGAGTTTCAGCAGGTGCATTAGACGTAATTAATGCTTTTCCTGACAGGATGAATGCTATGAAACAACCGACCGTGGACCAAGGAACAAAGACACCTACATTAGGTATGAATCAAAACATGACACCTAGTATTAAAAGATTATCTACGGAAGAAAGATTAATGGAAGCTTTAGGTAAAAGAGATAAAGGTGAAGATATATCTAAATTTTTAATTAACTTTGGTTTAAATCTTGCATCAGCAACACCAAGAGGTGGTTTACTTGCAACAGCAGCAGAAGCTGCTAAAGGGCCATCAGGAGATTTATTTGATGCAATAGATGCTGAAAAAGATTTAGAAAGACAAATTAAATTATCAGCAGCACAAACAGATATAGCGCAAGAAGGTGCTGTTGAATTACAGATGTTAAAAAATTTGGATGAAGATACAAGATCTGCTTTAATGAAAAAAGCACAAGAAGGTGTTGATGCTGAATATTATGATGACATAAACGAAGGTATTAGAAGATTATTAACAAAAGACGAGTTTGGTGTGCAAATGATGCCGGGTGAGCAAAGAGCAAATGATATTACTAGAATATCTGCACAATTACAAAATGATCTTAAAATAAGTCCTATTGTAGCAAATAAACAAGCAGAGTTTTATACTGACTTTACCAAAATAGAAAAAGCAAATCCTGATGTAAATTTTGATATTAATGATCCTTTTTGGGAGCCAACAAAAACAACTGGATACAAAGAAGGTGTTGTCTATTATGATTATGAATCCAGAAGATATTTTAGAAGAGACTCAGGAGCAGAAGCAGTTGTAGAAAACGGAATAACAATTGTCCCTCAAGGTTTCGTAGAAGTTCAAATTAATTAGGATTCACTATGGTACAGAAGTACGATAGATACGCCATACAAGAGCCGGAGAATGAAACTAATCTAGCTGTTTCAATAGCATCAGGTATAGGTTCAGGTTTAATAAAAATTCCAGTAGGTTTAGCATCTGTAGCAGCAGAGATCTATGACGCTGTTAATAGTGAAGGTGTAAAGATAGATGACGGTGCTGTTGCAAGGTTAGAAAAATTTATTGACGATAGTGTTGTAGGTGATGTCATGCAAGGTTTAGAAGACAGAGCAAGAGATACAGCAGCAGGGAGAATTACAGAAGCATTAGTTCAAGTAGGTGTACCAGCAGCAAGAGGTGCAAAGATAGCCGGACAGATTGCAACAAAAACTATTAGTGCAATACAAAAAGGCAGAAGAGTTGGATTAACAGGTAAGACAGCAAAAAATTTATCTAAAGGACAACAAGCTGCTAATAAATTAAATAAATCAGCAAGGTATGCAAGATACGGAGCAATCACAACAGGTGGTGCTGCAGGTGCTTCTCTTGTTTATGACGTGGAAGATATTGGTACTTTTGGTGATCTATTTGAAAAAGGGACTAATTTAGATAGAGATATTAGAAATGAAAGTGATGACGATGCTATAAGAAGATTAGAAAATAGATTTAAATTTTTTGGTGAAGGTGTTTTGATAGCACCAGTCGCTTATGGTGCAGGTAAACTTGGAGGTCTAGTAGCTAAAAAAGGTAAAGAACTTGCTTTTAGTAATTCTACATTTGAAAGATTAGTTGATAAATTTGCATCAAAATTTAGACCAAGAAGTAAAAAATCACAAGAATTATTTGAAGGACAAATGAGAGTAGAAGGTGAAGAAGGAGCTGCAGCCATTGTAGCTAAAGATTTAGTAAAAGACATAGATCAATCTTTTAAACAAATATTTAATAAATCATCACCTGCAGCAGATAAAATAAAAAATAAAGATGAACTACTTACACAAATGGATTCTTTGTTAAAATCAGGCAAAGATGTAATAAAAGATAACGAAGTAGTATTTAATAATTTTGATAAGAAAAAATTACAAGATTTTTATAAGTCTTTAGAAAATATTAAAGTACCTAAAAAACAACAAGAAGAATTAGTTACAGCTCTCACAAACTCTAAAAAAGCTTTTAATAGATTAGAGTCAGATTTAGTTGGTGGTGGTAATCTTACAGCTAAAAACAAAGAAGAATTATTACAGTTTTTTAGTAATAGATTAAAATCAACACTAAGTAACGATTATAAAATATTTGAAAATAGTAAAGTATTTAAAACTACAAACTACATACCAACAGATGAAAAAAGAGAGGCTGTTGCACAGTTATTTATAAACTACGCTAGAAATAATAGAGTAAAAAACTACACCGAAAAAGATGCAATGTTAGATGTAGACAAAATTTTAGAAAATGTAAAAATGGACCCAGTAACAAAATCTCCAGTATTTAAGTTTGAAAGTAAAAGTGCAATGTACGATGGAGTTGTGCAAGAAATAAATATATCTAAAGCAATATCAGCAAATAAATTTGATCCTAAAGATTTAATTACAGGACAAAAAGATATCAAAGCATTTAGAGAATTGTTTGGTGAGGTAAAAGATGCAAGAAGAACTATTGTAAACAACATGCAAGCTATGTCTGCGATAAGTGCAAGAGATAAATTTTATAATAAAATAGCACAAAGTGGTAAAATTGTTTTTGATAATCCAACACAAGCACAGTTAAATTTACCCAATAGACCTGGATATACTATGAGTAGAAATGGTATGCAGATCAAATCTGCTTTGGGTGAAGAGGCCTATGTTAATCCATTAAATGGTAAGTTTACTTCGTCTGAGTATGAAGCAGCTATAAAATTTGCAGAGGAGTTACCTCTTCAAGGTTTAATGAAAACTAATATTTATAGATATGGTATCGCAATACCAAAAGGGGTTGCACAGGTTGCCAAAACAGTTTTAAGCCCATTCACACACATGCGTAACTTTACAAGTGCTGTAGCATTTAGTTTAGGCACAGGTAATTTATTTAAAAACCCTAAATTTGTTTTAGATAGTTTTAAACAATCTTTTAACACTATACAGCCACAATTATTATACAGAAATCAACCAAAGGACCAGGCTTTCTATCAGTTTATGTTAGAGGAAGGTGTGGTAAATTCTAGTTCTACGTTTCAAGATGTACAAGGTTTATTAAAAGATATTGCAAAAGGTGGTGATGTAATTGAAAGAGTATTTGGTAAGTTAGGTAAACGATTAAATAAAGTATTTAGAACATCACAAGATTTGTATGTTGCAGAGGACGACTTTTATAAAATATATAATTATCTTGCAGAGTTTGATAATTTAAAAAATGCATACAGAGGTGCAAGACCTGACATAGAACTTGCAAGAGAAGCAGCAAAAATAGTTAGAAATACAGTGCCAAACTATTCTTATGTATCAGATTTTATTAAAGGTTTACGTAGATCACCTCTTGGTAACTTTGTATCGTTCCCTGCAGAAATAATTAGAACATCACATAATATTGTTCAACAAGGTATAAGAGAAGTTAAAGATCCCGCATTAAGAAGCATTGGTGCAAGAAGATTGCTTGGTTTTGGTACAGCTGTAACAGTTGTACCACCGACAGTAGTTGAGATGTATAGAGGTATATACGGTATCACGAGAGACGAATTAGCTGCCATGAGAAGATTTTTACCTGAATGGTCAAGAGAATCTACAATCATACCACAAAAAGACAAAGATGGTAATTATTACTACACAGATTTTAGTCATGGATTTGCTTATGATACAATAGTTAATCCAATACAATCTGTCATAGCAAACGTTGAAGGAAATGATGAGGCACCATTAATAAAAGGACTTGTAGATGGTACGATAAAAGCATTGGGTAGACTTGTTGACCCTTTTATAAGTGAATCTATTTGGGTACAAGCATTACAAGATTTATATGCAAGAGGCGGTAGAACGGATACAGGCTCTGAAATATGGAATCCAAGAGATCCTGAAGGAGATAAAATGTACAAAGGTTTAGCTCACTTAGTAGAAGCATTAGCACCACTTTCATACCCACAAATAAAAAGATTAGCACAAGCACAATTGTATGGAGAGGATCCAGATACAGGAAAAGATTTAGAAGTTGGTGGTGAACTTGGTGGATTCTTTGGTTTTAGAAATCAAAAAATGGATTTTGAACAATCACTTGGTTACAAAATATCAGAATACAATACAGCACTTAGACAAAGTAGAAAATTTTTACCAAGACCACAAGGTAATGTACAAGCAAAAGATATTATAGAAGGTTTGATACAAGGTAATCAATCATGGTTTGAAGCACAACAAGATATGAAAAAAGATTTAGGTGCAATGAAAGATTTAGGTTTTAACGACAAACAGGTTGCAATTATATTCGATAGACGTAATTTAGGTAGAGACTTTAACAGTTTACGTGCAAATAAATTTAAACCTTTTGAATTACCTGAAGGATTAATTGATGCTTACATAAGAAATGCAAGAGAAAATAATTATGCTAATCCTTTAACACCAAATACGTTTAGACAAATTAATAGTGTGTTAAGAGATTTATATAAATTATATTTAAATCAACCATATCCAAGTTTAATGAGAGAAATGAATATTGGTAATACTGCTGCATTACCACCAACACCTATGCCAATGGCACAACCAAGAGCACAAGTGGTAGACCCAAATACCAACTTGACACGAACAGAACAGGCGTTACTATCGCCGGAAGAACAAGTTATAGCGAGTAGAACATAATGAAAAAATCGGCGTTACAAAAAATAGAAGATCACGAAAAGCTTTGCAGAATAATGCAAAAGCAGACCTTTGAGCAAATAAAAGAAATCAAAGAACGTGTATCAAGGATGGAGAAGATGATCATGGGTGGAGGCGGAGCTATAATACTTGCCTTAATCATGAACATGATAAAATAATGGAACTTTCACGTAATTTTACTTTAACAGAATTAACCAAATCGGATACAGCTATCCGTAAAGGTATCAACAATAATCCTAACGCAGAACAAATAGAAAAATTAAAAGCTTTGTGTGAAAACATACTGCAACCAGTACGTGATCACTTCGGCAGAGTCAAAGTAACAAGCGGATTTCGTAGTGTAGAATTATGCACAGCTATTGGCAGCTCTGCCAACTCACAGCATGCCAAAGCTGAAGCCGCAGACTTCGAATGTGTTGGAGTCGATAACGCTGAACTAGCTGATTGGATTAAAAGAGAGCTTCCGTATGACCAGCTCATCCTTGAGTTCTATACTCCGGGTGAACCTAACAGCGGGTGGATACATTGCAGCTATACAGAAGGCATGCCAAGAAAACAATTTTTACATGCATTTAGAAAAGATGGCAAGACACAATACAAGCCAATATTAGGAAAAGCAAAAGACTTATTTGTTTAAATCCAATCTTTTAATTCTTCGCCCAATACTTCGGATGCAATATTTATTTTTTTACGTAAAGCTTCGACAATTTTTTCGTCAACCGTATCTTCAGCGATTAGGTCGATATAAGTTACATTTTTCTTTTGTCCTATTCTATGTGCTCTAT
>Ga0209348_1000554_pt1 | contig 19159 bp, 18 predicted proteins | sample ETNvirenome_2_30_FD_184065 | JGI IMG/M metagenome (GOLD analysis project Ga0209348, IMG submission 184065) | Marine viral communities from the Pacific Ocean - ETNP_2_30 (SPAdes) (version 2) | ecosystem: Environmental > Aquatic > Marine > Oceanic | place: Pacific Ocean | collected 2013-06-22
GATAGCTGATAGCTGATAGCTGATAGCTGATAGCTGATAGCTGATAGCTGATAGCTGATAGCTGATAGCTGATAGCTGATAGCTGATAGCTGATAGCTGATAGCTGATAGCTGATAGCTGATAGCCTAACTTATGAGATTTAAATGGAAAACGACTCAAATAACCTAAACCTAGCAAGTGGTTCAGTGACTAATAATATTGCCAACGATGAAATAGACCTTCGTGAATTATTTAGCGTTATTTGGCAAGGCAAGTTGACAGTTATTGTTTTAACTACTTTATTCGCTGTGGCATCAGTTTTTTACGCTATTAGCCTTCCGAATGTTTATAAATCTGAAGCATTACTTGCTGCTGCAGAGCAAGAGCAAAGTGGTGGCTTAGGTGCTTTAGCAGGTCAATTCGGTGGTTTAGCTAGCTTAGCTGGAGTTAATTTAGACAGTAGTGGCACTGCTAACAAAACCCAATTAGCGCTTGAGGTTTTAAAGTCTCGCCAATTCACTTTTAACTTTATTAAAAAGCACAATATCTTACCAGACTTAATGGCTGTTAAGTCATGGAATCAAATAGATAATAGTATTGAATACAACGAAGAGATATATAACGAACAAGAAAAAAAATGGTTAAGGGAAGTAAACGCTCCTTTTAAACCAGAGCCATCAATGCAAGAAGCCTTCAAAAAGTTTAGCCAAATTATTACTGCCGATATGAGCAAAGAAAGCGGAATGATAACTATATCAATTGAGCATGTTTCGCCAGTAATTGCGCAGCGGTGGGTTAATTGGTTAATCCAAGATATTAATACTGTAATGAAGTCTAGAGATGTTGAAGAGGCTAATAAAAGCACTAAATTTTTAACTGAACAGTTAGAGCAGACTAAAATTGCAGATATTCGAACTATTTTATATAAATTAATTGAAGAGCAAACAAAAACTATTATGTTTGCAAATGTACGAGACGAATATGTATTTAAAACAATTGATCCAGCATTAGTACCGGAACAAAAGTTTAAGCCGAAGCGTGCATTAATTTGTATATTAGGTTTTCTTTTTGGAGGAATTTTAAGCGTATTAATAGTGCTCGCTAGAAACTTTTTAAAGAAAACGAATGACTGAAAAGCTCTAACTTAATTTATGAATATGCTGCTCTAAGCATTTTGGTATATCAAAGAATAAAGATACATTTTGTATTCGATACATAAAGTATAAAAATATTTAAGGAATTAATATGTTAAACAAAAAAACAGTGTTAATTACAGGTGGCACAGGGTCGTTTGGTAAAAAATTTATAGAAACCATTTTAGCTCGCTACCCTGACGTAAAAAAAATAATCATCTATTCACGTGATGAATTAAAGCAATCGATTATAAAGCAAAAGTATCCTGCTTATGACTACCCACAACTACGCTTTTTTATTGGTGACGTACGCGATAAAGAGCGTTTAACACAGGCGTGTGAAGGGGTTGATGTAATTATCCATGCTGCGGCAATAAAGCAAGTAGATACCGCTGAATACAACCCAACAGAATGTATTCGCACTAATATTGACGGTGCTGAAAATGTAATTCATGCAGCGTTAGCGTGTGGTGTTAAAGATGTTGTTGCCTTATCAACAGATAAAGCGTGTGCACCAATTAATTTATACGGTGCAACAAAACTTGCTTCAGATAAGTTGTTTGCTGCTGCTAACAATATTCGTGGCTCTAAAGATATTAAATTCAGTGTTGTTCGTTACGGCAATGTGATGGGCTCTCGTGGCTCAGTTATTCCTTTCTTTTTAGAAAAACGCAAAGAAGGTGTTTTACCAATAACGCACAATGAAATGACGCGCTTTAATATTTCCCTTCAAGCGGGTGTTGACTTAGTTATGTTTGCACTAGGGCATCACCTAGGTGGTGAGATATTTATTCCTAAAATTCCATCATATAAAATTTTAGACATTGCAGAAGCGGTGGCTCCTGATTGTGAAACACGAGATGTGGGTATTCGCCCGGGTGAAAAACTGCACGAAGAAATGATTACAGATACAGATTCACTCAATACGATTGATTTGGGCCCTTACTACGCTATTTTACCATCGGTTTCATACACATATACTGAAGATGAGTACATTGCACACCACAAAGCTGAAAAAGTACCGTTTGGCTTTAAATATAACTCAGGAACAAATACCGAATGGGAAACAGTAGAAGGGTTGCGTGAACTTATCATTGAGCATGTTGACCCATCATTTGAAGTGCAAGGCTAGTAAAATGATACCGTATGGAAAGCAAGATATAACTCAAGCAGACATTGATTCTGTTGTAAGCGTTTTAAAGTCAAGCTTTTTGACACAGGGGCCACAAGTTCCAGCGTTTGAAAATGCACTTATGAAAGCGACAGGTGCAGACTATGCACTTGCCGTTAATAGCGCTACGTCAGCTTTGCATATTGCTTGCTTAGCGCTTGAGTTGGGGAAAGGTGATATATTATGGACGACACCTATCACGTTTGTAGCTTCAGCTAATTGTGGTTTATATTGTGGTGCCACGGTAGACTTTGTAGATATTGATCCAGCTACTTACAACCTTTGTCCAAAGGCATTAGAGCAAAAATTAGTACAAGCTAAAAAAGAAGGTAAATTACCTAAAGTTTTAGTTGCTGTACATTTATGTGGCCAGCCATGTGATATGAAAGCTATCCATGCGTTATCAATACAGTATGGTTTTAAAATAATTGAAGATGCATCACACGCAATTGGCGGACGCTACTTAGAGCAACCCATAGGCTCATGTGTATACAGTGACATCACCGTGTTTAGCTTTCATCCGGTAAAAATAGTCACCACGGCAGAAGGCGGAGCTGCTTTAACAAATAGTAAAGCGCTTGCTGATAAAATGGCGCTTTATCGCAGCCATGGTATAACACGTGACGAAGCTCTGATGGAAAATGCTTCACATGGTGGTTGGTATTACGAGCAAATTGATTTAGGCTTCAACTACCGCATGACAGAGCTTCAAGCTGCACTTGGTGTTTCGCAGATGAGTCGCTTAGGTGATTTTGTTTCTGCACGCCATCAGTTAGCAAAACGTTATAACGAAAAGCTAGCTGAGCTACCTATAACTTTACCTTATCAATTACCTAATACATATTCAGGCCTACATTTATACGTTATTCGTTTAAACCTAAATGAAATTAGTAAAACGCATAAAGAAGTGTTTGACGCGCTAAGAGAAAATGGTATTGGTGTAAACCTGCATTATATACCAGTACATCTGCAGCCTTATTATCAAAAAATGGGTTTTAAGCAAGGCGACTTCCCTAATGCTGAAAGCTACTATAGTAATGCAATTTCATTACCAATGTTCCACGGTATGACCCAAGAACAACAGGACGAAGTTATTAGTAAACTATCACTCATTTTAGAAGCCTAGTAATGAATATTGCAATAATCCCAGCTCGTGGCGGTAGCAAGCGTATACCTCGAAAAAATATTAAAGCGTTTCATGGTAAACCTATGATTGCTTATTCAATAGAAGCCGCGGTAAATAGTCAGTGCTTTGATAAAATAATTGTCTCTACAGATGACGCCGAAATAGCCGAGGTTGCTATAAAGCATGGAGCTGAAGTGCCTTTTATACGCCCTGACAATATTTCAGACGACTATGCGACGACGCTTGATGTAATTAAGCATGCTATTGAATTTACGGAATCACAAGGCTGGGCCGTTAAAAACGTATGTTGTATTTATGCAACAGCACCCTTTTTAATTCCTGAATTTATTCAAAAAGGGTTGGATGAACTAACATCTGCGAAGATAGATTATGCCTTCAGTGCAACAAGTTTTCCTTTTCCAATTCAAAGGGCTTTAAAGCTTAGTGATGAGCAACGTGTTGAAATGTTTCAGCCAGAACATCTAAATACACGCTCGCAAGATCTCGAAGAGGCATATCATGACGCTGGGCAATTCTACTGGGGTACCAAAAGTGCCTTTTTACAATGCAAACCCTTTTTTTCACCTCAATCGAAAGCTGTTTTGCTACCACGCAAACGCGTTCAAGATATTGATACAAATGAAGATTGGGAGCTAGCAGAGGCACTCTATAAGGCACTTCAATGAGAGTTGTGTTCAGGGTCGACGCATCCCAACATATTGGTAGTGGGCATGTAATGCGTTGCTTAGTTTTAGCTGAGGCTCTTAGGGGTAATGGATATAGTGTTTTATTTGCTACGCGGGCTCAAGTCGCAGACTTAAATGATTTTATCTCAAGCAAGGGGTTTTCGGTAATAGACTTAATGCAACCTAGCTATTGGCAAACACCTACAAGCTCGGCTGATTATGCTGCATGGCTCCAAGTTAGTGAAATAGAAGACTCTCAGGACTTCATATATAAAGTGGAAAATGCGGACCTGGTAATTGTTGACCATTATGGGATTAATATAAAATGGCACAAGCAAGTTAAACAGCATTTATCCTGTACTTTAATGGTTATAGATGACCTTGTAAGGGAGCATGAGGCAGATATTGTGCTTGACCAAACATTGAATCGAGATGCGTTAGAGTATACAAAATTTCGTGATTGCTTAGCACTTACCGGTACCGATTATGCCTTATTAAAACCCGGCTTTAGGTGCTCACGAGAGACTCTACTTCACAAGGGGGAGCCTAATAAACATACTATTTTAATAAGCATGGGGGGAGTTGATCTTCCGAATGCTTCACTAAGCGCATTAGTTGCACTGCAGCACTTAGAAGAGAAGATTCTAACTACGGTTCTACTTAGTAAACGCTCACCAAATTATGAGGTAGTAAAAACCTTTGTTAACACAAATAGTGATTGGGTAAATCACGTCGACTTTGTGGATAATATGCCTGAGTTTATGACTAAGTATAGCATTATGGTAGGGGCGCCAGGGTCAACCTCATGGGAGCGAGCGTGTTTAGGTATACCATCAATAATAGTACCTATTGCCGATAACCAGCAAACTATTGCACTGCAATTAGAATCTGCCAACGCGGTAAAAGTTGTTGAGCTTGAAAATATAAAAAGTGACCTTGTCGCCTCGTTAAAAGAAATACTATCGCAATGGCAAAACTATCGAGCACACAACTTTGCATTGTGTGATGGCTTGGGGTGCGATAGAGCATTAAAGCAATTAAAAAGGTTTATGGAACAATGCTAAAAGTGACTCTACTTTGCTCAGATACAAAACACCCAGTTTTTAAAGCATTGAAGCTGTGGGAAGAAGTTAATCAGCAGCATTACGATATTGAAATACTAACATCAGTAAATGAAATTAAAAGAAACGGTACGCTGCTTTTTTTAATTTCATGCAGCGAAATAGTCAAAAAGCAGCATCGCGATTTTTTTGAGCATACACTGGTACTTCATGCGAGCGACCTACCAAAGGGCAGAGGGTGGAGTCCACATATTTGGGCTATTTTAAATGGCGCTAACGAGCTAACCTTATCGCTACTTGAAGCAGAAGATAAAGTAGATACAGGAGCGATATGGAAAAAGCTACGCATACCACTGGATGGTAATGAGCTCTATGATGAAATTAATGAAAAGCTCTTTGCCGCTGAACTTCAATTAATCACATGGGCGTGTGAAAATGTAGACTCAGTTGCGCCGGTTCTTCAAGATGAGAGCGCAACAAATTATTTGCGCAAGCGCACCCCTGAAGATAGTGAAGTAGATATTAGTCAATCCCTAGAGTCGCAATTTAACTTGCTTAGAGTATGTGATCCTGAGCGATTTCCGGCCTATTTTTATAAAAACGGCTGCAAGTATAAAATTAAAATAGAGAAGTATTAGTATGAATGAGTTTATTACAATTGACGGAAAAAAAATTGGACCTGACTTTACTCCTTATATCATAGCTGAATTATCGGCTAATCATAATGGGGATATAAACAGAGCGTTTGAAATACTAGAGATGGCCAAACGTTGTGGCGCTGATGCTATAAAAATACAGACCTATACTCAAGATACATTAACAATTGATTGTGATAAGCCTGAATTTAAAGTTGAAGGTGGTTTGTGGGATGGTAGAACATTATATGATTTATATACTGAAGCACACATGCCATGGGAGTGGCACAAGCCTCTCTTTGAAAAAGCAAAAGAGTTAGGTATCACAATTTTTAGCTCACCTTTCGACTTTACAGCCGTTGATTTACTTGAAGAGTTAGGCGCACCCGCTTATAAAATAGCATCATTTGAAGCGATTGATTTACCGTTAATTGAATATGTCGCGAAGACAGGTAAACCAATGATTATTTCAACAGGTATGGCAAACGAAGAAGAAATTCGTGAAGCGGTTGAAACTGCAAAAAATGCAGGGTGTAAAGAGCTAGTCGTGCTGCACTGTGTAAGTGGTTACCCTGCACCCGCAAGTGATTACAATTTAGCTACTATACCAGATATGGCAAAACGTTTTGATGTGCTCACAGGCCTTTCAGACCATACAATAGATAATACGACGGCAATTACTTCTGTTGCGCTAGGCGCATGCTTGATTGAAAAGCATGTAACACTTGATAGAAATGGCGGTGGCCCAGATGACAGTTTTTCACTTGAAGAACCAGAGCTAAAGCAGCTATGTGATGATAGTAAAACTGCTTGGGCAGCCACAGGTAAAGTGAATTATGAGCGTAAAGAGAGTGAAAAAGGGAATATGGTATTTAGGCGCTCACTTTATGTAGTAAAAGATGTTGCTGAGGGGGAGTTATTTACGCATGAAAATGTAAGAAGCATTCGTCCAGGTTATGGATTAGCGCCAAAGCATTTATGTGATGTTATAGGCAAAATAGCTAGTTCAAGTATTCCTTCAGGGACAGCTCTTTCGCATGAGCTCGTAAAGTGAAGTATTATTTCTCAGTGTTGTTGAAGTAAAATGAACATAATAAAAACTTTTAAATTGATGAATACTTGTTTAACTAAGGAAGATGAGTGTGTTTTGGCGTATTTTTTTGGAACCAAGCTCGAAAGTTTAGATAGTTATAAAAGGTTGAAGTCTAATCATCCGGGTATAATCCCACAAATATGTTTATATTTTTATTCATTATTAAAATTAGTTCGTTTTAGGAAAGAAAACTTAAATAGTAATCATGAGGTATTAGTATTTGCTGGGACTAATAATCAATATAATAGCCTTTACTCAACCTTAAATGGATTAGATAGGTTGAATATCGCATATAATTTAATTACGTCAAAAGTTGTTAAAGGGAAAAGTAATGACTTATCAATTAATATATTTGATTTTTTAATTAGCGTATGTACTTTTTTTATGAAATCACCGAGGCTTTATTTAAAATTAAAGAAAGCAAATAAAAATTTCGAATTAAATTATTTTTTTTCTGCACTTTGTCAGAGTTATACCTTTTTACCATACTTTATCAGAACGTTAAGTAATCTATCGAGTAAAGGGAATCTAAAGTTAGTCATACTATCTAACGACCATAATAGCGCGAATAGGTGCTTACGCCTTGTATGTGAAATGTTAAATATAAAAACTTTATATATGCAACACGCGTCCGTTTCGAAGTTATTTCCCCCCCTACAGTACGATTATGCCTTACTTGATGGTGAAATAGCTTATGAAACATATAAAATGTGCGCTGATAATCTACCTGGTTTATCTATATTTCCTTCTAACGTTTTTTTAAGTGGCCAAAAAAAGTTAATAAACATAAATAAGGATGTAAATGGTGCTTTTGATTTAGGGATAGCTGTCAACATGTTGGATGATTTCGATTACTTAAAAGTATTGATTGAAAGATTAGTTGACTGCGGAAATAAAATATTAGTAAGAACACACCCATCTCAACCGAGTTCTTTTTTAAAAAAGTTATCGGTTATTATTACTAACACCCAAATTCAGTGGTGCGATCCAACTACAAATAGTTTGAGCTCTTTTTTTAATTCAATAAATTGCTTAGTGTCAGCTAATTCTAGTATTCACCTAGAAGCTGCATTAGCAGGAAAGGCAACCTTATATTATGAATTTTCTTCTGATGCAGATATGTCTGATTATTATGAGTATAAAAAAAACGGCTTAGTATACCCTTTAAATTTAGATAATATTGAACAGTCTATTAAAGAAGGGGTTATTTATTGCTCTTCTAAAAAGCGTAGTCAAGCGGTAAAAAAATATAGCGCAACATATATGACAAAGTGGGAGCATCAAGAGGGAGAGCTTTCTGCTGAGTTAATAAAAAAAATCTTAACCAATGAAAGTTTTAATGATTTGTTCAAACTATCTAAATCAAATTTTTATACACTTTATAACATAAGACAATCATGAGTGGTTTCTTCAAAAGTAGTTCAATCTATGTATTAAGCTCTATAGCAAGTGCCTTGATACCTTTTATATTACTGCCTATTCTAACTCGTTACCTTACACCTGAAGAATACGGCCAAATTGCTATGTTTATCATTTTCACTAGTGCCTTAGCTGCTTTAATTGGTCTAAGTGTACATGGCGCGGCTAATCGCCGTTTCTTTGATGAAAATATTATTCCAGCTGAACTTGCAAGGTTCAATGGTAATTGCTTTTTTATATTATTAGCGAGTACGAGTTTATTTTTAATTGTTTTAGCTTTTATCGATAATTTTTTAGCTGCATATTTAGGCATTCCAACGACTTGGCTTTACTTAGGCATATTAAGTGTTTTTTTTAGTTTTATATTAAATATACGCTTAGGGCAATGGCAAATTAGAGGTAGAGCAAAGTCGTATGGTCTACTTCAAATCACGAATGCACTCGTTGTTTTATTATTTAGTTTATTGTTTGTTATTTTATTTAAATTAGGTTCAGATGGACGTGTTTTCGCAATTGTTATAACAAGTACAATGATTGGCTTTGTATCTTACATAATTCTTCGTAAAGATAAGCTAGTTACATTTGAATATAATATAAATGATATTAAATATGCTTTATCATTTGGTGTGCCACTTATACCGCATGTGCTAGGCGGTTTTTTATTACTCTCTATTGACCGATTAATAATAAATAAAGAGCTAGGTTTGGAGATGACGGGTATTTACATGGTAGCTCTTAGCTTAGGTAATGCTTTAAATATTATTTTCAATAGTATTAACAAAGCTTACTCTCCTTGGTTGTTTGGTCAGCTAAAAGAAAATGACCTTAATAAAAAAATATCGATTGTTAAAAAAACATATATATATTTTGTTTTTTTAATTCTAATGGCGTTACTATCTTTTTTTATTGCTCCTACGATATTGAAACTTATAGTAGGTGAAAAGTTCTACCAAGCTGCTGAAGTATTACCCTTTATTATCGCAGGGCAAATCTTTCTAGGCATGTACTTTATGGTAACGAATTATATCTTTTATATAAAGAAAACCAAATACTTATCATATGTAACTATTTCTTCAGGTGTGATTAATATTGCTTTGTTATTAATTCTAATACCACACTACGGTATAATTGGGGCGGGATTTTCCTTTTTGATTGCAAATGTCTGGCAGTTTATCTGCACATGGATTGTCAGTGCAAAACTATTTCATATGCCATGGGGGCTAAGAGAGTTAAAATGAAAAGTATATTAAACTTAATGCGCAAATTAAAATGCCGTTTCAGAAAAAAATATTACACCAAAAAAGCGCTTAAACAAATTTCTTATTTTAAAGAACTGCCTAATATCAACTATAAAAGCAGCTTCAATGGAAATACATATTTGGGAAGCAATTGTCATTTTAATGGAATGCAAATTTCGGGTGGGGGCAGGGTTACAATAGGTGATAACTTCCACTCGGGGTCGTCGTGCATGATGATAGCTCAAAACCATAATATTAATGGCGGAGCCCTACCTTATGACAATACTTATATTTTAAAGGATATTGAAATAGGCGATAACGTTTGGCTAGGAAACCGAGTTATTATTTTAGGTGGGGTTAAAATTGGTGAAGGGGCTGTAATACAGGCTGGTAGTGTGGTTGTATCTGATATTCCTACACTCGCTATTGCAGGCGGACACCCTGCTGTTGTTTTTAGTCATAGAGATTCTGAGCATTACTTTAGGCTTAAAAACGAAGAGAAGTTTAATTAGAGCATTATTTGGCTTAATTATTTAACCATTGCTAATGAGTATTAAGATATTAAGTATTTTAATAAGCAATACCTTATTATCAAAGGTATATTTGAATTACTAGTCGATTATTCATTATCGTTTTGTAATAAAGCCACGAAATTAATAAAAAGGTATAGATATAGTGTTGGCAGAAATAAGATCATTATGGATCGGTGGATCTTTATCTAGATTAGAGAGAGTGTGTTTAACGTCTTTTTTGCGCGCAGGGCATAAAGTGTACTTGTATACTTATGATGAAGTGCTAAACATACCTGAAGGTGTGGAAGTACTAGACGCTAATTCAATACTCCCTAGAGATAAAATATTCACTTATGGAGCAGTCACTGGCAAGGGAAAGGGAAGTTACGCAGGTTTTGCAAATCACTTTAGATATGAAATGCTTTTAAAGTGTAGCAATACCTATTGGGTTGATATGGACGTTATCTGTTTATCTCCATTTTACATTGAAAACGAGCTCGATTTTGGCTTTGAAAATGATACTTATATAAACAATGCCGTAATTGGAACTCAGGAATCGGGTAATAAGTTATTTTCTAATTTAAGCAACTACTGCAATAATCCATTTCAATTTACAAAATGGGATACTTTTAAGTTCTTAATAAGAAAACTTATAGGAAGGACATGGGGAAGAGGGGATTTTTCATATCTACCATGGGGAATTACCGGCCCAAAAGCACTTACAGGCTTTGTGAAAAAAGGTAGTTTACTTAATTTTGCTGCACCAATCCAAAAATATTATCCAATTCCATCCGCTGATTGGAAGCATATATTTTTTGCTAGTGAAGAGCATATTAACCTGGATGGGGCTCAAGCCGTACATTTATGGAATGAACAATTGAGAAGAGAAGGTTTAGATAAAAATTCAGTTTTTGATAAAGACTCTTTATATGAAAGATTGATCTTAGATTTAAAACTCGATGAATAGTGACTTCTTGTAAATGATTTATATAGTTCTTATTGCTGTTGTTGTTTTGTTTTCATATTCATCTATAGCAAAAAAAGATTATAGTTTTCTAGGGTACTTTCTTGTTCTTGTACTAGCTCTGTTTGCTGGTTTAAGGCATGAGGTTGGTGCGAAGCCTGATTGGGAAGTGTACCATCAGGTGTTTTATGATGCGCCTGAATATCTATCTAACTTATTTAATTACTTTTCAGATAATAGCCGCTTAGAAAAGGGATACTTGACTTATAATTTTATTATTCATTATTTCGTTGAAGACTTTAATTTTTTTCTAGTGGTCACTGCATTATTTACAATTGGATTAACGTACAAAAGTGTATCTATTTATACACCAATGACCATTTTTGCATTACTACTATACATGCGATATGGTTATTTTCAGTTTAATATGATGTTTTTGAGGCAAGGTATTGCTGTAGCAATATTTTTATATTCCATACGGTACATTAAAAGTAGAAACATTTATGGTTACTTTTTATTAAATATAATAGGAATTACATTTCATGTTAGTTTAATTGCTGTATTACCTTTGTACTTTTTTGTACACAAAAAATTTAGTCCCCGCGTATTTTTTTTGATCTTAGCGAGTTCTATATTTTTACAGGCTATCAATATAATTAAATTACTAGCTGACGCCTTGCCAAGTTCGAATATTATTCTTTATGCTTTTAAATCATATGTTTCCTCTGGAGAACCAAAGCCATTTTCTTTCTCATTCATAGAAAAGCCCTTAATGTTCTTTATTTTATTATATTATTACAAAAGGTTAGAAAAAAGGTTTGAATATTACAACTTATTTTTCAATCTGAGTTTTATTGGTCTTATCTTAAGTATTTTGTTTTTACAGTTTGAGGATTTAAGTGATCGATTTGTTATTATTTTCAACATAACGAATATAGTTCTTTTGACTTACTTGATGCGTATATTTAAGGGAGGAGGCAAACTCGTTTATTTGTTTATAGTATCGTTGATTGTTGTTTTTTTTGTTTACAAAATAACAAATGCAGAACAATACATACCTTATAATATATTGGGTAAAATTTATTTTTAATTACAAGGCTTCCATGTTAACAATAGGCATATCAACCGTCGCTTCTTCTTTGAGTGAGTTGATTATATATATACAGGATAATATTAAAAAAATTGATCCTAGTATTGATTTTTTAATTTGTTCTCAAAGAGAACCAGAGAATGTGGCTATAGTTATCTCTGAAAGAATAAAAGTATTAAAAACTAATGAGTCAGGACTAAGCCGCAGTCGAAACACACTACTTAAAGAAAATAAAAATAAATGGTTATGGATTCAAGATGATGACATAAAAATAGAATTTGAAGCTCTACAGAAACTTTTGGAAACTCTTTCAGAATCAAGGAACGATCTTGTTTTTATTAAAGTAAAATCATTAGAAAATAAAAATGAATTTTATAAAAATTATACTTTTCATGAAACTCATCGATTAACCAATTCGTTAAAAATATCTTCAATTGAAATAGTCGTACGGCGAGAATTTGTAAACGATAAAAATATTAAATTTGATACAAATTTGGGCTTGGGTACAGATCTTCCTTGTGGTGAAGAAAATAAGTTTGTATTAAATTTATTTCAGTCCAATGCAAAGGTAAAATATCTAGATTTAGCTACATGTTTTCATACCACAGAACTTGAAGGTAGAGAGATTGATCATAAAGGACGCTTTTCTGCACGCGGTTATTTATTACGTTTTTACCCGTTTTATATTAGCTTCCCTCTAATGATTAGATGGGCTATATACATTCCTGCTGAATTGTCTTTTTATAGAAAGATAATACTAATGTTAAGAACTTATTTTAAAAGGTAATTTTAAGCATTATATAGCCATAATAATTTTTACTAAAGATTATTCCCATGTGTAATTAATCACTTATGTAATTAAGTTCTGGCTTTTATAAAATTAATGTCAAACTTATCAGTACAAATCTATAAACAGGATAACTAATGAAAATCCTATATCTACATCAATACTTTGCTACGCCTGAGTCAAATGCTGGCACGCGATCTTATGAAATGGCCAAGCGACTAGTTAAAAGTGGTCATGATGTTACATTTATTACTAGCTCGGCTTATTTTTCAGAAAACTATAATCTAAACCATGGTTGGAACCTTATAGATATTGAAGGTATAAAACTACACGTTCTACATCTAGCATATTCAAATAAAGATAGTTTTTTTAAGCGAATTTTAAAATTTATTAGGTTTTCAGTAAGCTCAACAGTTAAATCTTTTTCTATCAAAGCCGATGTAGTTTTTGCTACAAGTACACCCTTAACTATTGCAATACCAGGTGTGATTTACTCTAAGTGCAAAAAAAGGCCTCTAGTATTTGAGGTGCGCGATCTTTGGCCTGAATTGCCTGTAGCTGCTGGAGTGATAAAAAATAAATTAATAATAAAATTTGCAACATGGTTAGAAAAATATACCTATAAAAATTCAACCAGGTTGATTGGCCTTTCACCAGGTATGTGTGATGGTATAATAAAGCATGGAATTTCACCTGACAAAGTAACCCTTGCTACAAATAGTTGTGATACTAGTTTGTTTGATGTTAGTGAAGATGTTGGCATCGATTATTTAAAATCTAAGTTAGGTTTTGTTAATGGTAGAAAACTTATTGTATATACGGGTACATTCGGTCTAATTAATAATGTGAGCTATATTGTAGGCTTGGCAAAAGCTGCGCAGAACTCTAATCCAAATTTATGTTTTGTAGCAATTGGTGACGGGATGGAAAAAGGGAAGATAATAAGCGAAGCAAGAGCGCTAGGTGTTTACAATAAAAATCTATACTTTCTTGACCCAGTACCAAAAACAGAAATAGTTCGTTTATTATCTGCCGCAGACTTATCTTTGTCATTATTCGGTCCAGTAAAAGAGATGTGGCATAATTCTGCAAATAAGCTGTTTGATGCACTAGCTTCAAAAACGCCCATCGCAATTAATTACGGTGGTTGGCAAAAAGACTTCATTAAAGAACACAAGTGTGGCTTAGTTTTACAGGCGGATGATTACAAGGCATCCAGTATGCTTATTAGTGAATTTCTTGACAGTAAATCTGATTACGAAGCAGCCGTGAATAGCTGTAAAACACTAGCTTATGAACATTTTTCTAGAGACATTATGGCTACAAGAGTCGAGAAAACGCTACAGGATGCTATTAATGATTAAATATCTTTTTGACTTAACGGTTTCAATAATTGTATTTTTGATTTTACTTCCAGTTATATTACTGGTTGCTGTGTTAATCAGAATCAAATTGGGCTCACCTATTTTGTTTACGCAAGATCGCCCTGGTTTAAACGGTAAAGTGTTTAAAATGATGAAGTTTAGAAGCATGCTCGATGCAAAAGATAAGCACGGTAACTTGCTTCCTGATAACGAAAGAATGACTAAGTTTGGTGCTTTTTTACGTTCTACCAGTTTGGACGAGCTACCTGGCTTGTTTAATGTTATTAAAGGCGACATGAGCCTTGTAGGCCCTAGACCTTTATTAGTTCAGTACTTACCTCTTTATAGTATAGAGCAAGCACGCCGACATAATGTTCGCCCAGGTATAACCGGTTGGGCGCAAGTTAATGGGCGTAATGCAATTAGCTGGGAACAAAAGTTTACACTTGATGTTTGGTATGTTGATAACCAAAGTTTTTGGCTAGATATTAAAATATTACTGTTAACGGTAAAAAAAGTATTTGTGCGTGAAGGAATAAGTGCTGATGGGCACGTAACTATTGAGCCTTTTAAAGGTTCTAGTAATGATTAAGGCAACGGTTAAAACTTTGGCTATTTTAGGGGCTAGTGGCCACGGTAAAGTAATAGCTGATATTGCAGAGCAACTAGGCTTTAGTGTTAGCTTTTATGATGATGCATACCCTAATAAAAAAAACATAGAGCATTGGCCTGTTATAGGTACATTTTCAGATTTACTTAATGTACCTAGCACTAACATAAATGTTGCTGTTGCTATAGGTCACAATAATACGCGAGAAGTAAAAATAAAAACGCTAGCCAAAAATGGCTACATGCTTCCTGTGCTCATTCATCCAACTGCAGTTATAAGTAAATATGCTCAAATAGACTTAGGCTCTGTTATAGCAGCTAACGCTGTTATTAACGCCTTTGCAGTAGTAGGCCGAGGCTGTATAATTAATACTTCAGCTATAATTGAGCATGATTGTAGAATAGGCGACTTCACTCATATTTGTCCGGGCACATCCTTAGCCGGAGGAGTTAGCGTTGGTCGAGCTAGTTGGTTAGGTATTGGCAGTAAAGTAAAACAACTCATCCATATTGGTGATAATACATTAATTGGTGCAGGTAGTTTGGTCGTTAAAGATATATCATCTGATGTAACTGCTTATGGGTCCCCTTGCGTTAAAGTTTCAGAAAACAGTCAAGCCTTTTAAATTTTATAGGAATTCAATGTTAAATACCCCATTTTCTCCATGGCCAAGCTTTACACAAGAAGAGGCTGATGCAGTTAGCCGTGTTATTTTATCTAATAAGGTAAATTATTGGACGGGCACTGAAGGGCGTGAATTTGAGAAAGAATTTGCAACATGGACTGATAGTGAATATGCCATAGCCTTGGGTAACGGCACACTAGCACTCGACATTGCTTTAAAAGCATTAAATGTAGGTGCTGATGATGAAGTAATAACTACTCCGCGTACTTTTTTAGCATCTGCTTCAAGTATTGTTACATCTGGCGCCGCTCCTGTTTTTGCTGATGTTGACTTAAATAGCCAGGCCATTACTGCCGAATCTATAAAAGCAGTGCTTACACCAAAAACAAAAGCAGTTATTGTTGTTCATTTAGCGGGTATGCCAGCCGAAATGGACGAAATAATGGCGCTGAGTAAAAAGCATGGATTTTATGTAATTGAAGACTGTGCACAAGCGCACGGGGCTACGTATAAAGGTCGCTCTGTTGGAAGTATAGGCCACATAGGCGCATGGAGCTTTTGCCAAGATAAAATTATGACCACCGGCGGTGAAGGCGGCATGGTAACGACTAACTCAAAAGAGTTATGGTCAACTATGTGGAGTTATAAAGACCACGGTAAAAGCTTTGATGCTATTTATAACAGAGAGCACCCCCCTGGTTTTAGGTGGCTACATGAGAGTTTTGGCACTAATTGGCGAATGACAGAAATGCAAGCTACTATCGGGCGTATACAATTAAAACGAATGGATAATTGGACTGCTAAACGCCAATCACACGCTGCACAGTTAGACAAAGCAGCAAGTAATTTTAATTGTGTAAGATTAGTTAATATTCCAAAGCACATACAGCACGCTGAATATAAGCATTACATGTTTATAAAACCTGAGTATTTAGCTGATGGTTGGAATCGCGACCGTATAGTAAACGAAATTACTGAACGTGGTGTTCCGTGTTTTCAGGGAAGTTGTTCAGAGGTTTACCTTGAAAAAGCTTTCGATAACACACCTTGGCGGCCGGAAAAGCGCTTACCGAATGCTGTAGAGTTAGGAGAAACGGCTCTTATGTTTCTAGTACATCCAACTTTGTCGAAAAAAGAGATCCAATTAACAGCTAAAGTTATAAAAGAAGTTTTAGAAATCGCCTCACTATAACCAAACTCTCATACACAAATTTACAAAAAGTAACCAAATACATAAAGACTATATAATCTTTTGCATATAGTCTTTAACTATTAAGTGCAATAGTTGTTCATCTTGTAGTAAAATTGTAATCAATAGAATAGCAGTATCACTGCTAGCTTCAGGGAAATGTATTGTGTTTTTAAAATTCTTAGTTAACTTACCTCGCCCCCAAAAAAGAGTTGTATCACTTGTTGTAGATAGCATTTTTATTATTGTTGCTTTTTGGTTAGCCTTTTTACTAAGGTTAGATAGCACGGCTGTTTTAAAAAATATACACACATGGATTCTACTGGCAACAGTATTACCCCTTAGCTTGTTCAGTTTTGTTAAGCTTGGCTTATACCGGGCCGTACTTCGTTATATGAACACCCAAGCTATGTGGGCCATTATTGCAGGTGTTGTACTTTCTACCGTTTACTTAACCGTTTTATCTTTCTTTTTAAGTGCCCCTGTACCACGTACTGTGCCATTTATATACGCAAGCTTTTGTATTTTATTTGTAGGCGGAGCAAGGCTTACCGTTCGAGCAGTTGTTGGGCAAATTACAATGCGCCGTAAAGAAGGGGTCATTATATATGGCGCGGGTTCTGCTGGCCGCCAACTTGCAACTGCCTTAGCTAATGGCCCAGAGTATTCACCTGTTGCCTTTATTGATGATGATCCTAAAAAGCATTTATCGTTAATTCAGGGTATATGTGTGCATGCACCTTCGCAAATAGCCGAACTAGCCAAACAAAAATGTGCCAATAAAATTTTACTTGCCTTGCCAAGCACTTCAAGAAGCCGTCGCAAAGAGGTGCTTAACGCAATAGAAAAGTTCAAGCTACAAGTAATGACCATACCTGGCATGGCTGATATTGTTTCAGGCACGACTAACCTTGACGAAGTTAAAGATGTAGAGATAGACGATTTACTAGGTAGAGACTCTGTACAGCCTCGACAGGATCTAATGTCGGCGAATATAGAAAATAAAGTGGTAATGGTAACAGGGGCGGGTGGCTCAATTGGCTCTGAACTGTGCAGACAAATAGTTAAAAATAAGCCTACAAAAATTGTACTGTTTGAGCTTTCGGAGTTTGCTTTATATGCAATAGAAAAAGAGCTATCGGAGTACTGCAACGCAAATAATTTAAATATAGAAGTGTTGCCAATATTAGGCTCAATACAAAATAAAAAGTTGGTTGAATCAACGTTCTCTACCTTTAACGTGCAAACGGTTTACCATGCAGCCGCCTATAAACATGTGCCATTAGTAGAGCACAACGTAGTTGAAGGTGTTCGCAATAATATTTACGGCACTTACAATGTAGCGACGGCAGCAATAAACGCAAAAGTAGACACGTTTGTTTTAATATCAACCGATAAAGCAGTGCGCCCAACAAATATTATGGGCACTACAAAGCGCATGGCTGAACTTGTGCTGCAAGGGTTGTCTGAGGTTCAAAATACTACACGTTTTACAATGGTACGTTTTGGTAATGTATTAGGGTCATCTGGTTCTGTTGTGCCATTATTCAGAAAACAAATTAAAGCAGGCGGCCCAATAACATTAACTCACCAAGATATTACACGCTACTTTATGACCATACCTGAAGCTGCTCAGCTTGTTATTCAAGCAGGTGCCATGGGTGTAGGCAGTGATGTATTTGTGTTAGACATGGGTGAGCCAGTAAAAATTAAAGATTTAGCAACTAAAATGGTTCACTTATCGGGGCTGGAAGTTAAGCACGAAAAGCGTCCAAATGGTGATATAGAAATAAAATGTACAGGCCTTCGCCCTGGCGAAAAACTTTTTGAAGAGCTATTAATTGGCGACAATGTTACTGGCACCGATCACCCAAGAATCTTAAGTGCACAAGAAATAAAAATGCCGTGGCATGAGCTAGAGCCACTTTTAAGTAAGCTTAAAGCTGCATGTGATGAATCTGATCATATTCAAATACGTAAGCTATTACTTCAAGCGCCTACCGCTTTTTCGCCAACGGATGGTATATGTGACCTAAACTGGCAAGAAAAACAAAATAGCCAAACCAATGTTACCGCTTTACCCAACGTAAGCGGCTCTTAAAATGGCTAGGCTGCAATAGTTTAATAATTTGCAGCCTATTTGTTTGAGCTAACCTAACGCATAAATGTACTTTTACGTTCGGTATATATTTATTGTGTTATAGACACCCTACTTACTGTCATATTAAAAGCACTGCTTTTGCATCATATTAACCAAAATTGCGTGAGCAAGCTTCGCGCCTTGTATCTCTCGTTGATAAATGATTAGCTATCATTTATCACATCGAAGTCAGTGAGCTTGCCTTTGCGCCTAGTATTTAATACTGCTCCGTAGATAAAGCCCTGACTTTCTATTCTCACAAACTGAATGGTATCCAAGCACACTTTTATTTAAGTAGATGCTGTATGTACAAGGGGAGTAAGTAGAGATGATGTTT
>Ga0209348_1000555_pt1 | contig 19154 bp, 15 predicted proteins | sample ETNvirenome_2_30_FD_184065 | JGI IMG/M metagenome (GOLD analysis project Ga0209348, IMG submission 184065) | Marine viral communities from the Pacific Ocean - ETNP_2_30 (SPAdes) (version 2) | ecosystem: Environmental > Aquatic > Marine > Oceanic | place: Pacific Ocean | collected 2013-06-22
CGCCTTCATGCCCAAGCTCTAGTGTTTCAAGCTCTGCTGTTAAGTTTGCGGCAAAGGCTTCTGCCAATTTACGCAGTGCTTTTGGTGGCAGCTCTTCGGTGCCAATTTCTACTAATAAATTTTGTGCTGACATGCTTACTTATCCTTACACAGCGGGAAACCAAGCGCTTCACGTGCATCGTAATAACTTTGTGCACACGCTTTTGATAACGCTCGAACGCGTAAAATATAACGCTGACGTTCGGTTACTGAGATTGCATGGCGCGCATCGAGTAAGTTAAACGCGTGCGATGCTTTCATTACTTGCTCGTAAGCAGGTAGTGGTAAATTTGCTTCAATTAGCTTTTGGCTCTCAGCTTCACACTTATCAAACTGTGCGAATAAGTCATCTACGTTTGCATGTTCAAAGTTGTAAGTAGATTGTTCTACTTCATTTTGATGGAATACATCGCCGTAAGTTACACGCCCTAATGGACCATCTGCCCATACGAGGTCGTAAATACTGTCTACGCCTTGAATGTACATTGCTAAACGCTCTAGGCCGTAGGTAATTTCACCGGTTACAGGAGAGCACTCTAAGCCCCCTACTTGCTGAAAGTAAGTAAACTGCGTTACTTCCATACCGTTTAGCCAAATCTCCCAACCTAAGCCCCATGCGCCTAGTGTTGGCGATTCCCAGTTATCTTCTACAAAGCGTACTTCGTGCGTTAGGGTATCAATTCCCATCGCTTCTAGTGAGCCTAGGTAAAGCTCTTGAATGTTATCTGGTGATGGCTTTAAAACTACCTGAAATTGGTAGTAATGTTGTAAGCGATTAGGGTTTTCGCCGTAGCGGCCATCGGTAGGACGGCGACACGGTTGTACGTATGCGCTCGACATTGGCTCAGGGCCAATAGATTTTAAGAATGTTTGCGGGTGAAATGTCCCTGCGCCCACTTCCATATCAAGTGGTTGAATAATGACACAGCCTTGCTGCGCCCAATAATCCTGTAAAGCCAGGATCAAACCTTGAAAGGTTTTAACGTCATATTTTTGCATATTTGGCTTTTTACTATCTGAAAGTAGCGTGAAAATTACCCTCAGTATACCTTGTGCACACGCAGGTTTTAAGCAGTTTGTGCGGTTGTTAAAATAAAAAAGGAGCCATTAGGCTCCTTTTAAGATGTAAGTATAATTTTTTACACGTCTAAGTTAACTACGCGAAGTGCGTTGGTTTCTATAAACTCACGACGAGGCTCAACTTGATCGCCCATTAATGTTGCAAACAATTGATCTGCCGCTACAGCATCTTCAATTGTTACTTGTAACATACGACGAGCTGAAGGATCCATTGTGGTTTCCCACAGTTGGCTAGGGTTCATTTCGCCTAATCCTTTATAGCGCTGAATATAGATCCCGCGCTTAGATTCTGCGATCAACCATTCCAAAGCATCCACAAAGTTATCAACAGGTTTTGTTTTCTCACCACGTTGAACATATGCGCCTTCTTTTAAGATGTTTGCGATCTTCGTGCCAGTCACAGCAATGCGTTGGTAGTCACGTGAGGCAATAAAGTCGTAATGTAATACGTGTGCTTTATCCACACCGTGCTGACGAATATTCACAACCGGGAAGTACAAGTTGCGCTCTGCATCATGCTCAGTACCCGCATGGAAAATTGTCGCATCTTCATCACGTTCAACTAAGTCGTCAACTAGCTCTTTAGTCCACTCAATTACTTTAGCTTCGTTAGATAAGTCTTCTACTTTTAACTCGCTTTGGTAAATCAAACGTTCCATTACCGTGTTAGGGTATTTACGTTTTAAGCGCTCAATGACTTTAACTGTGTTTTGGTAATCTTGTACTATTTGCTCAAGCGCTTCACCTTCAATTGCACTTGCATCTTCGCTTGTGTAAAGCGCTGCATTATTTAGTGCAAGTGATGTTAGGTAATCTACTAGTGCAGGATCGTCTTTAATATAACGCTCTTGCTTACCTTTTTTCACTTTATAAAGTGGCGGTTGTGCAATGTAAATATAACCACGCTCAACAATTTCTGGCATTTGGCGATAGAAGAATGTTAGTAGCAATGTACGAATGTGAGAACCATCCACGTCCGCATCGGTCATGATAATGATGCTGTGGTAACGTAGTTTTTCTGGGTCATATTCATCACGGCCAATACCACAACCTAGGGCTGTTATTAGCGTCGCTACTTCTTGTGAAGAAAGCATCTTATCAAAGCGTGCTTTCTCTACGTTCAAGATTTTACCTTTAAGTGGTAAAATTGCTTGGTTTTTACGATTACGACCCTGCTTGGCTGAACCGCCAGCTGAGTCACCCTCCACTATGTATAGTTCAGATAATGATGGGTCTTTTTCTTGGCAGTCAGCTAATTTACCAGGTAAACCTGCTAAATCCATAGCGCCTTTACGACGAGTCATTTCACGGGCTTTACGCGCCGCTTCACGTGCTCGTGCTGCATCAATAATTTTACCAACAACAATTTTGGCATCCATTGGGTTTTCTAATAAGAAATCAGAAAACTTTTCAGCCATTGCTTGCTCAACCGCAGATTTAACTTCGCTTGATACTAGCTTGTCTTTAGTTTGTGATGAGAACTTAGGATCAGGTACTTTAACACTTACAACCGCAGTTAAGCCTTCACGCGCATCATCGCCCGTTGCGTTACTGGTTGTTTTAGCTTTTTTGTTAAAGCCTTCTTTTTCCATGTAGTTATTAAGTGTACGTGTTAGCGCAGATCTAAAGCCGGCTAAGTGAGTACCACCATCACGTTGTGGAATGTTATTAGTAAAACAGTAAATGTTTTCTTGGAAGCCATCGTTCCACTGCATTGAAACTTCAACGCTAATACCATCTTCTTCACGCTCGTGAGTAAAGTGGAATACACCTTTATGTACTGGTGTTTTATTGCGGTTTAAGTATTCAACAAACGCTTGAATACCGCCATCATATTTAAAGTGGTCGGTTTTATTTTCTTCGCGTTCATCAGTTAAGATGATGCTTACACCAGAGTTCAAAAACGATAGCTCGCGTAAACGCTTAGCTAAAATATCATAATGAAAATCAAGGTTTGTAAATGTTTCGCCACTTGGCCAAAAACGCAGTTCAGTACCCGTAGTGTCAGCATCTCCAATAACAGTTAATGGAGCGTTAGGTACGCCCATGCTGTAAGTTTGCTCGTGCAATTTACCTTCACGACGAATAGTAAGGGTTAGTTTTTCTGATAATGCATTTACTACCGATACACCAACACCGTGTAAGCCACCTGATACTTTATACGAGTTATCATCAAACTTACCACCGGCATGAAGTACCGTCATGATAACCTCGGCAGCAGACACACCTTCTTCTTCATGGATAGAAGTTGGGATACCACGACCGTTATCTCTTACAGAGACTGAACCGTCTAAGTGAATCGTTACATAAATATCATCACAATGACCTGCTAAGGCTTCATCGATAGAGTTATCAACGACCTCAAACACCATGTGGTGTAAGCCTGTGCCATCATCGGTGTCCCCTATATACATTCCAGGACGCTTTCTTACTGCGTCTAATCCTTTAAGTACTTTAATACTCGACGAATCATAATTCTCAGACATGGTTAATCCCACTTATCTTGTTATTAGGTTGCCATGTTTCACGTGGAACATTTGTAGTTCTCGTTGCATGGGTTCCACCACAGCAGAAATACTATCAGACAAAATTGAAGAAATAAAAATTTGAGAACTGCAATGAGCCAATAATTGTCCCACTTTCTCTTTTGTATCTTCGCCTAACTCTGAAGGTAGATCATCTATTAGCAATATAGATTGCTTATCTGTCTCTGACTCAATTAAACTATTTTGCGTTACTTTTAACGCATAAAGCAATAACTTCAATTGACCGCGTGAAAACGTATTCTCTACGCTGTTGCCAGCGACACTAAAACTAAAATCGGCCTTATGAGGGCCTTTACTTGTAAAACCTTGGCGAGCGTCTCGCTCAAAGTTTTGCTCTAATGCATCACTCAAAGACTCACTGTCTTTCCAGCCTGCATTAAAGTTGATTTCTAAATCGCGTATAAGCGTTAATTCTGCACACATTTTATCAAAAAACTGCTGCTTAAACCTACTTATATACGCCATTCTTAATTTATTTATTTGTTCTGCCAGTCTAACAAATTCTTTGTCCCAAAACCTAATTTGGTCAAAATAATTCTTTGGCTTACTTTTTAATAATGCATTGCGTTGTTTAAGCACTTTATTAAACGATTGCCATAAATAAAAAAACTCATGTTCCACGTGGAACAAACCCAAATCTAAAAACTTACGTCGCTCTTTTGGGCCCCCAAAAAACAATGAATAGCTTTCGGGTGTAATAATTTGCACAGGCATTAACTGCGCAAGTTCAGAGATTTTTCTACTGGCTTTGCCTTGTATTTTTAAATTAGTTTCACCACTTTGGGTTTTACTAATCCCAATAGGAATAGACAAGTCGTGTAGCGCTTTGCGGCCATGTATTACAAACAGATCTTGCTGATGTTGAATAATACTTTTATGTTTAGGTGTTCGAAAAGATTTGCCGTGAGAAAGGTAATAAATAGCCTCTAAAAGGCTGGTTTTTCCGCTGCCGTTTTCACCATAAATTATATTAACGCCGTTGACTGGTTCTAGCGTCAGTGCCTCAATATTACGAAAATACTTGAGGCTCAAGTGACTTAAACTCATTTATAATGGGTATCTTATAATCGCATAGGCATAACCACGTACATTGCTTCTTCATCGCCTGCACCTTCAATAAGTGCACTGCTGTTTGAATCTGCTAATGTAAATAGTACATCTTCTGTTTTTAGTGTATTTAGTACATCTAATACATACGATACATTAAAACCAATTTCTAGCTCATCACCCTCATACATTACTTCTACTATTTCCTCAGCCTCTTCTTGCTCAGGGTTATTAGCCGTAATTTTAAGTAAGCCATTGGCAAGGTTTAAACGCACACCTCTAAATTTTTCGTTAGATAAAATAGACACGCGTTGAAACGCATTACGTAACCATTCACGGTTAGCAGTAATTACTTTATCTCCACCACGTGGTAATACGCGGCGGTAATCCGGGAAGCGGCCATCCACTAACTTACTTGTAAAAGTAAATTCCACATCGATAATACGAATATGGTTAGCGCCAAATTGAATAGTAACTAATTCTTCATCGGCAACCATAAGGCGCATAATTTCTTGCACCCCTTTGCGCGGTATTATTAATTGGCGCTGCGTATTTAACGATTGGCCTAATTCTTTTTGCGCTATTGCCAAACGGTGGCCATCGGTGGCCACTGTTTTTATGTCGGTATTATCTACTTCAAACGACATGCCATTTAAGTAATAACGAACGTCTTGGTTAGCCATTGAAAAATGCGTGCTTTCAAGTAATTTACGTAACTCTAAACGCGTTAGCTGAAACTCAACCTCGCCATCCCACTGCTCTAAATTAGGAAAGTCTTCCGCGGCAAGCGTTGTAAGTGAAAAGCGGCTTTTACCACTGGTTAAAAGCAGTTGGTGCTCTTGTAAGCTCAATGTAAGCTCAGAACCATCAGGCAGGCTTTTACAAATATCGAGTAATTTTTTAGCAGGTAGCGTTAACTTTGTATCGGCAATATCATCACCAACAAAAACACCTGCAACTAGTTCAATTTCAAGGTCTGTGCCTGTCATTGAAAGTTGCCCGTTTTCTACCACTAACAATACATTAGATAATATAGGTAACGTATGTTTACGTTCAATCGCACCCGATACTTGCACTAATGGCTTTAAAAATTGTTCTCTTGAAATGGTTATTTGCATAATAAAGTCAGCCCTAAGATGACAACGTTCTTATTAAATTTTGATAATCTTCTTTTATTTCGTGGCTTTCATCACGAAGTGATTTAACCTTTCTACACGCATGTAATACCGTGGTGTGGTCACGTCCACCAAATGCGTCACCAATCTCAGGTAAGCTGTGATTAGTTAATTCTTTTGATAATGCCATAGCTACCTGACGCGGCCTCGCGATAGAGCGGCTGCGGCGCTTAGATAACAGATCTGACACACGTATTCTGTAATACTCAGCCACGGTGCGCTGTATGTTGTCTATAGTGACAAGCTTATCTTGTAGTGCCAATAAATCGCGCAGTGCTTCTTTTACAAAGTCGATAGAAATTGGGCGTCCGGTAAAATTAGCATTAGCTATTACACGGTTAAGCGCGCCTTCTAATTCACGTACGTTTGAGCGTAATTTTTTAGCGATAAAAAAAGCGACTTCGTGCGGTAAATTAATTTTACTCTGCTGCGCTTTTTTCATCAAAATGGCAACGCGCGTTTCAAGTTCTGGCGGCTCTATAGCAATCGTTAAACCCCAACCAAATCGTGATTTAAGCCTGTCTTCTACGCCCTCAATTTCTTTTGGGTAGCGGTCAGAGGTTAAAATAATTTGCTGATTACCTTCTAATAATGCATTAAAGGTATGAAAAAACTCTTCTTGTGAGCGCTCTTTATTAGCAAAAAATTGAATATCATCAATCATTAGCGCATCAACACTACGGTAATAACGTTTAAATTCTTCAATGGCGTTATTTTGTAGTGCTTTTACCATGTCTTGCACAAAACGCTCAGAATGCATGTAAACAATTTTAGCATCGGGCTTGTTAGCCATAATGCCATTACCTACTGCATGTAATAAGTGAGTTTTACCTAAGCCTGTGCCACCGTAAATAAATACCGGGTTAAAGGCAGAGCCAGGGTTATCTGCAACTTGTGTTGCAGCCGCTTTTGCTAGCTGGTTAGATTTACCCTCAACAAAGCTGTCAAAGGTATAGTTATCTTTTATATTAGATTTATAGCCTGATTTAGGCGCAGGCTCTACTGCTGCTTTTTGTTCTACAGGTTGCTGTTTAGCAGGTGCCTGTGAACTAGGTGATGCAGGGGCTTCAACACTTGGCGCCGCCGCTTGAGTATTTAGTAGTGGTTTACTACCTACATCAAAACGTAATTCGGGCGCTTCATCACCACAAATTTCTACCAGTAACTCATTAATACGGTTTAAATACTTTTCTCTTACCCAATCAAGAACAAAGCGATTAGGTGCGTAAATCGTTAAGGTATCTTCGGTACTTTCTGCTTGTAGTGGTCTTACCCACATACTGAATTGTTGCGAAGGCAACTCATCTTGCAATACATATAAACAACTTTGCCAAACCGACAGATACACAGTTAAACTCCCAGAGGTATAATTTTTATTCCCGCACATCAATAATGATTAAAAATCATGCATTTATTGCGTTCAATTGGCCAGCTACCCGACCCAAGACCGGGTATTATGAAGGCACTTTATCCACAAGTAAAAGATTGATTTTTATAAAATTGTTGATATCAGTGTATAAATATCTTAACAGACTGATTTATAGCGACTTTTATTTTAAAGCCTGATAACAGATCATAACAAAAACACACTGAGATCGCGAACCAATTTTACGATCTAAATGAGTTTTCCCATGCTTTTATTCACTTTTTAAACACCAGCTGTGGAAAACTTCTTAATTATGATGATCCTAGTTGATCACCCTACTTTATTACGATCCACATTCTTTAAGTCACTCTCGGCCATTAATTCGCCTTTTTGCGCAAAAGCAGGCCATTTTGCTTTAAAATTAATCCATAAATATCAAGCCAGCGTACAAAAAATGTAATAAACACGGTGTTTACAGCGCAATTATGATTGACTTTAAAGTGCTTAATCTATAATATCTCGCGCTCGCAATGGCACCTGTGCCAGGATCGCGACCTGCATAGGATGTTTTAACTTTAACCGATCGGATGAGATTGTTATGAAAAGAACTTTTCAACCTAGCGTTTTAAAACGCAAACGTGCACACGGCTTCCGTGCTCGCATGGCAACTGTAAATGGCCGTAAAGTATTAGCACGTCGCCGCGCTAAAGGCCGCAAAGTTCTTTCTGCTTAATATATAAGTGGAAGACTTTAGCTTTGGCAGGGAGTTACGTCTGTTAACTCCCTCGCATTACTCTCGCATATTTAACGAACCCGCTCGGGCTGCAACTCCTTTATTTACTCTTTTAGCTAAACCTAATGACCAAGTTAAACCTAGGTTAGGGCTCACTGTTGCTAAAAAACGTGTAAAAAAGGCATGCCAACGTAACCGTATTAAACGACTCGCTCGCGAAAGTTTTCGTTTAAATCAACACACCATCGATAATATCGATATTGTGCTTATGGTAAAAAGTGGTATTGATGAGCAGTCTAACGAAGAAATAACCAAACAACTTACAAAGCTGTGGCGTAAAATAAATGAACGCTGCAAACCTGGTGCACCTAAACCACCACCTTTTAAAAAACGCCCAAACAAATCAGCTAAATCTAATAAACAAACCCGATAGCAATAGAATTGCAGGGTTAATTAGGGTATCTTTAGCTCACCTTTTAATCATGCGTTTAAAATCTCTAATTGAGCCTTTAAATACATGGTATCTATTCACTAAATATACGCAGGGGTATAAACACCATGAGGTTACTTAAACCACTTGTTGCTATTCCAAAGCGTTGTTTAGTGTTATTTATCCGCGGTTATCAAATGTGGATAAGCCCACTACTAGGCCCGCATTGTCGTTTTAATCCAAGCTGCTCTCATTACGCTATTCAAGCAATTAATTTGCATGGATTTGTAAAAGGGAGTTGGTTAGCACTTAAACGCATATTAAAATGCCATCCTTTACATTCAGGCGGAGAAGACCCCGTTCCTGAAAAATTAACCCGTATTAACCACCAACACGAGAAATAAGAGCTGTTATGGAATCGCAACGCACGTTTTTATTAATCGGTTTAATGTTAGTGTCGTTTTTATTATTTCAAGAATGGAATAATGACTACAACACACCTAAAGCCGATCCTAGTGCCACTACACAAACACTAAACACAACGTCACCAGAGTCAGATGATTATATACCGTCATCGTCAGATTCAGGTTTACCTGCTTCGGCTACCGCTGCTAAGCGTTCAGTTATTGACATTACGACTGACGTTTTCAAAGTAAAAATAGACACCAAAGGCGGTGACATTGTTGAAGCAGACTTACTCCAATACGAAGAAGTAAAAGGTGAAGAAACACCATTTATGCTTCTAGGCGAGTTTGATGGCAATCAATACTTCTCACAAAGTGGTTTAATTGGTTTAAATGGCCCAGACGCATCAGCGAATGGTCGCCCTACTTACCAAGCAACGCAAAAAGCCTACACGCTAAGCGGTGATGAGCTACGTGTACCACTTACCTATGTAGATAGTAATGGCGTTAGCTTCACTAAAACATACGTATTTAAAAAAGGTCAATACGATGTAGGCCTAGAGTACACAGTAAATAATGCTACAAGTGCGCCAGTGCAAGTACAGCTATACACGCAAATTAAGCGTACCGTACAAGAAAAAGGCAGCTTAGTAGATCAAAACTATTTAGGTGCAGCTTACGGTACTGATGAAGAGTCGTACGAAAAATACAGCTTTTCAGATATGGCTGACAAAAACCTAAATAAAAACACCCAAGGCGGTTACGTTGCATTTATTCAGCATTACTTTGTAAGTGCATGGGTACCTAAGCAAGACGAAACACACACGCTTTACAGCTTAATTACTAAAAGTAATGCCGCTATTATTGGTACAAAAGCAGCGCCTATAAATGTACAAGCTGGCAGCGAGCAAACCCTTAATGCGACTTACTACATGGGTCCTAAAGAGTCAGATATTCTTGAAGCGATTCACCCAGATTTAGACTTAACTGTAGATTACGGTTGGTTATGGTTTATTTCGCAGCCTTTATTTGTACTTCTTAAATGGTTACACAGTATTTTAGGTAACTGGGGTGTCGCTATTATTGCCATCACTATTATCGTTAAATCGTTAATGTACCCACTGACTAAAGCGCAATACACGTCAATGGCTAAAATGCGTGCCCTTCAGCCTAAAATGGCTGCCCTAAAAGAAAAATATGGTGATGACCGTCAAAAGTTCGGCCAAGCTACTATGGAAATGTACAAAAAAGAAAAAGTTAACCCTATGGGTGGCTGTTTCCCTATTTTGCTACAAATGCCAATTTTCTTAGCGCTATTTTACGTATTCTTAGAATCGACAGAGCTGCGCCATGCAGAGTTCATTCTTTGGCTAACTGACCTTTCTACAAAAGACCCATACTACGTATTACCAATATTATTTGGTGCAAGTATGTTTGTGACGCAAAAACTACAACCAATGACGGTTACCGATCCAATGCAGCAAAAAATGATGACCTTTATGCCGGTTATCTTCTCTGTATTCTTCTTATGGTTCCCATCTGGTTTAGTACTTTACTGGTTAGTGTCTAACCTTATTTCTATTGTCCAGATGCTTATCATCTACCGTGGCATGGAAAAGCAAGGTATAAAAGTAAGAGGCTAGCTTAACGGCTACTCATATAAAGGCGACTTAGGTCGCCTTTTTTATTGCCTATTTTTTACCACAGCTATTCGCTACCAATAAATGCATAGGTTACAATAGCGCCATTAAAGTTACTCTCGTTGGCAAATAAATAGCATGATCAATCAAGACACAATTGCAGCACAAGCGACCGCCCCTGGGCGTGGTGGCGTAGGTATAATTCGGGTTTCTGGCAGCCTTGCGAAAAGCGTGGCCGAAAAAATAATAGGTAAAGTACCTAAGCTTCGCTATGCCGACTACGTTCCTTTTAAAAGTTTAAGCGGCGAGCAACTCGACCAAGGTATCGCTATTTATTTTGCAGGCCCAAACTCATTTACCGGCGAAGACGTACTTGAACTGCAAGGTCACGGCGGCCCTGTTGTACTCGACATGCTATTAAAAGAAATTAGCCAAATAGAAGGCGTTCGCTTAGCTAAGCCTGGTGAGTTTTCTGAGCGCGCCTTTATGAACGACAAGCTTGATTTAACCCAAGCAGAGGCTATTAGCGATTTAATTAATGCAACCTCAGAGCAAGCAGCTAAAAGCGCCCTACAGTCACTACAAGGTGAGTTTTCTAAACACATTGAAACCCTAGTAGAAAAAGTTATTCATTTACGTATGTATGTAGAGGCAGCCATTGACTTCCCTGATGAGGAAATTGATTTTTTATCCGATGGTAAAGTATCGGGCGATTTAGATGCCATCATCAGTCAATTACACACAGTAACGAGCCAAGCTAAGCAAGGCAGTATTATGCGCGAAGGTATGCGCGTTGTTATCGCAGGGCGTCCTAATGCGGGTAAATCAAGCCTACTTAATGCCCTAGCAGGACGCGAAGCTGCCATAGTAACCGAAATAGCCGGTACTACTCGCGACGTACTACGTGAGCACATTCATATTGATGGTATGCCACTGCATATTATCGATACCGCAGGTCTACGTGAAAGCCCAGACCGCGTTGAACAAATAGGTATAGAGCGCGCGTGGGATGAAATAAATCAAGCTGATCGCGTGTTGTTTATGCTTGATGGCACCGACACCACCGACACCGACCCACACGCAATTTGGCCTGAGTTTATGGCAAAGTTACCGCAAGGTATGGGTGTTACCGTTATCAGAAATAAAGCCGATTTATCGGGCGATGCAGTAGGTATGGATGAAAACCAACAATACCCAGTAATTAGTTTAAGCGCTAAAAATGCGCAAGGTATTGAGCTTGTACGCGACCACTTAAAAGCTTGTATTGGCTTTCAAGGCGCAACAGAAGGTGGATTTATGGCGCGCCGCCGCCATTTAGATGCACTTGAACATGCGGCCTATCACTTAGATACTGGTAAAACGCAGTTAGAAATGCACGTAGCCGGCGAAATATTAGCCGAAGAGCTACGCTTAACGCAGCAGTACTTAAACGAAATAACCGGTGAATTTACCTCAGACGACCTACTAGGCAAAATATTTAGCTCGTTCTGTATTGGTAAATAACTCGCTAAAGCAGCATAAAATTACACTTACTTTAGGGCACATTAGTGCCCTTTTTTATGCCCGGTATAAAATTTAAAAAGCTAAAATGGGGCTAAAATTAAATAAAAACGCGCCTGATTTTAGCGTATTCAACTCACCTGTTTAATTTCTTACAGTATAAAAATACACCACGTTAAGCGCGTAATTGGCGCTCGATATAGCTTAAAAAAGTACCAATATGCCGCTAAAAAGTATCCTTAAGTAGATCGTTTTAACTACAGTTTATGAATTTATAAGCAAAAGTAACCGGTACTATTAAGGCCAACGCCCTCGTTTTTAATTGATCCACCAGCAAAACTCCTCGCTGAACTTGAAAAATAATAAGACTAATTAAAAAAGGTTATCCACAATCGCCTACTTTATGGCTAATAAAACAAAAATAGCGGCACATTTATAACCTTAAACCGCCACGATCTATAAAAAAGCGTGGTTTATTACACTTATTTTCACTTTTTTAGGGCAGATCTGCTTAATCGGATCGTTTTTAAAAATTATTTTTGATCGCCTTTTTAAGTTATCAACAAGGTTACTATCCACATTATGATCAACAACAGCTTAGCTATATAAAAACGTGGGCTGGTGGCCTCACTTATAATAAAAAATCAATGACTTAGCTATATTTAGATCTACAAAACATACTAGTTAAGCAGAGCTTTCCCCAACCTTATCAACAACTTGATCAGAAGATTACATTTAAATAGTTTTTGTTAATTCATTTATATTCAGTAACTTAGATAAGCAATTACAACAAAGAGCAAAAACAACTCAAAAATAGTTATACAAAATTACAAAGGTTTTCTTTACTGCAAGGCTAACTCAGTTATCATAGCGGGCAAATAAGTAATGTGTGATCAGTTTAAATATGAGTTCTGTAAATATAATCGTTGGTAGTCAAATGGGATCTGCAGAATATGTAGCAGAACAACTATGTGATGAGTTAAATAACCAAGGTATAAGTGCTGAACTACATGATCAACCTAATTTATCTGATATTGATCAACACAATACAATCTGGCTTATATGCACATCAACCTATGGCGCGGGCGATTACCCCGACAACCTTTTACCATTTATTGAGCAGCTAAATCAGCAAAGTGACTTATCTGCAATTAAATATTCAGTCATTGGCTTAGGCGATACCAGCTACGACACCTATAACCTTGCTGGGCGTAATATAAATAGTTTAATGGCCAGCAAAGGCGCAACATGCATAGCGCCAAGGCTTGAATTAAATATTCTTGATGAGGCATTACCCGAAGATACCGCCCTAGAGTGGTTAGATTCGTGGATAGAGAAAACACAATTAAAGTAATGTGATCGAATAAAATGCATAAACAAAGTTACCCACAATTTACTAATAATTTAATAGCTTTTGTGGATAACCGCTGATCAAACTGCGTTTTTAAGCATGCTTATCCATGGGATAAGATCCAATCGATATTGGGCTGTGTATAAACCCCTTTTTTGATCAGAGCTTATTTGCCTGATGATCCGATCATATTAACACCTTTAGATCTGATCTAATTTTATGTTTTAAATGAATAAATAGAGCTTATCAACAGAAAACCCGATCACTAGTAGTAATAGTATTAAAAGATCTCTTTAAAAGATCCTTTATATTATAAGTGATCAGTGACTTAGATCTTGCCCACTGTTTAATCATTTATCTTCTGCTAATTTCTAGGTAGAATACGCTCCCTTTTGAAGTTTACTGGTTTGATTAAGTAGGATCCCATTAATGATTTTTCACGAAAAGTTTGACGTTATCGTAGTAGGTGGTGGACATGCAGGCACTGAAGCCTCATTGGCTGCTGCACGTATGGGGATGAATACCCTGCTGCTAACTCATAATATGGATACACTTGGTCAAATGTCTTGCAACCCTGCAATTGGTGGCATAGGCAAAGGCCATTTGGTTAAAGAAATTGATGCGCTAGGCGGTGCTATGGCACAAGCTATTGATAAAGGCGGTATTCAATTTCGTACCTTAAATTCTTCAAAGGGACCTGCTGTTCGTGCAACTCGAGCACAAGCTGATCGCGCTTTGTACAAAGCTGCAATTCAAAACACATTACAAAACCAAGAAAACCTAAAAATATTTCAACAATCGTGTGATGATCTTATCGTTGAAAACGACAAAGTTGTTGGCGTAGTAACCCAAATGGGATTACGTTTTAGCGCACCTAGTGTTGTATTAACCGTAGGTACTTTCTTAGGTGGCCAAATACATATTGGTTTAGAGAATTTTAAAGGTGGTCGTGCAGGCGATCCCCCTTCAATTGCACTTGCTGATCGTTTACGTGAATTACCTTTTAGAGTAGACCGTTTAAAAACAGGTACTCCACCACGTATTGATGCCCGTACAGTTGATTTTAGCAAGATGCAAGAACAACCAGGTGATGCGCCTACACCGGTATTTTCGTTTATTGGTAAACAAAGCGATCACCCACAGCAAATACCATGCTATATCACCTACACAAACGAAAAAACCCATGAGGTTATTCGTAACAATTTACATCGCTCGCCTATGTACTCTGGCGTAATTGAAGGTATAGGACCACGTTACTGCCCTTCAATAGAAGATAAAATTGTGCGCTTTGCTGATAAAGACAAGCACCAAATATTTGTAGAGCCTGAAGGTTTAACATCGTACGAGCTTTACCCTAACGGTATTTCAACCAGCTTACCTTTTGATGTGCAGTTACAAATTGTGCAATCGATAGATGGTTTTGAAAACGCACATATTTGTCGCCCTGGTTATGCTATTGAATATGATTTCTTTGACCCGCGTGATTTAAAACAGTCATTAGAAACCAAGTTTATAGACGGATTATTTTTTGCAGGCCAAATAAATGGTACTACTGGTTACGAAGAAGCCGGTGCACAAGGTTTAATAGCCGGCATGAACGCCGCTTTACAAGTACAAGGCAAAGATGCATGGACTCCACGTCGTGATGAAGCGTATGTGGGCGTACTAATAGATGACTTAGCAACGCTTGGTACAAAAGAACCGTACCGTATGTTTACTAGCCGTGCGGAATACCGTTTATTATTACGTGAAGATAACGCTGATATTCGCTTAACAGAAAAAGGCCGTGAACTTGGTTTAGTTAACGATGAGCGCTGGCAGGCATTTAACGAAAAAATGGAAGTGATCGAAAAAGAGAAACAGCGTATTAAAGAAACCTGGATCCATAAAGATCATGCTGTGGTTGATCAAGTAAACGCCTTATTAAAAACACCGCTTACTCGTGAAGCAAGTTTAGAGGATCTACTTCGTCGTCCAGAAATTCGTTACGACGATTTAATGGCTATTGATGGGCTTGGATCTGAGTTTACAAACCAAGCTGCACTTGAACAAGTTGAGATCCATACTAAATACGCAGGCTACATTGCGCGCCAGCAAGATGAGATCAATAAACAGCTTCGTCATGAAGAAACCATTTTGCCTAAAGAGTTCGATTACTCAACGGTATCGGGTTTATCAAACGAGGTAGTTGCTAAGTTAACGGATGCGCGTCCAGACACTATTGGCCAAGCTTCTCGTATTTCTGGTATCACCCCAGCGGCGATTTCGCTATTATTAGTGTATCTGAAGAAGCAAGGCTTATTACGCAAAACTGCGTAATGGTAAAGGTAAACTGTGTTACAGCAACAATTAACAACATTGTTAGCGCAAACTGATATTGCGCTAACCGAAAAACAACAACAGCAATTAGTTAAATACGTTGAGTTACTAAACAAATGGAACAAAGCGTATAATTTAACGTCTGTACGCTTACCAGAAGAAATGATGATTAAGCACATTATGGATAGCTTAGTTGTTGCACCTCATTTACCCGGTCATCGTTATATTGATGTAGGCACAGGTCCTGGCTTACCAGGTATTGTATTAGCTATTGCACTACCTGATACGCAATTTGTATTGCTTGATAGCTTAGGCAAACGTGTTCGCTTTTTAATGCAAGTTAAACACGAGCTCGGGCTAAATAATGTCACCCCTGTGCAGTCAAGAGTTGAAGAATATCAACCAAGTGTTAAATTAGATGGCGTACTAAGTCGTGCGTTTGCTTCACTGCAAGATATGGTTGATTGGTGTTCACACTTAATTGATCACTCAGGCAAATTTATAGCGCTTAAAGGTGTGTTTCCTAGTGAAGAGCTAGAGTCGCTACCTGAGGGTGTAAAATTTGAAGATAAAATCTCGCTAGTAGTGCCTGAACTTGATGCACAACGACATTTAATTATTCTTTCTAAAGACTAGGGATCAGAGACATAGTGGCAAAAGTCATCGCATTAGCAAATCAAAAAGGCGGCGTTGGTAAAACAACAACGGCTGTTAATCTCGCTGCATCTATGGCTGCAACGAAGCGTAAAGTGCTGTTAATAGATCTCGACCCCCAAGGCAACGCTACGATGGGTAGCGGTGTAGACAAATATGGCGATGTCGCCACCATTTACGATTTACTCATTGAAGAAAAACCAATGGATGAGGTTATAATCACTGAAACCTCGGGTGAGTATCATATGATAGCGGCCAACGGCGATGTAACCGCAGCCGAAGTAAAATTAATGGAATTGTTTGCACGCGAAGTACGCCTTCGTAATGCGCTTGAAAAAATACAAGATAAATACGAATTTATTTTTATCGACTGCCCGCCTTCACTAAATATGTTAACAGTAAACGCCATGGCTGCTGCTGATTCTATTTTAGTACCTATGCAATGTGAATATTATGCGCTTGAAGGGTTAACCGCATTAATGGACACTATTACGCAACTTGCAAAGTTAGTTAACCCTAACTTACAAATTGAAGGCATTCTTCGTACTATGTACGATCCGCGCAATCGATTAGCAAATGATGTATCAGAACAATTAAAACAACATTTTGGCGATAAAGTATACCGCACCGTGATCCCACGTAATGTGCGTCTTGCCGAGGCACCTAGTTTTGGTGCACCAGCAATGTACTACGACCGCGCATCAAGTGGCGCAAAAGCCTACTTAGCACTTGCGGGCGAAATGCTACGCAGAAAAGAAAAAACAGCGCCGGTAGTCGCCTAACTTTAAGGTAAAAAAATAACATGTCTGCTAAAAAACGAGGTTTAGGCCGAGGACTCGATGCCCTTTTAAGTTCATCAAAACCAGCGCCGAGCTCAAGCAAGGAACAAGACACAGTAAATGTGACTGAAGCTGTACAAACTGCAGCACAGCCCGTTGCGAATGAATTGCAAAAGCTGCCTATTGAGTTTTTACACTCAGGAAAATACCAGCCTCGTAAAGATATGTCTGAAGAAGCGCTTGAGGAGTTAGCAAGCTCTATCCGCTCTCAAGGCATTATTCAGCCAATTGTGGTACGCCCTGTTGCAGAAAATAGCTTTGAAATAATTGCCGGTGAGCGCCGTTGGCGTGCTGCACAAATAGCAAAGCTTGAAAGCGTACCTTGTATTGTAAAAGATGTGCCAGATGAAGCCGCTGTTGCTATTGCGCTGATAGAAAATATTCAGCGTGAAGATTTAAACGCAATGGAAGAAGCTATCGCTTTAAACAGATTATTGAATGAATTTGAATTAACGCACCAGCAAGTTGCCGATGCGGTGGGTAAATCGCGCACTACCGTGACCAATTTACTACGATTAAACAATTTAAATAGTGATGTTAAAATTCTGTTAGAGCATGGCGACATAGAAATGGGCCACGCACGCTGTTTATTAGCACTTGAAGGTGAAGCACAATCTGACGCTGCAAGATTAGCCGTTGCTAAAGCGCTAACTGTTCGCGAAACCGAAAAGTTAGTACGCTCAATTTTAGAGCCGGTTGCTGCTAAAGAAACACCTGAAAAAGACCCAGATGTTAAGCGTTTAGAGCAAAAATTAGCCGATAATTTAGGGGCTAAAGTAGAAATAAATTATAACGCGAAAGGCAAAGGTAAGTTGGTTATTTCTTACACCAATTTAGATGAGCTTGATGGCATTTTAAATCGTATAAATCACAGCAATACCGACCATTAAAATTTTACATGTCCGATAAGAGACATTTGTAGCTATTTTGTGTTACAAAGCGTCTACTCAAGTTGCAAAACTGGTTGGATTAAGTATAATTTCGCCAGTTTTCACACCCTAACAATTAGAACGCCATAAAGGTTAACTAAACGTGACTAATAAGTTAGCAAGACCTTATAGGCTTGCCGCATTTAAATTAATTTGTCTTCAGGGTATCGTAGCACTTGTAGCTGCAGTAATTATTTTTGTTGGTTGGGGAGTAGACGCCAGCGTATCAGCACTTGCCGGTAGCAGCGTAGCAATACTTCCCCACCTAGTATTTGCGCTTTATGCATTCAGATATATGGGTGCAAGCAAAGCAAATCAAGCGTATACCTCGTTAAAACGCGGTAACGGATTAAAATTTATGCTAACAATCGTATTGTTTGCACTGATACTCAAGTCAACCACGGTCGTTTTAGTGCCGTTTTTTTGTGTTTACGTATTTGTGCTCTTTACTGGATTGTTTGCACCCGTTTTTTTTAAACATTAACTTTTGGGATATAACATGGCTGCAGAAGAAGTTACTATATCAAGCCATATCCAGCATCACTTAACAAACGCTAAGATGTGTATGACCGACTCAGGTCTTGCCTTCAACAAAGCGTGTGCAGAAAGTGGTTTCTGGACATGGAATATAGATACCCTCGCATGGTCAATCGGACTTGGTCTATTATTTTTATGGACCTTCCGAAGCGCCGCAAAGAAAGCTCACACCGGAGTACCGGGTAAATTTCAATGTTTTATTGAAATGATTGTTGAGTTCGTTGGTGACAACGTACGTGACACATACCACGGTAAAAGCAAATTAATTGCTCCATTAGCCTTAACAATTTTTGTTTGGGTGTTCTTAATGAACTTAATGGATTTAATCCCAGTTGATTTCTTACCTGCACTTGCTGGTTTTGTTGGTGAACAAGCCTTTGGCATGGACTCACACGACGTTTACATGAAAATTGTACCTACCACAGACATAAACTTAACTGCTGCATTAGCATTGGGCGTGTTTATTCTGATGATTGGTTACTCTATTAAAATTAAAGGGGTTGGTGGCTTCATTAAAGAGCTTACACTTCACCCGTTTAGCTCTAATAGCAAAGTGGCTATGATT
>Ga0209348_1000556_pt1 | contig 19132 bp, 37 predicted proteins | sample ETNvirenome_2_30_FD_184065 | JGI IMG/M metagenome (GOLD analysis project Ga0209348, IMG submission 184065) | Marine viral communities from the Pacific Ocean - ETNP_2_30 (SPAdes) (version 2) | ecosystem: Environmental > Aquatic > Marine > Oceanic | place: Pacific Ocean | collected 2013-06-22
TCAAGTCTTTCAGTTGAACCGACAGCACCTTTAACCTCGATTCCATACCTAGACATAGCATTTGTAGATGAGCCTAATGTTTTTGCTACTAAATCACCAGCACTCTTTAAATCCATACCCATAGCAACTGCGATATCTAATGTAGCCTCTGTTGCTTTTTTGATTTGTTCTTCACTATCAATAAAAGCGGCTATACTAGCTTGTACTCCAATGATGGATTCATCTCCGAAGGTTGTGACTTTTTGCAATGCACTCGCTTGATTTAATAATGCTTGTGAGGTTTTTCCTAATGCAACCTCCAATGATTTCTCTGCCTGTTCTTGGATTCCAAATGCTTCAGTAGAAGATACAATAGCATTGATTAATCCTCTAGTTCCAAAGTAAGCCGCACCAGCACCGATAGCCGCTGTTCCTAGACTTTTAATCGACCTACCTAATCCACCTATCTCATCTTTGGATTTCTTTGCACCCTTTGTTCTTACATCTATATTAACTTTTTGTGTTGCCATTTTTATCTGCTTTATGTTTTAATGCTAATCCCATTTCACTTTTAACTATATTAAACATTGATAATTTATGAGCATCTGTTTCATCTAATGTAGTTCCAAGAGGGATATTATATTCAGTTACATAATGATATTCATTAATCATTTGGATATCTTCATCAGTAATAATATTATCAGAGTTTGCGAATAGTGGAACAAGATAGAATAATTGCTGACCAAGACTAAATTTATCAGATTCTTCAATGAGTAGTAATTCATCCCATATATCATTTATTGTGTTGAAATCTTTTTTCTTACGAGTAATTGGGGATTGAGCAATGTAAGGGAGCATAAATTGCTGATGTGGCTTCCTTTGAAATACCCAATGCCAAACAGCATAACTCAATCCCCTTGTTCTTTTTTTGATTCTTCAGAAAGTTCAAGATAATCCATCATTGTTTTTGTTAGAATCTTTAACTGGGTATCATAATCATGCTCTTTTAATGCTGTCTCTGGGTCAGCAAAAGCAATATCTGATACACTACCCAAAAGAGAATTAAATTCTTTTTGGCTAACATTATCAATCCCATTCCTATAAACATCTGCAAACTCGCCTTTTAATTCAAGTTTGTTTCTATATTTGATATCTCGAACCATGATTTCAATACCATCTAAAACCACTTTCATTATTATGCTCCCTTTTTATTTTAACAACTGACTCCGATTAATGTGGCTGAACCACTACCCAATGCCTTAACCTCAACATCTAACATCATTGATGCACCTTCATTAAAAGATACATTTGTAATGATTGATTTAGGCATATTAAAACCAAAGTTTGCATCAGCCAAAGATGCTTGATGATTACATAATGTTTGCCCGGTTGTTGCTCCTGAAACTTGAGTTGTGTTGAACCTTTCAAACATATCTAAAAAGTTATCATCATATAAGCATGAAAAAGATGCTGTTGCAGAGATTTCACCACTTCGAGATGCTTGTTCATATCCAGTTGATGTAACTCCTGAAAAATTAATTGGGCTGTCAATAGTTAATGAGAATGATGATAAAACCGGGTCAGATATTCCAGCTATAATTCTATCATTTGCATCCCATGAACTCATAAAATAATCATTGGCTGTAAATGCAGTATCAACCGCTATACTTGTTGCTGTTAATTCACCAGATGCCAATTTTGTTCCAGATTGAAATGTTGCAGAAAATTTAACTCTTCCACCTTCAGTTCCAGCATCACCAGACAATGTTAAAGATGTCACAAAACAATCTTTGAAAGTTAAATCTGAATTACTAGCGGCTGATTTCATAACAACCGATAACACTTGATTTGATGTTGTTGTTGTTCCAGACTTATATGATGATGTAGCAATATTTGTAGCTATTTCATATGGTGCAGATGTATCTAATGTTAAATGTGCTAATAATAAATCAAGTCCTTCAGTTGTTGCTGTGCCACTTACCGAAAACTCTTTAACAGATGAAAAGTTATCTTGAAAGAAACTGGTATCTAATAAAGTTCTTGAGCCACTTCTTACATCTAATGTTTGATTTATTCCTAAATTTGGTGAACCTATACTATCAACATCCAATGCGATATAAGCATTGCCACTAGCACCATTTATAGTACCATAAGCATCTTGTTCGGCAATTAGAAATTGAAATAGCTTTGGGTCGTATGCTGTTCCAGAGATAGCCATTTTTAATCCTTTGTTTTTGTTTGTTTAACTAATTTACGAGCAAGAGGATGAATTTTATCAACCTTAACCTCTTTGCCTTCATTGATATCCTTTATCAATTCTTCATCATATCCAGTTGCCATAAAACACCATCCACTATGCTCTGGTATCTGACAATCTTTTTTAATTTTAATTTTCATACTTCTAACCTTTGTACTGTTAATGTGATGTTTGCCCTAGCTTTTGTCTGGTCATCATCTCTTTCATATTCGATTGATTCACATACACCATTAAAATATTCATCTTCTGTAGATGATTGTGGTCCTGAAAAAATAATCTTAACTCTTTCAGCTATATTGGAAAGTTGTTTAAATACGTTTTCAGAGTATTGCCCTCCAGTAGTTATTTCATAAACCAACAATAATGTATATTGTCTAATAACAGTTGATGCAAACCTCTCAACAACATCATCATTTAATGGCTGTAAATAGAAAGATGAATTGCCTTTGTTCTCATCAAATGACATAGGTACTCCAGTTATTTCTTTTGTGATGACAGATGCAACCTTGTCAATCGCTTTGTGCATTTGATTTGTGTAATCAATCATATTCTTTCTGCTCGTACCATTTTAACTGGAGTTGCTTGAGTTTCTATGATGCCAGAACATTCAATCTCCCAAGAATCATTGGTATTTAAAGTTCCATATGAGAACCTGACTTCAAGACCTCTACCAATGCTATCATATCCACCAGATATAATTTGATTAGTTACAAGGTCAGAAGTTTGCAATCCAGCAGATGAATGTCCTTTGGTTGAGAATGTAATTGAAGTATTATCTGTACCTCTAGTTAAAGTTCCTCCAGAATCTATTTTAACTTCAATTAAATCATATTCAACTGTACACCTTCCACGAATATCAACTATATCTGCTGTACTATTTGCATTTACTGATTTTTTGCGAACAACTCCCTTATTTAAAGCCATATCATTGTGCTGGTATAGAGATATAGAGCCATTTCTAATTTTATCAATAATCCCTGTTTCTTCTACATTCATCACCTGATTAGCTAGTTCATCCCTTAACTCTGTATCATATACACCAACAATTAGACTAGCGGCTTGATAAGCTGTAGCCATTACAATTACTTCTGGATAATCGTGACCAGTTTTACTTGCAATACCCACTCCCTTTCTTGGATAAAGAGGTTGTTGAACCATTGACCTAATCATATCACTTGCTCTAGGGATAATTGTTCCTGTTATCAATGTGTCTGTATCTTGCCCAATCTCCCAAATAGAACCATTTAATTGACTTACATTTGTACTGGTTTCAAAATATTGAATGAGATTGTCTGTATATCGCCACTCACCACCCGATGAAGGTTCTGAACCAGCTTCAACTCCTAAATCTTGTCCATCTTTATATAGCACAGCATCAGATGATACATATCCCGGTGAGTATAGATTATACAAGTTAGTTGTTCCAGATGCTACCCAATTTGGTGACAATAACGACCTTTGATTGTATTTTGATGCTTCAGGCAAACAAAATAAAACATCATTCAAGTCACATAGATTTGATTCGTATGTACTCATGCTCTAAAATCTCCATAATTTATATTTAAAACCTCTATCTCTGCATTTTGCAATCTGTTTATAATTTCAGCAACCTTATTAATAGTCCTCCCATTAGCATCAATTAAATCATATATCTTTATCTCTTTTGCAAGTCTTATTGACTCATCTATGTTTTTAAATGGTTGCTCTTTACAGAACTCATTATTCATAGCTTGTTGAAGTTTAGTTTTCATCTCTTTCTCGGTTTGTATGGACATTTATTAAAATGATTAATTCTATTTTCACCCTTTGCAATTCCACATCTCAACTCATTATTTGATGAACCACAAAAAGCACATATCATTTCTTTTTTTGGACAATATAAAAACATTAATCAAGTATCTCCACATGAACTAAATCATCGAATGAATTATCTCTAGTATCGCCATCAGAATCCCAATCTCCTCCGAACCTTACTTTATATCCTAGTTGTTGTGCTATACCTCTTATCATTCCACCCATATAATAAAATCCATCTCTATCATCCCATTTAATTGGATAGGGAGCAAGGTCTACTGCTTTACCTTCCATGTGTTTAGAATATTTTACTTTTGTTGCACCCTTTGCTAATAGTTCTTCTTGCCTCTTTGCAGTTCTTACACCTTCAATAATCGTAACATCCATCATCTTAATTAGTTCATTCAATACATTAATTAATCTAGCATCAACACCTTTCAATCTTTCTCGACTTCTTTTACCAAATTTATACATCAAGCTAATCTCCTAATAACAGACTCCGCCCATCTTCTTCCGGGATTTCCTCCCCATAAATCCCACGAGATAGATGCCCTTGAAATCTTTTCTTTCCTGTTCCTTCTTTCTGCTGGAGTATCGTGCCTTGCAAAAAAAGATACCATTCTACGAATTGAACTCATACTAATGTTTGCACCTCTAGCTAAATCACGACCTCTTGAAATCCCAACAGCAGTACCACCTTTTTTTGATTTAGGTGCTTCTCTTCGTCTTTCTAACGCTTTTTTCGCTACTTCCTGAACGCTTTTTGGAGGAATTGGCACTAACTATCGCCTCTTTATTTTCTTGCCCATTTTAGGCTTTTTTGATTTTGGTTTTTTATATTTTGATTTAGGCACTATCAATCAGCTTCTAAATTAACTGCTTCAGCTAGTCTATCTGTACACATATCAATAGCCATTTTTGCAACCATTTTTTGTTCTGCATCTCCAAAGCCGGGAACATCTGGTATTTTTCTAGCTATTGAGTTGGCTAGTTGATTTTCAAATGCTTCAGATTGTAATACTTTTACTTGAGACTTAATTAAACCATTTAATAAGTCCTTAAGTATCTTGATTAACTTTTTCATTATATTAACCTCATTATTATATTGATTATTACCGGGAAAGATAAAATACCAACAGTTCCAAGAACCTGAACCTTTGCAATAGATTGTTCATGGCTTTCTACTTTTCCATTTAACTTTTCTAAATGTTTCTCAATTCTATTTAAGGATGAATAAATATTCTTTAACCTTTCATCATGCTTTACTAATATTGCTCTTATCTCATCATTTTCCATTGCCATTCATCCTAGACATTATTCCATCCATCCTTGAAAGCTGTTTTTCTAAATCGCTTAATGCTTCCATATTTTGCTCATATCTCCGGTCACGAACAGAATCTGATTCATTCCATCTTGATATCAATTTAATAATCATTCCTTCCATGTTTTCAATCGTTTCAGATTGTCCTCTGTTTTCAATCTCTAAATTCCTTAATGATTCTTGTTGAGTTTCACTTTTCTTTGATAAAGACATAACAAGATAAACAAGTAATGCTCCACAAATTCCTATCATTCCAGCTTCTGAATAGAGTGCTATAAAATCCATATTTATTTCCGCTTTTTTTTGCTAAACCAACTTGCTGGATTAACATTTAAATTCATTTCTTTTTCATAGAATTTAAGCTGATTAGCCAATCGTTCCCTTTCTTCTCGCTCTTGAACCATTTGCTTATTAGCCAAACTCCTAACCTCGCTACTAACTTCCAATAGATTTTCCTCAACTCTTTCCAACCTATCAAGTAAATGCATAGAATACCACCCAAGCAAACAAGCGACAATACAAAGCCTAACCAAAAACTTAAGGTTGATGCCCAAATTGAGATTATCATCAATGATACTTGAACCATAACTTCTATATGTCGGTGTTTCATCATTCATCAACTAATTTTACATCTTCATATTGGTGATGTATCCAACACCAGTTTTGACTTTGATAGACTCTTTCATGATAGTAATGCAAAGATGAATCAATCCCCATTATTTCTATAAATACCGAATTTGAAACAGAATCCTGTGGAGTTAGTTGAATGCCTCCCACGCTCCAACCTTGACTGCATCCTTTCAGTAGTATAACTAATAGGAATGGAATAACTCGAATCAACAACTTTAAAATCTCCATTATCTAATTTTTTGACTACTTTATTCATTAATTATATTATCATTCTCATCACCGGGGTCATGAGGTGAATGGTCTTTAGCATTTAATGAACTTTTTAGCATATTGATAAAAGCCTCTTTACCGACTGCTAACTGGTCTGCTACAAAGCGATTAGTATTTTCTTTGCTTTGTATGTCATTAATATGATTAATCATTAACTTCTGCTCATTAGTCATCTTTTCAATAGGATATTTTTTATCTTCAATTTGAAAAAATGGCTCTTCTTTTTTTGTTTTTTTAGCCATTGTATTTCCTTTTATTTAATTAAAGTTTTTTAAAATCTTCAATTGCTTTTGCTAGTCCATCTGATTCTGCTTTTGCTTTAGCCATCTCATCATCACATCTAGCTTTCATTCTTTCTAAATCAGATAGAGAATATTGCCTTTCTTGGTCTGGTAATGCTTCACCACTTTCAGCATCCCATCTTTTTTCTACCATAGCAATGTATGACTCTTTCTTTTCTTTTACTGCTGGACGTACAACTTTGCCGTCTTCATCTTTTACTTCTGAAATAGCTTTTTGTACTACTTTTTCTTTACTTTTAAAATCGGCTGTTTTGCCTTTCTTATCAGCGTATTTTGCCCAATTCATTTTTAAGACTCCTTATTAGTTAATTATTTCTTTTCTTCTAATTCTTTTACTTTTGCAGATAGTTCTTGGATTGCCTTTATTAATGGTGCTATAAATTGAACATAATCAGCACCTAAATAATCACCTTTATCTGTAATTCCAGCAAAGTCATCATTACCGCTTTCTTTTAAAACTTCTTGAACTTCTTGGGCAATGATACCATACTTTAATTTTTCAGGCTGTTTATCATCTTTAAACTTGTAGCTTACTGGATTGAGTGCATTAATAAACGATAAACCCAAATCACAATCATTAATGTTTTCTTTCAACCTTTTATCAGAAGTTTGAATAGTAGCATTGGCGTACATTACTGCATCACCATCTTGAGACATATATACTTTTGCTACATCTCCATTGCCAAGTGTTACTGTATTATTACCTTGTCCTGTTGCACCTTTACCTAATACTGTTTGATTTATTGCACCAACTGCACTAACTGCTGTATCTGCTCCAACTAGTGTATTATCATCTCCAGTAGTTAGATTATTTGTACTTGTATGACCAGATGCTTTACCTATTAAAGTATTACTAGTTCCACTTGTTACATCATTTCCAGCGTAACTTCCTATTGCCGTGTTTTGACCATGTGCATTAGTATCAGCAATAAAATTTTCTAAAACTCCAGCACCAATAGCTGTATTATCATTTCCATTACCAGTATCATCTTTTAAAGTTTTATATCCGACTGAAGTATTATAGTTTCCTCCATCATGGGTCTGTTGAGATTGAAATCCAATAGCTATGTTTTGAACGCCACCATTACAATCTCTTAACGCTGTATTACCTATAGCTATTTGTTCATGACCATTTTGATTTTCTTGTAAAGCTTGCTCTCCAATAGCAATGTTTTTTTGTCCACCAGCTAGATTTTCCATAGCCTGTCTACCAATAGCTTGATTTGAATATCCGCTGACGCTACCTGAACCCATAGTCTGATAGCCTATTGCTAAATTACTATCTCCACCACCATTTAAGTATGCTTTATGACCTATAGCAACACATTTGCCTTGTGCTAAATTTTTACCAGCTTCAAATCCAATCATAACATTATCTGCATGAGTTGTCGCATTTTCACCAGCAGATTGACCTATAAAAACATTTTCATGACCTTCTGTAATATCTTTACCAGCCATAGAACCAATAGCAACATTACTATTAGCAGTTGTTGTAGAAAGTAAAGCCGCATATCCAATAGCTGTATTATTAGAGTGGCTGTTTCCTGATGCTCCAAGCATAGCTAAAGCACCAACAGCAGTATTATTTATGCCAGTAACGTTATAATAAGATGTATTAAGACCAACAGCAACATTATGCGAAAGACTTTGAGAGCCTGTATTTTGACTAAACAAAGCAGAACCACCAATAGCAACAGCACCTTGACCAAGTTCTTCGTCTTGTAAAGCTAAACAACCTAATGCCGTGTTATAATCTCCTGTACTAATTGCTAATCCAGCTTGGTATCCAAATAATGTATTTTCTAATGCTCCACTCGCTATAACATTTCCAGTCTGATGACCGAATATTGTATTTCTTACAGTGCCACTAGAGTCATTATTTCCAAGTGATATTCTAGAGTTAGAATCTAATTTTAACCTTGTGGCACTACCTGTATAAAAATGCATCTCATCGCCATTATGTTCGTAGTCTATCCTACCTACTTCATCGCTGTCGTTATCGCCAAATAATAATATTGAATTTTTATTTGATGCAGTTGCCTTAATTAAAAGATTAGAATTACCGCTTGTATCCTCTACGACTGCTAGAGGATTACCACTGCCAGCACCTGAAACATGAAGCAACCTAGCTGGTGAGTTAATTCCAATACCAGTATTGCCATTTCCTGAAACTCTAAATAAAGTATTTGATGCATCGTGGTCTTGAACTTGCAAGGCATAGTCAGTTGAAGTTGAGCCAGCTTTAATCCTAACACCAAAACATCTATCGTCAGTATCCTCTGTATTTTGAAATTCAGCAATTAAACCATTGTCGTTACCAGTAGCAACGTGCAAAGGATGGCTTGGAGTTGTAGCACCAGAGCCAATACCAACACTACTTGTAGTAACCACATCTCCACTAAAAGTAGCAGTACCAGTATCTAAAAGAGTTAAGACAGTATTGCTGTCTCCATTAATCTTTAATTCTTGGGTATTGTAATTTGCGTGGATTGACCAAATGTTGTCAGGGTCAGGGTTAGTATTGGTTAATGTTATTTTAGCATCATTGTTACTTGCTCCTTTTATATGGAGTTTTGAATCTGGACTTCCACCCAGCCCAATACCAGTACCATCTATAATCATTCTAGTAGTTCCACCAGTTGCTAATTCAATTGTATCTGCTGATGATTCTGTTATGTAGGTATTACCTCCACCATCAAGATATAATTTATGAGTTGCTCCGATTGCTATTGATGTTGTTGCTAATTCTAAAGAGAATGTAGTTCCATTATCACCATCTTTAATTGGTACTAGAGTTGCACCATTACCACCACCATCTGTATCTGTATGAAGTAACTGCTCATAAGATGATGCTATTGATTGTCCTGTTAGTGTTGCCATTATTTAATCCTTTCCATGATTAATTATTCCTAGTCTACTTCTAGGGGTTATCTATTAGATTCCATTTTCTAGTTTCCTGATTCCATGATTGTAACTGGTCTTCCCATTGTGCTGATTCACCAGTAAAATCTCCAACCAATCCAGATAAACTTGCTTGTGTTGAACCAACTGCTGTTGCAAAAGCTAATTTTAAAGCTGAATTAACTGATAGATTACTTGTTCCAGCAGTAGCATTCGCCCATGCTCTTAACATCGAACTAATCGAACCTGAATATCCAAGTTCTTCCAATCCGGCTCTTACACAATGATTCCATGATTTGCCAGTTGCATCTATTCCAGCCATGTCTGCAAAAAACTCTTTTAATATTGTATTATTATTTAGTGCCATATCTTTTATTGACTAGGGGAGGAAAACCCTCCCCATAGCCATTTTAATTAGGTTATTAAGTAACCTTGTGAGTTAATTCGATTCCATAAGAATCTGCCAACTCAACTGAACCACAGAAAAGAGAACCAACATAATCAGTCTTTAGACGGATTGCATCTCTCTCTACTTCTAATCTCATCAACTCATCAGCATAAGCAAATCCTATAGCCATCTTTGAGAAAACTGCTCCGATAGCATTATTAGATGATATGCTTACTTCAGGTGATGTATAGATGTCCATACCAGCAAGTGTACCAATGAACCCAGTTTTCAGCATATCGGATTGAGAGGTTGGTGAACCACCAAACTGATTTGAAGTGACAAGGTCATTAGATAAACCATAAGTACCATAAACTGCTCTTGGATTGTGTCATTTGTTCCAGTAGGTTTTTTATCCTACATCCCAGCTTTTCAACTGGGTATCGGCATACCTTTTCATCTTTATTAAGATGTTGGAGTCTCTTGGGTGAATTATATCTTTTCATCACCTATGCTCTGCCCCTGACTATACTTTGTATAGCCTTCGGTTCGGGTTGCCTTGTGCTTTCGCATTTAGGATTCCCGTTTAATACTCCAATCATAATTAACATAATCACTTATGCTAACGGCATCTCTACCATACTATAAGGTGCTGGAGCCGCATTGGCTTGTAATGCACCTAGAGCAGAAAACAAGTCATCAACTGAAATACCATTTGAGGTATCATTTGATGTTCCACTAAAGTTTCCAAAGTTACTAACGATTAATGAGTCTACTTTTGCCGCTATAGCATTACCAACTAATTGCCCAGCTACACTTGTAATATCATTTGCATTAGAAAGTACAGCTTCATCATGGATAGGTACTCTAATTGAAAACATATCAAGAGTAACTGTTTTCTTTTCAGAATCCAGTTGTGTTGCACTAATCGCAGTTGTGTCATGCTCTGAATGACTAACTACATCGCCACTTGTTACTGTGTTTGAACCCAAGTTATAAACCGGGAATGTTACTGTATCTGCTTTATCTCTTTGCTCAACTGTTACGAGAGGTAAAGCCACATTTGCTTTTGAAAAATGAACCATTGCATCTGCAAGGACCTCCTGAAGTGAGCCTCCAAAATTTGAACTGTCTCCAGCCGCCATAATTAACTCCTATTGTTAAATATTTTATCCCATCTTTCTTGGCTTATATGACTAAAAGAGGAACGAATATTTGAAGGTGTTTTATCTCTACCAACTGATAAACTAAATCCATCTTCAAAAGAAACATCCTTACCATCTAATTGATACTTCATTTGTCCTTCCCTAGTGTTTTGAGTTGTTACTCTTCCACTTGTAGGGTCTACAAAATCTGAACAATTATTAGCTTTTCTAGGCTTGGTTCTGCCTGAATGCGGTTCTAATTCTGTTGTAGATTCCTTCATCTATCTTTCCTTTTTGATAATCCCTAGCCGCATCCACTAGATTTTTATATCCTTGTGTTTCTGCCGGGGAGTCATTACCTATTGATGGAACTGATTGTTTGTTTAATCGCTTTATATGACTTTCTAAAGCATTATTATCTAAAGAGCCATATATCGCCTTATCTTCATCGCTTAATTGGTCTAGTAACGTATCTCTCTTGGTTTGTTCTGCAAGTTGATACGATTCTAATTGAGATTTCAATTCGGTGTTTGCTTGTTGCTGTTTTGTCAGGTCATCTCTGACCATATTCAAAGCAGATTCATATTCACCTTTTGACTCCATCTCTTTTAGCTTTCTATCTTCAGACTCTCTTGATATTTGATGTTTCAAAGCATCAAGTTCAGCCTTCAATGTGTTTTTATCGTCTATTACTTCCTTAAAGCGATTATAGGGAACTTCATTGACGGGAGTTTCTTTAACCTCTTGCTCTTGAGTTTGCTCTTCTTTTACGTCTTGAGTTTGACTTTCGTTTTCCATTTTTACCTCTTGATTGAGTTTGTTATTTACCGATTTTGATGTTGATAGGTTTCTTTGTCGCTTCTTTAGCGTTCTTTCTTATAAACCTACTAACTTCACTTAAAATGAATCTTTCTATACCTTTTGATACTGGTCTAACATTGCTTGTAATAGTTCTACCCATTTCAGCGTTCCATTCAACTTTTGATGCATTAGCACCTGACCACCCTATTACGACATTATCTTTTGAGAATCCTCTTGTTTGCAAATTCCTCATCATGTCACCAGTTAATTGCAAATCCACCCTAGATGACCTCGATGATTGTCTTTTAAAATCACCTCTTACTTTTCTTGTTTTATAATCTTCAGCATATATTCTTTTTGTTTTTCCATTTACTTTTTTAGTAAACCAAAATGGTGAATGAGTTTTATATGGTTTAAATTTTCTTCCCTCAACATCTTTGCCATCTTTAGTAGTATGAACTCTAATTCTATCAGCAACCTCATCGCCTAATCCTTTCCAGAATTGTCTTGTAAATGTTGGGATATCTTTTAACTCTTTAGCCATTCTATAAACTTCGTTCTAATAATTGTTGAGGTGTTAATGGTTGAGGTCTAGGAGGCAATCCCTTTGCTTTTCTTTCAGATGCTTTATCTTCTTTAAACTTTCTTGCATCTTTAGGGTCAGTTAGTTTTTTAGATACCGATGTTTCTCTTGCCCATCTATGCCGACAATTAAATCCTCCGCCATCTGTGAAAGCACCGGGAAATACAGAATCAACCTCATCTCTTTTTAAACTTCCAGCAGACATCATCTCTAAACAAATATCTCTTGTCTTATCATCTATTGGTCCTTGATATACATATGTTGCATCTGGAGGGTCATTGACAGCCATCTCTGCTGTGACATTTCTTTCAAACGTATTTAAAGCTGTGTTAGCAAGGCTACGAGCCTCATGCTCTTTGAATCCAACATTTAAAATACTTTGTGCAATCTCTCTTTCAGTCTTACCACCGATAACACCTTTAACAGCTTCATCAATTACTTGTTCGCCCATTGTACTTATTTGTGCTGTAAAGGTTCTCTCGTCTAATTTAATTAATGCTTTTAATGTTTCTTCTGTTACTTGCCCGGTTGATTGCATTGCACTTAATACACCTTCATAAGATGATATGTATCTATCTAATTCTTTTCTCAAACCAATTTCATTAAATATATATTCATCAACATCTAATGTAGAAATCAAAGATATAAACTCTTCCCTTGATAATGATTCTTTTAAATCAATCAAATCTTCAATCATTTGAGCCTGTGCTTTCTGCAAAGCATTTGAAAACTCTTGTGCTATCTTTTCTTTATCCACGTTGCAAAGCCGCCACTAATGGTGATTGAGGTTGTTCTGTTACTTCTTCAACCAACTGCTCTTCTTCTATTTCTTCTAACTTCATCTCTAATTCAACTTCTGAAATATCCGGGTTAAATACTTTGTAGAGTTCACGCTTTGTCATCAAACCATTATCAAGCATGAACTGAAGTTTATCTTTCTCTTGATTCCATTCTAGTGGAACTTTGCTTTCTTCAAAATCAACAGCATATGATTCATCAAACACTCTTCCAGTATGAACCTCAATTAATCTGCGGTCTACTTCATATCTCATTTCTTCAAACTCTTTGAACAATGGAATATCAGCCTCCCTTGCTTCTTCATTCTCTAAATTCATTATCTTCAATGCAATACCTGAAGGCGGAGTAGTGCCTTGTGAAAAATTGATACTTAAAGAATGGTTTTGTGCTGTAATCGTGAGATATTCTTTAATTCCTTGTATCATAGCTGGTATATTGGAAGGGGGAGCAATATACGATAAGTTCGCACCTTCAGGTAATGATATTAGTCGGTCTATGCCAAATTTTATATTCGGTATCTCTGTATCAATTCCAGTCATAACTGGTGAGCCAGTTTGATATCTTATAGCTAACATAACTTCTGTAAATGCTATTGATGTATTAACTGCACATCTTACAACATCCGATGCTGAATAAGGGAACATTATTCTTGATATAGGATTAATGCCATATATGTTTACCATGTCTGGATTACCTTCAACAGCTTTAATCTTATGGTCAGATGTGAATATAAAATGCAATCCTTGCTCACCATCTCTATCCTCTGAAAAGAAATAGAATTGTCTGTTGCCCTGTGAATCCTTACCTATCTCATATGAATAACCGAATGGAAATGTCTCACCATCATAATAATATTCTTTTACATTTGGTAGTATATCGTACTCAATCCTGTTCTTTCTTTCATTCCATTTAGAGCGAACATGAATCATACCTAGAGTCCATGCTAGTTCTGATGCAGTCCTTAAAACAGAATCGAGATGATAAGTGTACTCCATATACTCATCTGCCATCTCACCACCAATCAATCTTTTCGGAGGTGCTTTATATAGCATCATTCTTGCTTTTGCAAATCTAGGTAATATCCTTAAAAATGTTGTAGGAATCTGTGACAATGTATGACCGGGAAAGTATGGTTCAATATGTGAATCTATATTCCTGTTATAATAGAAATCTAAAGCAGTTTGCTTTTTAGCATACTCATCTTTGAGAACCATATCTTCAGCATTCCTAACTGAATCCATTACAGCCATCTTACCTAAATTTGGGATAGTTATTTTATCATGAAATTCCATATTACCACTCTACACTTATTGGTGTACGATTAACGATTGGGTATTTATAAGCAATATAATATGAACAAGCATCAAACATATGAGTCAATGCTATATCGCTTTTATCAATTCTACCATCTCTTGACCTTTGCACTTGTTCTAAATCTTTAATTAAATAAGTACATTTTGAATCCACAGTCATTCGCACTTTGTTATTTGCATCCTTCAACATTCTATTTAAAGCATTTAATCTATCAATTACTGGAGGATTTGCCTTTTTAGCTACAACTTGAAAATGAAAATCTTTTAATATAACATGGTCTGAACGATTGCTAGTTGTAGACCTAGACGAACCAGATGCATCTGGATATACAGGAACGTGAGGTGCAATCTTATTCATAGCCTTTGCCATTTCTTCTGTATTACTATTTGTTTGTCTTATCTCATTAAAATAGTGAATAGTACCATCTGAATATTCACATCCAAGAACTGCACTCATATAATCCACATTGAAATCCATTCCCCAAAATAGATTGTCAGATAATTCTTTTGCTTTTTTAACATGAATAGACCTATCGAAATTATAAGCGGCTCGATTACCAGTTGTTTCAAAGGATGCTAGAAATTCTGTTTTGAATGCTCTTTCATCCATCATGTTCTTTGCTTTTTCTATCTCTTCTTTTGGAACATAACCACCATCAACTGTAGTATATTGCCAACTCTTCCACTCTTTATCCTTACCTTGTCCTCTTAAATAAGCATCATACAAATGGTCATATCCATTAGGTGTTCCAATAAAGAAAGCCTCTCCATTTGTTGTAGTTAGCATAGGATAGATGATTTCATCCCATACATGAGGTTTGATATAACTATACTCTTCCATCACCACCATATCTAACCCAGCACCTCGAAGGTTGTTCTCTTGCTCTGCTCCACGAATTGCAATCTCTGATTCATTTGGAAGTTTAATTGTAAGTTCTGATTCATTAATCTGGCAATCATATTCTCTGAATAGCTGTCGCATTAATTTCCATGTAGTTGCTTTTCCTTGTCGATAGGTAGGAGTTATTATCCATCTCCTCTCGCCTGACTTGATTTCTTTTGATAGTAACCATATCAAAGATAGATGAGATTTTCCAAATCTTCTTCCAGCTACTAATACTTTCCTTTTTGCTGAATGAGAGATTATCTCTTTTCGTTTTAAATCTATTTTCCAATTAACCAAATACTCTTTTCATCAAACTTTTGGGAACTTTCTTACCAGCTTTATATAATCGTTGCATTCTAGCCAAGTCACTACCTCGTTGTGAACGTTTGCTCCCTTTAGTTCCAGAGAGGTATTTCTTTGGTACACTTTTAAATGTTTTATCTTTTGCAACTTTACGAATCTTCATCTTCTTCTTTTTCTTTCTACTCTAGCAAGGTCAGGGTCATGTTTAATTGCTTTCCTACCTTTAGCAATCTTAATAAAAGAATTTACTCTAGCACTTGCCCAACTCGATGGAGTTTGTCCGGGTCTTGTTCCTGAACCAACAGCCGCTCCCAATCCTCTGCGATATACTTTTATTAATGATGATGGTAATAGTTTATTTTTCTTTGCTAGTGCTGTCAATCTTTTTCTTGTTGCTGTTGTAACCTTTGCCATTAATCAATGCTTAAAATTTTAATAGGTTCTGTTTTATGTGATATCTCCCTAGTCTCTTTGGCTTTACCTTCACTTCTATCACTTAAATAAGTTACTGCACTCATTGAACCATTCATTGCCATACTTAAAACTCTTCGGACCATCTTTTCTTTTTTAGTTAAACCTGACTCATCCTCTTCATCCCAAACTTTATTGATGATATCGGCTAACGCTCCACGCCTTCCATTTAGGTTTCCAGATTGTCCTTTCTTCCACATAGTAGCTGGTTTATGACCTTTTTTAAACTGACCATTCAACCTTCTGTTTTCCTTCTGTTTACTCATAGTCTACTAATGCCATCACAAGAGCCTTGTTCAATTTATCAAGTAACTCTTTAACTTTTTCAGAGTCAATCTCATAAACATCAAACTCAAGTCTCCAGTTGTGAGTAGTCTTGAGATTCTTAATGCCAACAAGTTCAACATTTAATGTAGTACCTTCTGTTTTCATAATTTAGTTGCCCGGACAACAAGTTCAATTCCTGTCTATCGCCCTTAAATTCCATCCTTTATCAGTCTTTTCTATGCGAGTGAGGCTTGAACACGCCTCTATATATACAAGGATTCCACTACAAAATCAGAGTTTTTTGTTTTATAAATGATTAATTATATTGAAAATGTATATACTACAAAATTTTAAAGGACATACAAGGAATAAAAAGAGGAAAGTGCATACTATATATATTCCTCTTTTAAAGGAAATGGACATATGGACATACTAAAAGGACATAGACATTGGATTTAACATATCATTATCTATCTCATATAAATCAGATTTAACTTTAATTGCTGTTCCATCTCTTCTAACTCGTATTGATCCTTGATTATGGAATACTCTGCGATTTTTAAATTGTTCTTTTGTTACCCAGCCACATATCGTAAGTATTGAATCGGTTTTATTGATTGAGCAGAATAGGTATATATCTGTATTGTAACCATCTTGAACTGCTAGGAAGTTATTTGTATATCCTGTTTTAACTGGTCCTTTTCTTCCCATTGTTTTAACATCGACTCTTTTGCCTTTAATATGTAAATCAACTCCGCCATCAAAGCCATCTTTGCCACTTGTTAATGGTTGATTATAATAATCGCATACTACATTTTGTCCGAGAATTCCAGTATATTGTTCTTCCTTATTTCCATCTGCAAATCCTCTCTTCCCAAAGTTGTATTTATTAACTTCCTTCCAAGTGATTAGCTTAATTGAATGCTTTATTGGAATATCAATCAAAGTTCAAAATCCATGCCTAATAGTTTATCCATTGCTCTGTCATAATAGGTTTCAACTGAATATGCTTTTATCCCAAAGTTATCAGCAATTTGTTGAAAATCTCTAATCCCTAAATCAAAGTATGCATCAAATACTTCATTTTCTCTTGTACTAAATTCATTAACTGACCTTCTACCTATAATAAATGCGATTAATTCTTTCTTTTTTAATTCTCTTTCTTGCCGCTGTCTTTCATACTCATCTTCTGATTTTCCGCATAATTCACAGGGTTTGGTATGTGGTTGCATTTTATATCTCCTAATTATCTATCTTGAATGTATCTTGCATAATCATAACATCCATAACCATCATAATATTCATCATATAAATCAAGATTATGTGGTTCTTTTATTGCAGAGATACCTCCCCATTTTTCTACTAATTTTTCAACAACCCATTTGGCTCTTCTTCTCTGTATTGATATCTCTTTTTCATCATAAAAGCGTTCTTCATATAATTTTTTTTGTGGATTTTTTTCCGCATAATTTACCAAAGAATAGCTTTTATATATCCTTTTAATCATTCTTTAACCCTATTAATTAATTCATTAATTATTAAAAAAGTAATTCCGATAGCAAGTACCCAAAAAAATACTCCGATACCCAATATAAGTATATTTGCTACCCATTCAGCTATGTCAAACATTATCATTTAATACCTCTTTCATATTATACATTTTTATATGAGTTGCTACGTTAAAAAATTTAGAATTATTATCCTTAAAGTAATCTGTATATACATGAGTTTCATTTAATCTTGTTTTAGATTGTTTTACAGCATTACAAGCATCATTCATAGAACTTATATGTCCTAAAGTAATCCATTTAGGGTCTAATTCAGCATCATAAAGACCTTCTAAAAATTCATTCATTGGATTAAATAGATTTTTAAGTGCATTTCCATATGCTATTTTATCTTCTATTTTTTGTGTTTTTGTTTTTGGTTTTACCATTTTATACTCCCTTTATTTAAAACTTTGCCTCACATCCACCAACATAACGCCAACCATGTCGATAGTTATACAACACCTCCCCATTTGGTTCTTCGATAATTGCTTTGTCATCCCTTCTTTAAAAGGATTTTGTGAGGCAATCATTTAGGTACACTCCTGTAATTAGTCTGTACTAAATTTGAATTTTTTTTGGCTCTGATATATGGAGTTTTACAATTCCCACATCTTAACACCATAAATTTATTTGCAGTTGTGAAGTACACATTTGAAGTTTGTATTAAGTCAGGAGATGCACAATTTGGACAAACATCTTCATCAACTAGCACTCCTAGATTTGGATGGTTTTTAATGTATGGTCTTACTTTTAAATACAACTGCTCTAGTCCTAATACATCATGCTTATTATAATCCATCATTTTATTTAATGCTTGTGGATTTCCTTCTTCACAATCTACCCATAATTGAAAATCTGTTTCTAATTTATTTGTCAGCTTGAAATATTTAGTGAGAAAATCTTGCTTATAAGATGGTGCAAAAAACTCCCTTTTAAACACTTTTAAAGTATCAATAATCTTATATGGCGATGGAGGATTTAACCCTATTGAAATAAATCTCCAGTTTAACTTACGAAGGTCAAACCTTTCAACATTGTGACCAATAATAATTTCAGCTTCATCCATTAACTTCCAGATTGATTTTAAGACTCTTTCATCATCTCTTTCAAAAGCCTCTTCTGTACTTATAATATCACTTTGAACATTCTTATCAAATAACCATTTAGCCGCCCAAC
>Ga0209348_1000557_pt1 | contig 19128 bp, 31 predicted proteins | sample ETNvirenome_2_30_FD_184065 | JGI IMG/M metagenome (GOLD analysis project Ga0209348, IMG submission 184065) | Marine viral communities from the Pacific Ocean - ETNP_2_30 (SPAdes) (version 2) | ecosystem: Environmental > Aquatic > Marine > Oceanic | place: Pacific Ocean | collected 2013-06-22
GATTTTTTAACAACACAGTAGACTTTGGATTACAAGCATCTGGACTTGCAATCGCAGGTAAAGCTGCAGGTAAGTATTCAGATAAATCCTATGGAGAACTTTTTACTAAGGCAACTGTATCTTGGAGTCTTGCCTCACTTATGGTGCAGCAAGAAAGAGAAGATAGAAAAGCTGGATTAGGGTTATATCAATCGTCTATAGGTGGGGAAGTTGTTACTAGGCAATATGACTACCCTGTTTCAGCATTTAAAGCTGCAGCTAGAGTTGCTTCATATTGGATGGATGGTGAAGAACCACCTAGTGAGTTACTTAAACAAGTTTCACGAGATTTTACTTTACAAGGTCTTCTTAGAAATTTAGACAGAACTCAGGAAGATGTCGCTGGAATTTTCTTTTACATGTTTCAATTAGATATGAAAGAATCTTGGAGAGCTTTTGGTAGATCTTTTGGAGGACTTATTTCTCAACAAGCAGCAGCTATGACACGTTTTGTAGAGCCTGTAAACACACTAGCAGGTATTGCAAGAGGTGAGCAAGCTAGACCTATCGACAGGTATCAGGGAAGTAAATTTTATCACGATTCTACTCGTTATTTAGATAATATTATACCTATATTTACTGGAAAACCAAAGGGAGAAACACTTAAACAAGCAGCTATAGGTGAGGCTGATATTACATCTACAAAGTCTTTAGGCATAAGACCAATCAGGCTTACTGATACTCAACGTGTAATGAATATGTTAGGCTACGACACCTTTAGTTTAAACGCTGCGAGAAAAATTAGAATGCAAGCACCAGAAGCTGCTAACGAATATAATGGTATACTGTTTGATATTATTGAAGCTAAGTCTTCAGCTCTTATGGATAGTAAAGCTTTTAGAAATGAACCGCTTGAAAGACAGAGACTTTATTGGACAACAGAAATATTACCTGAAGCTAAAGAATTAGCTAAAAGTTTTTTATACTTACAATATTCAGGACCACTTGATACGATAGATTTACAATACGAACTGTCAAATAAATACAGCAATAAAAAAATTGATGACGCTGTAAAAGAACTAAACTTTAATGGCAATATAGGAGATATGACTAGAGCCGAACTTTATGTATTAAAAGAATACCTTTCAACGGTAGATCAAATACAAAGGCTCAAAATTCCTGCGGAGGTTGGAGCAAAACAATACAAAAGGTAAACAAAAGGGGGCTAAACGCCCCCTCTTTTTTTATGTATCATCCTCTAACATATAGTCTGCCCAATCATACGATGCCTTTCGTATTTCTTCCATTCTCCAAGTCTGTCTACCTGATGCAATAAAACCACCCATAGCTTGACCTGCTAAATATAAACGAGGTGTTAGTTCTTTTACCTTAGCAGGTTTACGTTTTTGTCGAGCAAACTTTTTAGCTTCTTCTTCGAGACTCTTTGTCAAGTACTTGCTCCTTGTTTTTGAAGTAGGCTTTGTTAAAGCCAAACTCCCAGTCCCTATAATCTTTAGTATTTTGAGGATAGGGATTAGTTAGGTTTCCTACTAAGAAACCTCTGTAGCCTTGATTAAACGGCTTGGCTACTTTCGCTTTTGCAATTGGACTAGTGCGCTTAGATACCATTGTGCTTTCTCCAAATCTTGTACACCATTTTTATATCGCCATCTGTGGAGATACTTTGCAATATTACCTCTATAGTAACCTATTAACTCCTCATCTGTCAAGAAGTCTTCTATATATTTAATACACTCTATTGTGCCTTGACCATAGTGTTGAGGCTTTTTTACTGGGTCATAATCATTACCCATAGTTAATGTTGTAGGACTATCGTCAGTTATAGTTATAGTATCTTTAGATAACTCTGCTATTGCATCATCAAAATTTATCATAAGTTTATTAACTCCGCTTCTTGATATGGAATGTGAAAGAATGTTTCACCTTTTGGGATTCTTCTACCGACAGCAACCTTGAGTGTGTCATCTGTCATAAGAGTATCTTTTATACGCCATGCTTTGTCCATAAATTTATTTAAGACATAAAAGTTTAACACTCCGTTTTGATCTTTATATTTTTCAACAAGCCTCCTTTTTCTTCCTGGGATTCTAATCTCAGTCCAATGCTCAGGCCACTCATCTTTCCAAGATGATTTAACTTCTACTTCGTTAAAATAGGTAAATCCATTTTTTGTAGAAACTATATCAGCATCAAAAGTTTCTTTGTCCTTAACGATGGTATGGCCTTTTGATATCAGATAATCTGACAAAGTTTTCTTTGATGGCTCATCTACCAGATCATAAATATCTTTTCTAAAAGGTCTAACGTGAACTTGCATACTATGCTCCTATATCTACTATTTCACAAACGTCACCAGTACAAGCAAAGGTCTGACTGCTTGCAGTAGTATCTACTTTTTCATACTCTGAAAGCTTTGCCCAGTCAATACTTTTTGGCATTATTTTTGATAATTTTTTATAATCGTCTTTTGTACAATTTTGATATGGAGCTTGTTGATAAGTATGTTCGTTGTAAGGTAAGAAACTTACTCCAGACATCTCATCAAAATGCTCGTAAACAAATGCACCTACTTCAAACCATTCATCCTTTCTTACATTAATTGTTACGCTAGGTTTATGCTCGCACCAATGTCTTTGATACATCAACCATGTGTTTAGTTGTTCAATAGCTGAAACATTTTCCGTGACAACTGCTCCATGAGGAGCTTTCATTGGAAATGAAAACACAGTTGTTTGATCTGGTTTCATGAAGTCAGCTTCACTTGGAATACCTTGGTCTTTCATAAACTGGGTTAGTGGATCTTTGTTATCACCTCTTACAGTTCTTATGTAATGTGGTGAGTGCCTTGGATGTATTCCTGATGCGGAGTCAACCAATTGTGAAACTGTCCCACTTGGTTTGACGCAGGTGATCGCTGCACTTGTTGGAATGCCAAGGCGATCAGCCCAAGTATTATTAGTAGAAATAGCAACTTCTCGTAAATGTTCAAGTGTTTTCTCCAATCCTTTGTTTTTAAGTGTCAGTAGTTGATTATCCATTATCCCTGTGAGAGACACACCGAGCAATCGCTCTTCTTCAGTATTTCGCTGCCACACCTTTCGCAGATATGGGAACTTTGTGAACGTGCTTTGGATTGTCCCAAGTATTGTGGCACATCTGACTTTTCGCTCCAAGTCTTCAATCGAGTCAGTGGCTCGTACAACAACCTCTGTAAGATTACAGAATTGATAAGGTCTAAGAATAATTTCACTGCACGGATTGGTGCCAAACTCAAAGTCAGAGTCACGTCTCCCATTTTTTGCAGCTTGGTTTTTAGATGCTTCCCTGTTAAATACACCTCGTTCTCCACTTCCTGATTCTACTAGTGCTAACCACTCTCGCATAAATGATACACTATCTGGTTTTTCTGTATAAGACACAGAGTTGTTTGCTAAAGCCCTTTGTGGATTGTTGTCCCACCAGTTACCTGACTTAGCATGACGCATTCTGTCATCCGACAAATTAGATAAACTAATCATAGCAGATCTTCGAACACCGCCTACTACTACAACCTCACCAATCTTACACATCAGATCGTGACACTCAATTGATGATAGCCTACGTCCTTGTGCCTCCTTAAATATACTCACCGCAAAGTTGAATAGGTCAACCAGTGGTGCAGGGCCAGATGCTCTACCACCAAAGGTTTTAAGTCTTGCACCTGCAGGACGGACTTTAGAGACATCCCACTTGGAAATCTCTCCTGCCCATAAAAGAGCTAACAATTGTCTAAACGCCTTAGCCCACCCCTCCTTGCTGTCCTTTACCACAATGGTAGTATCACTATCGAACAGTTCAGGTACTTCGGGAAGCTTGCTAATGAACTGCCTCTCGACACTGAATCCAACACCAGTACCACAAAGCAAGATGAACATAGCCTCATCGAAGGACTTTGGATCATCTACGGGTAAGTAGCTACAGTTATACCCTGCCGTATTATCTCTTTCTAAAGCTGGACCTGCAGTCATCATGGCTCTCATAGAAGGCATGACTTCTAATCCAAGTATAGCCTCTCTTATTTCGTTGTAAGTGTCGTGATCAATGTCATAGCCTACAACGTTACCCATGTAACGATCCACTGTTTCTGACCAAGACTCTCGTCTTCCCTCATTCTCAAGCCAACGAGCATACCGTGAAGTATGTATGAAAGCTTGATAGTCAGTTGGTAAATAGTTATTCATCTGTTGTCTCCTGATCCAGATATTACACCACGTTTTTGTCTGTCTTGTAGTTTAAAAAGATTAGTTTTAGCTACATCATTCATATTTACATTTAGATCTCTACACAATGCAGCAATATACCATAGACAATCTCCAATCTCATCAGCTATAGCTTTACGATCAAAGTCACCATCACGTAAAATCTTTTTAACTTTGTTTGCAACCTCACCTGCTTCTGCAGCTAACCCAAGTGCAGGATATATAACAGCATGTTTGCTGCTGTAAATAGCAGTCTCAGCAGCGTTCTTTTGATAATCATCCATATCCATTGAGTTATAATATTTAAAAGCTTCTATATCAGTTTCATTAATCACGGTTTACCTCACACTCTTCTACTATAATATCATCTATGTCATACAAACTTGTTATAAGTAACTCTTGTATGACCTCACAATTGTCTCCGAACGTTTCTAAAAAGTTGGCATCAGGGTCAACTTTTATTCTTAAAGATATCTCAAACTCCATCGGAAAGACCCCTAGTTATACTCAGGAGTATCGGGCATGTCAACAACTAATGGTTCGATACTCTTCATAAAATGTTTTTTCCATTCATATGCAGAATCAAAGTCATCAAACCAAAAATTGTCTTCACCCATAACTCCATCTACCTCTGATTTACAGACAAGAAAATAATTAGATCCTTCGGGTACAGCATCATCTTCTACGTCTTCTACAGCTATTGGACCTTCCATAACGCCCCATACTTTTACTTTCATACTATTTCCAATTTCTTAATAAGTCCATGTAGTGCTCAAGACTTATCATTGTTATCCAGGACTTTCTATCAGCTCGAAAGAACACTACTGGTTCACCCTTTCCATGTTTACTAGCTTGCTCCATGTAATCGTAGGCTGTTTTCATACCAGACTTTCTACGTTTAACTTCAATAGTTATTGGTAGCTTTTTTCTAGCTGCAGGAGATAGTTGAATATCTTCACCTGTATCTCCCATGGTTGTAGACTTGATGTCATCTTCTTCAAACTCTGGAAACACTTCCAGTAGTTTATCTCTGATTTCATTCTGTCCAGTTCTACCTTTAGCTTTAGCTGCTCTTGACATTTGTTATCTCAGGAACTTTTGGCTCTTTTTCAACATGAACTAAGTACTCAACACCATAAGAGTACTGAAACTCTCTAAGATTAGGCCAACAAACTTTTTTGTATTCACAAAATTGACAGGCTTTATCTAATTTAGTATTGGGGCTATTCTTACCTGCAGGTACTGGCTGTACACGATCTTTTGGAATATCTCCTGCAACTAGATCTTTAGCTGCTAACATCTCAGCCTCTTTAGTTTCTAGATCTTTTGTAAAGTCGTAGACATCTAAACACATCTCACCACTTACTTTGTCAACTGCAAGAAATGCTCCATGTGTTTTATCTGTAACAAGTGGATCATCTTTACCTGCATAAACATAAGAACTAAGTTGACTAATATAACCAAAAGCATCGTTGTCTCTAAGAGAGCCATCTTTAAACTTTTTAAAAGCATAGGAGCTACAGGACTTAACATCCACGGTCATACCGTCAATAACACAGTCACGATGACCACGTATACCATGAACAGTAAGTCTATCTTGAGAACCTTCAAGTTTGTGACCAGAAGCTCTGACCATAGCAAGAACTAATTCTTCGATCATATCACCGTAAAAAAATCTAAGTAATAAACTAGCTTTTAGTGGTTCGCCTAAAGCAGGTTGGTTTACTTTGTACCAAAGTTTACGTTTACATGGCGTACCAACAGACGAAAGAGATAGATACCCACGAGGTTCTTGTGGTTTGCTAAATCTTTTGTTGGCACTTATACCGATGTTCTGACCTAAATTTAGAGCAATCGAACGAGTCCAACCACCAAGTCCATATATTACAGACTCTATATCATCTATTAAAGTATCAATCTTTTTCATTATTTATCCTTAAAAGGTGGCTCCCCGAAGGGAGCCTAGTTGTTTTTGGAGGAGGTTAAAACAACACTTCGCTTTGTTTTTCTTCTTGAGCTACAGGTGGTGGCGAAGTTTCATCCCCTGCAGTATCTGCTACATAGGCAACATGGTCAAGAACTTTGACCTTGTCTAACCTAGTACCGACAATATTAGGTCGACTTGTGTCGTAAACGGATAACTCTACTTCTACAGTAGATCCGTTACCAATGGTGCCATCATCACTGATGCTCCAAGTAGAACCATCAGACTTTTGAACAATAGGTGCACCACTATCCCAATCCTTTCCTGTATTAAATTTACGTATGAACTTAACTTTAGTTCCACGTCCTTCTGCATCTGGTGTTCCTTTTTTCATTGAACGAGAAGCTTTTAGAGCTGCTAAGTTATCATCATCCATAATGATGTCAATAGTGCAAGCACCATCATGATCTCTATAGACTCCGTCAAAACCGTCCATATCACGGTTAGATTCAAATACTCTTGCCCATTCAGCAATACCAGTTAGTTTAACTTTACGTGTAGCCATTTGGCCCTCCTTTATTAATGCACGTCACTATAACGTTGACCATACTGTATATCAATACCTAAGTCAACATTTAATTTAAGTTCTTTATTAAGTTTTTCAATAGCCCAGTTTAATGCATCACTGTGCTCATTTTGCTCTCCTTTTTTCACTAGGTTAATAGACTCGTCATGAAACTGACCAATAATATTTGGTCTACGTGTTCGATAATATGCAACCCACTTGTCAAAACAATATGCACCAGTAGATTGATTAAGTGTAGAGAACACATCTTTTTCATAACGAAGCGAATGCCAGAAACCACTTACAGGGTTTTGTACCCACATCTCACCGTTGATCTGTCTTATCTTTTGATCCTCGGAAAACTTTTTAACTGACCAGTTTCGATTCCAATACGCATCAAGCAATGATTGTGCTTGTGGTATATTCATCCCAGTAGTACGAGATAACTTACTTGCACCTACGCCATAAGTAGCTGAGTAGTTTACAACCTTGTAATTTTTACGCATTGCTTTCAAGTCGTCTCGTTCATTTCTGTTGTAAGCATCAATGTCAGACTGCTTGATTGCCCCTGCATGTTTAGCTAAATCAAGGTGTGGATCAAAACCTGATTGAGACATTTCATGCACATACTTTGGATCGTATGGCTGCATGTAGTGTCTCTTAGTCGTATCCTCAAGAGAAGTCATATCCGCACCACAAAGAATGTATCCCTCTGGAGCTGTTAAGCAACCACGTATTTCTTTGCCCCACGGTCTGTCAACTCCTGGAAGATTGACTAAAGGTTTCTTATGCTTAAATCGTAAGGTGTTAGTAAGACCATCAATCTCAGCTCTAACATAACCGTCTTGTTCGCAATCAAGAAAGCCTTGAAAGATTCCAAGTCGATGTTGCATCATAGTTAAACCCTCAAGTACTTCTACTTTTGGATTAGTTTTTGCAATTAGTTTTACTGAGTCTGTAAGTTCATTATCCTCACGAACTTGTGGTATTTTTCTTTCTTCTCCTGTCTCTTTATTTTTATCGTATTTAAATGTACAAGGTTCCCACCCTAAAGAATAAAGCCAATCTTTAACTTGGTTTAAAGAGTTAGGATTTGGATCTTCCCACTTCTTGATAACCTCTACTTCCTCATCAAAGTGTAAAGGCAAACCATGCTCTTGTAGGAGATCAAACCAACGTTGTCCATGAGCTGATGCAGTACCATCTTTCTTGAAACAATTCTTTGGTCTACTCTTTTTGGTGGTCACTTTCCGCTTAGGCATTACGCTAATTAATTCAGCTTCCTTATTAGCTTTCTGTTTTGTAAGATCAGCAACACACTTCTGTGCCAACTCTACATCTAACTTCCAACCAACTTTCTCAGCCGATGCAGCGCAATCCATCTTAAACTCTAGGTAGCGGAAAAACTTATCTAGTTCTGATTTGTTTTTGTATAGAAACATAAACCTTTTTAGAAGATCTTGCCATAAGCACCAATTTATCTTTACATCTTCCGTACATCTGTGTGCATACTCCTCTTGAGTTAAATTATTCCAATCATTAATCTTAGGCTTTGGTATATTAAAGTCCTCACCAAATGCCTCAAGATTATGTTTATTTCCTGCACGAGTATAGTTAAGTACCCAAGACATAGGTAGTGTATCAAATAAACGAGCCTTAATCTTAATACCTAATATCTTTTCTATAAGCGGTACATCATATCTAACAATATTGTGACCAACCAACCCATGCTGAGACAGTATAAGATCACGCATGTCAGAATAATCATAAATAGTTTTATAATCTTTGCCATCACTGGTATAAGACAGACAATGTATTTTGGTTGCTTTGTCCAACAATCCGTTAGCTTCTACATCAAATACAATCATGCTGCCATATCACTCCTTTCATATGGAACTTCTTCAGATAAAATCGTAGTCTCTGGGTCGTAGTAAACTGAGCCTGCTTTACCTAACTTAGCGAATGGTCTGTTTTTGTCAACTATAAAGTTGGTTGTATTCTGCAATATTTCATCCTCTGATTCTACATCTCTTTCGATCTTTATACAAATTATTGCTTCCTCTTCAAGCGACCCTGCGTACTTAGTTCTACCATCATCATTAACTTGTGATATAAATACCACACCGATGTTTAGCTCCTTAGCTAACTGTGCCATACGTGCTCCAAGCGTAGTCAATGTGCTTGTAGCCCCATCAACACCAGTGTTGGATAGATAGGCTAATCGTTGAACATGGTCTACAAAAATATAGTGAGCACCGAAAGAGGTCACAGCCATTCGAGTATAGTCAAGTAACATAAGTGGATCGTCATGAGACTTCATTTCAAAGATAATAGTTCTGTGATTGTCAGTATCAGCGATTTTGTTTGCTGCAGCTTCTACTTGTTCAAGAGTATATCCATTGTTAGTAGCATCTTCGGCTGTGCGGACATTGACACCTAGTTCATAGGTAGCCATAGCTCGTATAGTAGTAGATTCCATCTCTTCCATATGAAGTAATGCTATCTTTACACCTTCATTACGAAGTAAGCCAGTCTCGAAGTATCTTATTACCTCAGTCTTACCAGTACCACGAGGAGCTTTAATAAAAGTTAAACCACCCTTAACAAGTCCACGGATCTTTTCGTCAAGTCCTGAGTGACCAATTGGAGTATACTCGTATGGACTCTGAGTACGTAAAGCTCTTCCAAACTCTTCACGAGAACAGAAGAAGTTTTCTGGGCTGTACCGTTGAGGCTTCTTAGCTGCCCACATCAAGTCTTTACCATCACCTGCCTGTAAGAAATCATTAGCATCTTTGTGCTTAGACATCGGTACGTACCAGAACTTATCTGGAAAGGCTTGATATAACTTATCTGCTGCTCTACGTCCTGCAGCATCTAATTCACCTGCATAGATAATTTCTTTAAAAGACGAAAGATAAAGGTGGTTGTGGTGAATAAACTTTTCACCAATACTAGCAGATGGTAAAGATTTTACAGGAAAACTTTTACCAAGTATCTGATACAGTGATGCGGCATCAAACTCACCTTCGGTAAGATAGATGCGTTGGCTTGTCCCTGCATTGAACTCAGGACCAAACAGATGGTTCATACCCATGCCACGATCTTTTGTCCAAGTCTTAGACTTATCGTCTACCAATCGGTACTTAACTGTGTGTGGGTATTTGTATGCATACCTGACTGGTCTACCATCATCACCATTCTGTATCGCAATACCATACAGTTCAGCAACATCAGCATCTAGCCCACGTATACCTTCATGCGTCTGTGACGCAATTTTTATATCCATAGGGTTTCTCCTCTCCTTTAATGGATACTCACTCTTTACCCAATCAAATACTTGCGGCATATCTTTCATTGGGTAAGACCTAGAACAGGAGTGACAGTGACCGTAGCCATCATCATTCCAGTTAAAGGCATCACTTGATCCACACTCAACATACGGACATGCTAGATGTGGATTGTCATTATTCGCCATTATTTGCTTCCTCTCGTTCTTTAGCTCTCTCACGTTCTTCTTTAGTCATTGGTCGTATCTCTTTTGATACACCTTTTTTACGATCAATGTGCCATTCTTGTGGTATTGGTAGGTACTCTTCACAACATCTGTTCCAAGAATCTCTCACCCATACATCACTCATATCAATCTCCTTACCATAATGGATTCATCATATCAAATATTTTATACCAAGACTCTCCCTCTAATGCTAACCACATAAGAATTGGTACACCGATTAAAAAGAAGATGCAAGTTAAAAACGCCCAACCTAAACCTTTTGTTGTACAATAGTTTTCTGTCATCTATTAAAACCTCTGCTTGTTTGTTCTATCTGTGTGGATGTTTCATCATCCCAACCGTCTTGAATTGACTTACAACTTTCTTTTGGACAGTCTGTGTATTTAGTTGCGTTAAAATATTCTTTACAGATGGGACACTCTATTTCCCTGTATCTTCTCATTCTGCATACGCCCTCAATGCTGTCCATGACTCAGGAAATAACTCCGTCATCTTATCTTCTATTTGTTCTGCCACAAGCCTAGTCTCATACTGAGTATCAGGTTTAAGTCGTAGTCCACACATCTTTGCAAATGCATACAGTGATCCTGACCAATACCACTCAGTCATCATAGACTGTGGCAGTACCATACGTGCTTGCTCTGGTGCTACACCTTTATCTATTAGAAGTTTATAAGTTTCAAGTAACCACTCAGATATTTCTGTAACATGTCCTTCAAGTGTTCCAGAGCCAAGTATTGCGTTGTTGTGGTCTGTATCTTTTATAGCAGATAAATCTACCTCACCATCACTACCCTGCTTCTTATCTCCACTGCGTCCACGCCACTTATCAGGATAATAGTATGTAGGTTGAGTCTCTACATAACGCCTACTAATCTCATTCCAAGGCATGTATTCATGTTTCTGTAGCTGACGTGCTACAAAGATAGGTGCTTTGACATGGAACGTAGCAAACGCATGGTTGAACGGAGACTTGTGCTGATGTTTAGCTAAGTAGGATATTAGCTTGGCATCCTTGGGTGTCAACACTAACTGCTCACCATTGTGAACTCGTGGCATCCAGTCAGACTTCTTACCAAAGCTAACTCTGGCTGCATTGACTACGGACAGATCACTACCCATATGGTCAATATATGTTACTTTAATCATTTTTATTCCTTATAAAATATATGTGATCCTAAAGTTACAGTGTGTTTATAATGCTTACTCCAAAAAGGTTTGACATAGTTTGCATGGTAATAGACAGATCCATCGGTATTGTCCTTGACATACCCATATACTACCTTGTGTGCAACAAGCTGAGAGTCCAACCATGCTCGTCTTTCTCTAGGTGTATCTGATTTACCATCACAATACCAACTAAACTGACATCTACCTATACCTTTTTCTAAACCCTGATACACCACCTTACATGCATCGTTAGGAAACTTATCATCAGCTACACGATTAAGCACAACGTGGGCTACTGCATACTGTCCCTCTAACGGTTCACTACGTGCCTCGTAGTACACGTTAAGTGCAATGCATGTAAGCATCTCAGCTATCATTTATTTACTCCCATGTTCATCGGTGCATATACTTCACCGTTATACTGACTGCCTGTTTTGGTGTCAACACCAAAGTTGCACCAAGCTAAAATAACTAGGATTGCCATGATCCAGTAGAATGAAACCTTCATCCACTTGATAAAGCCCTCAAATGTTTTCTTTGCTTCTATCTCTGCTGCTTCACTTGGTGTCATTACTAATCCTACTCTTTTCTTTGAGAAAAACATCTTCTAGCATATTAACCGCACTACGTAAATCAGGTAGATTAAAAACGCCAGACATATGATACATACTGTGCAGATTTCCTAGCGAGCTGTCGAGCCATCTGTCTACTTCTTTTTTATCATATCCATTGTATTTATCACTCATTGTTGTACATCCACTTCTAGACAAGCCACCGTCTCTGACTTGTGCGTTATCATCTTAGCTGCTTTACTTAATTCAATCTGGCACTCTTCCAATGTGGCATAATTGCCCAACTGATAATGCTCCACTGTCTGTGTACTAAACAGTTGCATCCATACTAATATGTACATCATTCTTCTGTTTCCTCATCTACTTTAAATGTTACAGTGACATAACCGAACTCATCTGTAGCTTCATACTTGTGAGTTGGACAAGTGGCAAGCCACTCCCAAAATTCTTCTCTATCCATCTTCTGTCTCCTTTCCTTTATGCTTCTTCTTTCTAGGCACTACACCTTTTCTTCTGTCAGGTATAGCTCGTTGTTTATACTTTGGTTGCCGAAGGTCTTTTGCCATCGGGTTTTTAATGTATCGGTCCTTCATACCAGTCATCCCAATCTACCTCAAGTTCTTTGTGAAACCTAATATCAGCAGCCATTAAAAAGAAAAGAGCTGCTAGCTCCATTCCATACTCATCTTGAATTACACCATCTGCAAATAGCTTCCCATACTTCTCAAAAGTTTCTATGGGTATTTGCCTTTCTTTTTTCTTCATTGCCTTTGTCTCCTCTCCAATGCAGACTTTGCGGTTTTTAAACTAAATTTATTATACGGATTTAGACTGCTAACATTCTTGTGTCCAGTCACAGATTGAATAGCTAAGTGGTCTACCTCACTCTCAATCATTTGCACAATGGCAGTCTTACGCAGATCACCTACTCTCAGCTCGTCAGGAAGGCAAGCAATAGCCTTAACCTCTGCCAGTAGTCCAGACATCTGGAAAACTGTTAGCGGTCTGTAGGCATTGTCCTGCGGTCTGTGGTGAGGAACTACATACGGTTGAAAGTCCCAGTCACCCTTTTGATCGGTAAGCATAGCAATTAAGTTAGGTGGTATCGGTAATTCTACCTCAGCTCCACGTTTAGTCTGTTTTATTTTTACAACTCCCTCATCAAGGTCAACGCTGTCCCAAGTTAGATTACGAATATCTATTGGACGTTGACCCCACTCATAGCACATCAGTACGATCAGCCCTATGTTACGCCATTCGAATTTAGTAAAGGCGGTATCGAGGAATGATAGTACTTGGTCATGTGTCCAGATTACAGAACGAGGATCGCTCTGACGTTTCTTAACTCTAGACATTGGATTAGATAATATTATCTCCATTGCGACAAGATAGTTCATTAGAACTGAAAACACCCTTGCGTTATGGTTCGCATTTGCAGTGGATGTTTCCAGCTCCCATGTATCATATATCTCAGAACAAATAGCTACATTCAATTTGCCCACTTGAATGTTGCCAAGTGTTCTGCCCATAACAGACATACGGCAAAAAGCTGTAAGACAGCACTCGTAGTTCTTCTGGGAGGAACTAGAGAGAGAACAGAACTGACGAGTGTGGAGATAATTATCTACAGCTTTATTAAATTTCATATTTTACCTATCCAATGTGAGCAGTCATCATGTGGGTCATCTACTTCCATAGGCACCTCCTACTCTAAGGAACCTATAGTTATACTTAAAGTTTATAATATTACTACTATAAATATTAAAAAACTTTAAGTTACTTAAAGTATACAAAATAGATTACAGTAATATTCCATCAAGTGTGACATGTCGTCACATGTATTTTTTCCAATACTTATCACTACCATAATTGTCAGAGTAATTGTAATACCTAGACATATCATCAATATGGCACTCCTCCATGAGAGTGTGTGGGTTAAAGCCATACTGGTCAAGTAGCTCTGCAATCCTAGTCGGGTAGTCAACAATAATCTGCTCAAGAGCAAAAGTATTATCTTCATCGTAATCATACCTGTAACCGTACTTGTCATTGCGTTGCCACAAGTCCTCAACCTTGGATGCATCACGCTCAAACACTAAGCTAGACCAATCAGCTTGACACAGTGCAATCAATAATTCATCAGCATAATCAAGGTCTTGCACCTCGTTCTTAGTGTGCTGATTGTAATAGCCTACACTGATGTTAGTACACTCAGATACCACTGAGGCATACTCATTGCTATCAGTATAAGAGCCAGTATTGTCAGGTTCTAATAGTGGCATATTTACAACACTTGCAAAAGATTTTGCAAAGGCGTCTGATGCAGTGCGTAGTCCCATCTGGTGTGTGATCACAGAGTTCTGACCCTTACGATCAAAAGATATTACTGCATCAATATAACTCAGCCACTTAGGTTCAGATGCTACAAGCTGCTGACTACCCTGACATCCAGACTCCTCTGCTGCATGGATAACATATACACCTTGTACACCAAACTCAATCATACCAAGTATGAGCCATACACCAGTAGTACAGTCAGCACCTAGACAGTTAGAGTCAGCATGGTTAGATATAGACACTACGTCATTCATAATGATTAGCTTTTGAAAGCCATCAGTGCTATGCACAGTGTCATGATGTGCAGTAAAACATAGATTAGGTTTGTCACCTATCACCTTGATATAATTACCAAACTTGTCAGGCTTACCGAACGTAGGTTCGAGAAACCTCTTACAAAAAGCTCGTTGCGTAGCACTACCCTCTGGTCGTTTGTAACGCAACATTTCTACTAGACTATGCATTAGTCTTCCTCCTCTTTCTTTTTCCAAATATTATCTGTTTCATCAAGCTCTAGCTCATCACCCTCAGCCTCTTCGATAGATATAGTATCACCACTATCTGTGATAGCCCTCTGATCATCGGGATATACCTCATTATCCCAGTCAGATATAAAGTAAGTACCTGCATCAATACCACGTTGACTAACGTATATGTCCTCATGCTCACAGTAGTAGGCTAGGTCAATGTGCCAGTACTCATCGTCATTGTCACAGCATACAAACTGATCACCATACTCAACAGCCCAGTCACTGACACGCTCCTCAGTGTAGCCACTTCTACTACCATAAGGTACATAGACAAGGTAAGACTGGTCAATGTGGTAATCTGCATCCGCATACTCGCAATAGAAATGCTCGTCATAGTAGCAGTCATTGCAGTAGTTAGACTCAGTGTACTCACTGAAGTACATCTCGTCCTCAGACAAACCAGTATTACAATTATCACAATGACAATGGGAAGCACCAAGTGTGCCTTGATAACCATTGGCATCAATCTCACCTTCATGAGAGATGACAAGGTACTTACCATCGTCATACAATCTACGTGGCTCAGGGTCAAGAAACGGTGCATAGAAAGAATCCTCATCATCATCGACTGGCTTACGCACTAGCCTAGCACCTTCCCACGCACCGTCACAACCATATTCACCACCATTGGAATTGATGTGATGCTCTAGTAAGTCTATAGCTTGCTCTGACACACCATATATCGGACCGCCTCTGTACTTGCCATCGGGCATGACACGAACCACACAACGAGATGCGATCTTACCGTCTGCATCTTCTGACCATAAGATCTTGAAGTCACCACTTGCGTAGACTGACACTGGATGTACAGGCAAGTGATCGAAATCATACCGCATACATGATGATGCACTAGACTTGCGTTGATAAGTGGTGTTGATGTTGTCAGTAGGGGCTTGAGTCCATGAGTATGCTTTGACAAAGTCTTTTGCATCTGTACCCTCCTTGAGAAATAGCTTACGTGTAGCAAACCTGTCAAGGTACTTGTCAGTAAGCTCAATGATTTGTTTATGTTCTAGCTCAGGAAACATCATAGAAAATGCACGAGCTGGCTTCATGGCAACCTCACGATCACGCTCAAAGCGATCACGAGCAGATTGATACATGGTGATCTTAGGTGCAAACCGTTTGGATCTGCGAGGTGCAAAGCATCGTAGACGCAATGTATTCTTGACCTCAGCCTTTTGACCATGACCAGTAACTTGAAGATAGGTACGATCAAACCATGAGATAAATGTATCGTCACGATTACGAAACATATCTACCTCATCGTAATTACCCCATGCCTTAAGTACAGGGTCAACCTCATCTGATGCAGACCAATCACGTTTGACAACAAAGCCATTCTCTCTTGGCTCTGATACTAAGAACTTCATGTCATTGATCCAGATAACACCACCAGTCAACTCTTTGGTATTGTCGTGGTGAACATTTATCTGTGGCATCTCCACATCATAGTTCTTGTATAACTCAATCTGTGAAGCAAGGTGTGAATTGTATGCAGTGACCTTGTCCATATCATGAGGCATTAACCAATATTTAGCCATGTTAGTTCCTCCATTCTGGCTCTCTACCCCAACGCCATGTCAGGGTAATATTGTTTTCTTTCCAACGATCATTCATGTATAACCGATACGCTTCATGTGTATCTGGGTGTTCTGAATAATCAACTCCACGTTCTAAATTCCTAGCACAGTTGGCAAACGGTGTCAACTCTTCTCTAGGAAAGTAACCAGTAAAACTATACTTATCTAAGTGAGGTATAAGATCACCTGACTTGTGGTTGCCACCTTTTTGTAAATAGAGGTGAGACATGTGAGATAACAACCACTTGAAGTTATCACGAGATTTTCTTGCCCATATACTGCATGGATGATTAATATATGCTAGTTTGTAAATGGGCAAGGTAGTGTCAGGATCTAGCCAACGCACTGCGGTAGACAACATCTGTGCAGACTCAAGAATCATCTTGTTCTTACGGATGTCGTCTAACCACCACGCTGACTGCATCGGACACCGAGACAGTGCAAATATATTCATTAGCCCTCCTAATTAAACAGTTGACGAATACTTGAAAGTATCTGGTCATATTTTTCGACAGACATTTCAAGCTCTTTGATACGCTTCTCTTTCTTGACAAGCTCAAACTTCATATCCCCATTCTCACTGCGGACACTCTTAAAGTTTAGTACCTCACGCTTTTGCATGATAGGCTGTAGACCCTCAGTATACAGATTATAACCACGAGACTTATTACGATAACCCAGAGTTTTTCTCCAGTTTTGTAAAGAAACACAATCAATATCAAACTTTGCACAAGTATCAACTTGTGTGTGATTGTCGTAATACTGACAAACCTCATGTTTAAACTCGATTGAATGCTTTCTCCTAGCCCTTCGAACTACACTTACACTACCCATATTAACCTCCTAAAGTTAGGGTTTATATTAAACTGCGAACTTCCGCAGTCACGTTATAGTCTGCAACAAACCATCCACCATCGAATGATATAGTATACAGACCAAAGTTTGGATCAGAATTTTTGAGTTGTAATACAACATCATTAAGACTTTCACCAGACATTCTAACACCTTTAGTACGATCACCATCAAAGTACATACCTTCTAGCACGTATTCATCGACCATGCGTTCAGCTTCAGCAACCTGAGAAATAGCATAGTCTCTCAGGAGTTTCCGATAGAACGGTGTATGTTTAGGTGGTCTCCCACTAAACCTAATACGCTTTACTGACAGAATTTTTTCTGTCTCCTCCAACTCATCCACTGTCATTTTTTAACCACCTTTCAAAACAGTTATTGATTTCTACAAGATCATTTAGAGCATCATTCTTTTCTTGCTCATTGCTAAACATAGAAGTAACGATGTCCTTCTTTTTAATTATCAGACTGTTTACATCACGCACCTTATTTTGATTCAGTACGAATGCTTCCACACAGTATATGACATCCATAAACTCTTCTTTATCAATCATTCATCATCCTTTCACAGATTGAACGTATGCGAGTGATGACAATAACCTTACCATTATCATCATACAACACCCACTTCTTACCATTGTAAATTAATTGCATACCACCCACTTAAGATCATACACGTGTGGAAAATATCCATTGACACGCCCAGAAGATGCCTCATGCCTAGGACATGCAGCATTTTTTATCGTGTCAGGTTCATCACGATGGTTCATAATGGCATCACCATAAGACACTGGTTGCATCTCGTCCTCAGTTACTAGACGGTATGTTACACCGTTATAAGTTTCTTCGATCATGTTTTACCTCCGTTAGTTGAACATGACAAAACACCCAATGCCTAAACATCGGGTGCTGTTGTAATGCACATCTTACGCAACTAATGCTTTAAGACCTTTGATCTTGTCAGACGGAACGACATCGCCATCCTTCAAGCCTTGCTCTCTACGTTTCTCTGCTCTAGCAATCAGAGCATAGATCATATCGTCAAGGTTGAGGGGCTTGTACTCCGTCTCTGGCTTGAACTCCCAGTAAGGCGTATCCATCGCAGCACGAGCATCGTCCTTGCTGATCTTGGTGCGGTTCTTGTGATACACGAAGCACTTCTCATCGGTATCCCACACGAATGTCAGGAAGGACTCAACCCATGCTTTGACAGCATTAGTACGCCATCCACTAGGCAAGCCTTCAATCAGAGCATTGACCTGACGAACTGCAACGGTGACATCATTAGTGTCATGCCAACGCACCGCAATAGAAGCAAGCACACGATGTGTGTCGTCTTGCAGCTTTGCACCACGAGAAGCAATAGACGCAATCATTTTGTCGATTGCAACGTCAGTTTTAATAAGTGTAATTTTAGCCATGTAAACCTCCATACGATGTAGCTATACAACTCACCCACCATGAGTAAGCTGTACAAGCTACACCGAGAGCCACACAAAAACCACAGCATGTGCAGCTCTTGGGTTCACTTGCATACAATGGGTGCAGGTCTCAGCTTTTATCCCATTGCATAATCGAAGCCCAAAGAACCAACTACGAAAGAATTGACAAGTATCGCATAGCACAATCAGATTGCACACTAGCATTGATACAAACGCATCTATCAAGTTGGAACTCGCAAACCCTACCGTCATCCCTAACGTACGCACGAATCAGCCGCACGTTAGGACTTACAGCACTATCTTATTGGACGGCATCACACCACCACCGATAGGGCATTGAGCCACGCCAAAGGCGTGTATGTAGGCGCAAGGTTGATCCTACAGCACTCCCTAGACCC
>Ga0209348_1000559_pt1 | contig 19116 bp, 2 predicted proteins | sample ETNvirenome_2_30_FD_184065 | JGI IMG/M metagenome (GOLD analysis project Ga0209348, IMG submission 184065) | Marine viral communities from the Pacific Ocean - ETNP_2_30 (SPAdes) (version 2) | ecosystem: Environmental > Aquatic > Marine > Oceanic | place: Pacific Ocean | collected 2013-06-22
ATACCCTGACCCGACAAGACAATCAGCAGTTCATTATCGAGACGGAAGAGCAAAAAGACCTGTTAATATACAAAATGTTCAAACTACTGGTAACATTAGAGGTAACTATGATGAAAAATACGAGGTTGTTTCTATAGTTGGTAGAAAAGAAAACAACTTAAAGTTTAGAGAATTCGAACCAACACATAATTTTTTGCCAACACAACTTGGAAGCGCTTTGCCTGCAACAACCAATACACTGACGCTTGCTACTATTGCTCCATCTGCTAGTGGTAATGTGTGGGGTATTGGAGAAAGCAATAGAATCAACTCTCAACCTAATTTATTAAGACGAGGTGTTCTAGCCACTGGTTCATTTGTTGTAACTGGTGCCACTCTTTACAAAGCAGCTTATACTGGGTCTTTTGATATACAAAGAATACCACATGAGGGTATAAACCAAACATATTACTTTGAAGTTTCAGGGGCAACAAAATATTATGAAGTATACACTGGGTCTTTTGCTGTTGCAACAATACCGCATGCAGGTATTCACCAAACATATCACTTTGAGGTAACTGGAGCAAACTATAGTGCTCCAAGATCTATATACACAGGATCTTTTGATCTAGCTGCTCCTCCTCTCGCCGCTTTACATGATTTTGTCTCATTTAAAGTTTCAGGGTCAAACATACCAGCTCATGAAGATCAATTAAAAATTACCTTAAATGCCAGCCAATTGAGATATATTCAAGCACAAGTTAATGCTGATACCTACAATGCTTACAACGCAGCTGTTGTCCCACTTGAAACAAAAAGAAGAGCCCTTATGCTTAATAGCACACTTGTAAAAGCTTGGGACAATATCTCCGTAGGTGGTATTTCAGACGCTTCTTTTTCAATATCTTTTTGGCTTAATAATACCACAAGCGACACAAACACCCAAAATACTCTTTATTTTAGAGACGGTAGTAGTTTTGCAGTAACAATTCAACTTGGTATATCTAGCGGTGGTGATATAAAATTTTTCCAATACAACACTTCTGGTACCTATAAAACTAGAACATTTAATACTGATCTAGGTAGTACTCATGGAGGTAAATGGACACACGTTGTTCTGGTCATAACTTCTACCATAACATCTCCCAAAGTATTTATCAATGGAGTTGAAGACACTTCTGGTACATATCCATCACATACCGGTACAACTAGAAATCCTGATAAATTTCAAATGTACTGGGACGATAGGTATGCTTATCAAGATATGGTAATATGGGATTCGGAACTGGGCTTACCAGAAGTACAAGAATTGTACAATAGTGGTATTTGGAAAGACCCAACAACACATACTAGCGCTTCAAATATAACAAACTATTGGAAACTTGGAGAAGAACAGTACATAAAAGATCTAGGTTACATAATGACAATGAACTTGGATGAATTTGAAAGTGGAGACTTTACTGTGAGCTCTAGCTATGGAACTGATGGTGTTCATTTGGTACTTCCTGATATCAATACAAATGTTATAAGACTCGGAGCAGGAACTGGACTTAGAGATAGTGTAGAAATGTGGAATATGCTAACCTCCTCTTTGGGAAGCAGATTGCCGACAGGTTTTGAGCTATTGACACATATAACTTCTTCAAATAATGCACAATTTTTTATAAGAGCCACAGGTTCTAATAAAAATCCAGATACAATCACAGCTCTTCAGATTCAAAATGGAACTGGTAGTTATGGTAGCTTTGCAACAGGACAAGCACAAGATGCTGTTGCTTCTGATCTTGAAGATGGGCACACAATTTCTATTTCTGGTAGTACGTTCACTGTAAGACAGACAAACTCAGGATCAGCTGCAACAGACCTTATTGTTGGGCAAAGCTATCGTAAATGTCTACACAGACCAAAAGATTCTGGATTTCAAACTACATTAGTGAATACTTCGTATAGTTGGCCAATACCGTCTTCTGGTTTTGGAGCTTATTCATTTTGGTTCAGACCTGACTCTGGGAGAACAGCCGGCACGTACATTATTCATACCTCAGCATCATCAGGTGGAGACGATAGTTATATTATGGCTTATACGAGCGGCTTTCGATTGCAATTTGAGAATGCCAGCGGTAAAAGAAGATATCAGGTTCTAAATTGTCTTGAGGATGATGTGTTTAAACACTATACAATTCTTATAGACAGAGCAGATATCTCAACTACACCTACTGTATATGTAAACGGTGTAAAAGCTAATTGCGAAGTATTTTCATCAGACCCCGGAACAGGAACTGGAAATTATCTGGTAGACCAGTTTGCTATTGGCGACAAACACGTAAATAATCACTTGTACGAGTTGGAGGGGTCTATTCAAGACGTTGTTGTTTGGAACATGTCCGCTTCTGCCGAAGATGCAACCATATTATACAACTCAGGTTCATGGCTTGATGTGCACTCACATCCATCGGCATCCTATATTCATGATTGGTGGTTATTAGGTGAAGAACCTGAAATTACTGAAAACTCTGGTTCTGCTTTAGCGGCTCCAAAAATATTCCCACCGACTGTTGGTATTCACACTTTAGATTGCCAATCTGAACCAAACTGGTTTGTAAGCGATGGAATTTTATCTTCCTCTAAGGACGCGGCAACGTGGCGTTCTCATGTTGCTTCTCGAATTGAAGTAGTCACAGATTATTCTGCTTCTGTGTCTTCAAATACAGTAAATATGCACCAAACATCATCTCTTGCAGTATCTGATTCTCTTACAAACTCTAACAACACTTTTACAAATGAAGCAGTGTTTGGTCATCATAAAACTGGCTTTGTTTATGTATCGGGTGCTATTAATAATAATCAACTACAGATTGAAGATGAAATCTTTGTTATATCAACAGGTAGTTCTCCTCTTACTTGGTCTTCAAGTTCAGCAAACAATATTAGGATTAATGCAACAGGATCGGGTTTTTGGAATCATTTGACTGGTGCAATTCAACAATATCTACCAGAATACTATGCTTCTTATTATGGTCATGACGGCATAGCACAGTTTTTTGTCAGAAGAACAGGGTCTGGAGACGTAGCAGATAGCACTTTTTCTGGGACTGGAGGTACATTTAACAATCTATATTTAGCTTCTGGATCAGCTGCGTCAGCAAGTTCTGATCTTACAGATGGAGATATTTTAGTCTTAGACGGAGATACGTTTACCACTCGATATACAACATCAGGATCAGTCGCAACAGATTTTATTGTTGGTACAACTTACAGAAAAGCACTCCGAATATCAGGAAGCGCTGGATCGTCTTTAAGTAACACATCGTATTCACATCCGACAGGTGCCTCTAAAATAACCTTTACAGGTTGGATGAGAGGTAGAGGTATTGATAATGGTGACCAAGGAATGATAGTACAATTAGACGACAGTAGTGGAAACGCAATTTTAAGACTTAGACATGCCAACCTTGGCTTAAATGGTAACATTACTCGTAACGATGGGTCGTATGATAATTTTTCAGTATCAGATTCTTCTAAAGTTGCTAGTGGTAGCTGGGTTCATATTGCATTTACGTATACAGTGGATGATTCTTCTGCTCCAAAAGCGTATATTAATGGCGTTGAGAAGACTGTTTTATCTTACGGCCCTTCCAGTACAACTACCAACAATATAGGAAGAATATATATAGGGGCTAATGATTCAAATTCTCAAGAAATAGACACAGCATTTAGTGACTTTGCCATCTGGAGCGTTGGACTAGAGCAAGAGGACGTGGCTATACTTTATAATTCAGGCTCTTGGTTTGATTTACACTCACACCCTTCTGCGTCTTATATATGGGATTGGTGGGATTTTGGCGAGTGGATTAGGCCCTCTGGTTCTTCTTTAAATACTGAAGGCGTATCTTCAATTTCTGCAACAATTGGAAGGAATAATTTAACTGTAAATAACAATTCTAGCACATTTATTACAGACGGAATTGTTGAAACCAAAAAAACAAATTCCGAATTTAAAACACACATAGCTTCTGTTATACAAAGTCAAACTGCTTTTTCTGCTTCTGTTGGTTCGATATTATTAGAAGTAACTTCTGCAACAGACATACACTCTACTGGTTCTTTTGAAGAAACAGGATCAACATTTACTCTAGGCGAAGGCATAGTAGTTGCAAAATATGGAGATTATTATTCTGGTTCGTATGCTCAACATACCATTACTGGGCTTGTACCTGCTACAACTCAACCTTACTATGGAATAAAAATTCAAGATAAAGTATTTTGGGTAAGCGGGTCAACAACTCCTACTCAACCATATGAGGCTGTTGGAAATAACGTATTTGTTTATTCTCATCAAAACGATGATACAACTTGGTGGAATAACCTAACAGGTGCTATTCAAGCCACTTTACCAGAGTATACAGCTTCTTACTTTGTTCACAACAATAACGCCCAGTTTTTTGTTAGAAGTGGATCAGAAGGAAAACCAGCAAACGTTGTGTTTCAAATTGGGCAGAACAATCCAGCGAGTGGGCTTGCGAACAACCTTCCTACTTTTACTTCGAGTGCAGAAACTGCTCTCCAACCATTTAAAAATCTTCATTTTACAACTGGATCTGTTACATCAGGAAGCTCAACTTTAGCTGATCAAGATACTTTGGTAATAACAGATAACAAAGGACCAAAAACCTTTACTGTTGGTCACACAACAAGTGGAAGCGCAGCAAGGTATATTAACACAGGTGAGGACTATAGAAAAGCATTTCATTTTAAAGACACAACCACTAACAACTTGATACACTTAAAAAATGAATTATATACTAATCCAAGCTCAAACAATATTAGTATCTCATTTTGGTTAAACTCTGGTAACACAACAAGTACAGACAATAAGTTTATACTTAAATCAAAAGATAACAGTAGTGCTGATGCAATTGAAATATTTACCTATCAAGACGAACTGCACGTTGACTTTTTTGGTGCAGCAGGTAGTTTTGATCACTTGTACGACGGTGCTGTAAGGCAAAACAGGTGGGACAATTATACTATTATTATAAATACCACAGACATGCAACAACTCACTGTGTATAGAAATGGTCAAGCTGTTTCTAGAACCAGCACAACAGGTCCTGGCTCTGGCGCAATAAAAGACATAAATAAAGTTTATATAGGAGATTCCGACACTGCCTCAGTCACGGAAGAACTCCAAGGTTCTTTGCAAGACTTTGTAATTTGGAACACAGGATTGGACTCTAAAGACGCAACAATATTATACAACTCAGGTTCTTGGTTTGATATACATTCACATCCGTCTGCTTCCTCAATATGGGATTGGTGGGAATTTTCAGGTTCTGCTTCAGGTTCTACTATAGCAGTTGCTGGTATCTCTTCTGTAGCTCCTGCTGTTGGAAGACATACACTATCACTTGGAGCCCAAGCTGGTGGAGGCGTTCTTGTAACAGATGGGGTTCACGATATAGGAAAGAAAAATTTAACATTTTGGAGAGAGATAACTCAATCAGTTAAAGATCATACTCAATTTGATCAAAACTTTATCACAGCCACTCCTGCTACAAAATTTGAAGTAACCGCTTCAACTATAATAACAGGGTCTATGCTACTTCAAGGTGGTGCTGGAAACTATACTTCGTCATTTGAAGAAACAGGTTCAACATTTGGGATAACTCCAATTCACAGAGGTAGGGATATACTAACTCGACAACGTTATCCTAATGCTGGTGCGTCTCATCTACAATACATTTATGTTGCACCAAACGGCGAACCTGGTGCCACAGGCTCGTACTTTATAATAGATAATATAAACAATTATGGAATAGGACCAGAAATGCTTGATGCAAGTGATAACTCTGGTGTTGTTAGGGAATATTTTAATGGTAGCCCAACTAATTTTTACAAAATAAGATCTTCTGCTTCTACAAATCAACAGTTTTGGAATGTTTTAACTGCTAGTATTTTAGCTGCATATCCTGGCTATACTCTTGTTACGAGCTCTGTTGGGAATACTTGTAAATTTGAATTAACTGGAGCTCTAGAAACTACAAGTTACTTAATGGATGTAACCAACATACACAACAGAGTTATTAGTGCAGGTAAGAAAAAATACTCTATAAGTTCACCATCTGCATCAGTAAGCACAGGTTCTTATTTATATAGTAATAGTACCCAGGCTTATTCTTCATCAGGTGGTTTTTCAATGTCTTTTTGGTTAAAAACAGAAAAAACTAAAATGACAGGTTCTTTTAACGTAGCTAATGATAGAATAATTCTAGATTCTTATGACACTGGTAGCAACAGAGCCATATATTTAAAAATTAACAGCTCTCCTACTAGTTCTAGTCCGGATCACATGTGGTTGCAATTTGGTGCACACGACAATACCGCTCAACGTTCTGAATGGGGTTGGAGAATTAACGGCGATAGACTTGAAGATTATAAACGAGGTGGGTTCTATACTTTAACTTGGGGAGGAGACTTTGCCACTGATCCTGAACTTTATAGAAATGCTCAACTCAAAAGTAAAACTGTTTTTGATTACCAAAAGTACTACTCTGGTGGCTCTGGTTTGTCTCGTAAAATGATACAAAAATTATATTTACTAAATTCTAGACCTGCTAGTGGTAGTAATCCTTTAATGGGTTCTTTAAATGATGTTGCCCTTTGGGAAACAGAATTAGATCAAAATACTATAACTGAAATATACAACAGTGGTTCTCACTTTAATCTAGACACTACCGTTTCAGCATCAGCACTAACTGATTATTGGCAACTAGGTCAAGAAGGAATATTGACTTCAAGTCTTGTACCACATGATCCTGTTCCTAGATTATTGATACCAAAAGGATCAGATTATGGAAACAATGTTTTGACCTCTAGTGGTGAGCTGTTTTACTCTGTTGGCTTTAATAATCTTAATTTCACTAATCCCGCCGCAAAGAAGTCTACAACGTATACTGAGGTATCAGGAGTTCTTGGTGGTGTTGACCAAGTTTTTGAAACAGGAATGATTAATGTTGTACAAAGAGAGAGTGATTTTATTACTGGCTCCAAAAGACAAAAAACAATTATTGCTTCTCGCTTTTCTGCTCCTGGTGGCGTAGAAGTTCAAACATACGGATATCTTGATGCATATGCTCATGAATACTCAGTACATAACTCCATGAATTTTAGAAACTTATCTACTAGAGGATCAGGAAGTGGTGAACGCGGAACTATAAGAGTAAATTCCCATGCTAATAGAAGAGAAGGTTTAAACGCATTGTATAAAAGACATTCTGGAAAGTTTGGAATTGACTCAAGTCATGGTTCTGTTGTTGTTGACAACTATCAAACAGAACCATCATTTCACAAAGTTCCGAGAAATACATACACAAAGCCGATAGTCAAATCTAAAGCTCTAAGAGGGCCACCAACTACGGTTGGTATATCTGGAATCTCAGGCCCGACAAGTGGTTATAAAACAACTGGTGCTTACTCTATTTCTTTTTGGCTAAAACTTGACAATGATTTGGTAGAAACAAGAACAATATATTCAGCTAAAGATCCAGGTGGCGAAGTTTCTCATTGGTTGTATTTAAAAGCTAATGCATTTACATGGCTTTTTTATAACTCTAGTGGTGTTGCGGCAAAATTTAATTTTTACTTTTCACAATTAGGAATTACATATAATGATTTGGCAAAAGATTGGAATCATATAGTTATCACTTGGACAGGAAATACAGATGCTCTCAAAGATAGAAATGCTATATTATATTTGAATAGTGTTCCGACATCAGATGCACCATCTTTTACTGCTACTTATAGTCCTGATGATATTCGAAGAACAGTTTCTGAGATACATTTGTTTGATTACTTTAACGGAAACCCATCATATGAGTTACAAGGGGCCATGCAAGAGTTCACAACTTGGGAAACTAATTTAGATCAAAATGATGTAAATCAATTATTTAATAATCGAAGATATTTTAATGTGGCAAATTCTTTTTCAAGTTCAACAGTTGTAGACCACTGGCCTTTAGGGCTTGGAGAAGAATATGATCTTTACAACTATGGTGATGAAATACCCTCTGGTTTTACAGTAAACGCAACTTTCGGAAACTATAAGAATAATCTAGCTACTAATACCACTTATATAATAACACAAGGGTTTTATAACACAACTGATGAGTCCAAACCAACAAGAAAAGACAATTATTTTATTCAAGGATCAATACCTTCAAGCGACTATAACTATTCTTGGGTAACTTCTTCTCTCGGTAATAATTATAATGTACGAAGTGGAACACAAAAAGTGTTTGGTTATTGGCCAAAAACAGGTATTTTATCATCATCAGCAGGATTTGATACAGCAATAACCTTCCCAACGGCATCTAATATTCAAGGGAGTTAATAATGCCAATAAAATTAGATCATGTAGGTTTAAATACTTTAATACAAGAACCCGTCACAGCATCAGCAAACACAATAGGTCACAACCTAGGAGAAAACACAGCTTCTTATATTAACAGTGACATCGTGTCGATATCAGATAGTGATTACTTAGTGTCTTTAAATGTACATAGAAACGGACCTTATGGTTGGCCAATATTTAAACAAACAAGAATTGGAGAGAACCCTTTAACTCGCTATCAAAAAAGAAATTCAATCTTTACATATACAACAGAAATTGGAGAAGTAAAACTTTTAACAAAAGACGGTAAATTATTAGACTCAATAAGAGCTAGAAGATCTGAGTTAAGAACATTCATAGAAACCCCTGTTATATCAGGTTTTAAACCATTAGTGCTGATAGGGTCAACAGAAAATGAAAGTGATAACGAAACTGATGCTGATGAAAGAATCGAAGTAGAAGTTAGTTTCGGAAATGAAACTGCGTATTTTACTGATGATCTTGCTAATAAAGAGCATGGTTTAGATGACGAATTAGATGAGGCTTACGAAGAATTTGTAGACCTATACTTAGATGGCGGTCTAGATTCAGATGATTCACCTTTTGATGAATTTGAATTATTAAAATTTTCTCAAACTTTATACCCAAAATCTAAAAACTCTTACAGTAATGATATAAGAAACAGACCAGTATTTGAATCAGGTTACTGGAAAGACAATGAAAATGACAGAACACAGGTTGGAACCATAAATAATGGTTTTGGTTTTACAGTGCCGTCACAGTCTCTATGGCCATTGGATGTAGAGTCAGATTGGAAAACAAGATCATTAAGTGCGACTGATGGTATCTTTACAGCATCAGCCGGACTAAAATGGAAATGGGATATGAATATGCCGGGTGCTTCAGGTTTGAATTTTAGCTCTGGTAGTAATAGAATAGTTTCATCTTTTTCACAATCTGTTAGACCTGGAACAGACACTGGATTTGTATTCAGTAGTGATGTTTATCAATTAGCTGCTGAAAAAGGATCGTTAAACTCCGTTGAAGGAACAATAAGATTTTGGAATACAATAGAAAGAGCAATGACTCAAATAGGATTGAAAAAAAGTGGTTCTCTTACATCATATCAAGCGACTCAAACAACGGCATCTTTTGTCACTGGTTCCTCTTATAAAGTACCTTCTGTAAACGATAGTGAATATGAACTAGTGCTAGACCCACAGGGTGGTGATGAGACCATATTTCTGGATCTTTTTTCTGGATCTTTTACTTTGTCGTTTAAAGAAATAGGTGGCTTTAATTTAGACGGTAATGGAAATACAGTAAATGGGGAAGGAACTTACTTTTATTGGGATGGATACCCCTCTAGTACAGGTCTAAGATATAAGAAAAATTCTTCAACAGAACATCAAGTCGTGTTATCCAATCAATATTCTGTTCAAAATTGGAGTGGTTTTATCAGCACATCAGCTAGCACAATGGATATATCTCTCGGAGCCACACAGGTCGTTTATACCATAGATAATGAAAATAGAAACTGGAGGGGTTGGAGTACTGTAACTCTAGAAGTTCCTGCAACAGCTTCTCCAAACTTGTTAGTTAACGGTGAAGTACAGTCATCAACTATTACAAACACTCACAATGCATATTCCCCTGGAGTTGTTAGGTTCAACTCACGTATTTATGGACCAAACATGACTCAAAATTACACTGGTAGCTTTGGTCACAAGATTAATCCTCGAACACCTCATCGTACCATATATCCAGCTACAAATGCCATTGCAATAAAATCAAGTGACTCACAACAATTTGCTTTTATTTTAACACTAAAATTAGGCTCAAAACCTTCTTCTTCTAAGGGTTTTAGTATAATGGCAGGTTCTGGATCTGGTACTGAATCTTTAAGTTTGACTATAGCTGGTACCAATAGATCTGAAAATCATTCTGTTTTATCTTTTGTTTTACAAAACGGTAGCTTGCAAAGCGATACAACAAAATTTGATAAAGTAAACTGGAGCATTCCCATAGAAAGACAAAACGAAGCCACAAAGTTTTATTTGTACGTTGATTTAGCTAATAAAGCTAATTGTTTTGGCTTGTATCACAATAATTCTGGTGTTTCTAGTTCTATGACTGTCACAACAGAGGGGACACTAGCAGGCACTGTGTCTGGTTCATTTACAAGAGCCGCTTATCTTTCAAAAGATCCCAAATTTTTTGCTAGTCCTGATTTTTTAGATACTGATTTTACTATTTGCGATTACGCTGTTTTAGTAAAAAGCGACGCAAACACAATGGTAACTGCAAATCAATTCTTGCATTCTGGTTCCGCTTTGGATTATACAAGTTCTTATAACACAACTTATGCTTCAAGCGTTACTCATTGGTATGATTTTGGTTCTTCAAACGATCAATTCAGACCAGGAGCATCTTTTGGAGGATTAGGTACTGCTCAAGTGGGTTTTATGTTACCAATGAATTATTCAGCGATGTTGGGAGATAAAGGGTCAGAAAACAAGACTATAATGCTTCCCAATATATCTAGTGGGTCTATTATACTAGATACTGGTCTCCCAACAGAGTTTAGAAAACATTTATACTTTTACCCTGGTGCCAATGCTTATGTTCGTATATTGACTGATGATGATAGCTTTACCAACTTAACATCAACAGGTGACAACAGGATAACAGAATTTAGTTTAATAAAAGGAGTTAACAGAGAAGCTAGCAAATACTACGCTAATACAGGATCAAATTTATATCAAATAATTGATATGACTGGTAGTGCCACAACATCTGCACTTACAACGCTAGTCGGGTATGCAGCTACAGCAAGTGTTTATTATACTTTTGCTACCGGTGCTACACCACATGGTATAGACACTATACAAAGATTATCACACGCTTTTATTAGTAATGCAGTTGAAGACACAAATCCATATTATGGCAAATTTCATATATCTAGCTCCTTTGCAGGAGCTATCCAACCAGAGGCTGATGGTGTTGGAGTAGTCGGTCAAGAAGGTATGGTTTACTCTGGTTCTAGGGGTTTTCTTTACAAAGCTCAAAATCTTACCTTAGAAGCATTGATAGAAAATAACGGTTCATATCCAGTATTAGGAGGAATTGTTAGTTCAGAAATTAGACCATCAATCGCAGACTTATCAGTTGGTGGCTCTAATTCTTTTAACACTAGAGGTGGTGGAGGTGTATTAGTAAATTCCTATAATGCGTTCAACAGATTTCAGTACACGTCTAGCTTAACAATAGATCAACAGTACACTGCCAGCTGCATTTATACAAGAAGACACAGTTTAATAACAGGTTCTTCTTTTTACAATCCTTTTGGAATGTCATTTTCTGCTAGTAATGATGATTCTGTCTTTAAGCAAAGAGATAGTTTGAATAAATTTGAGCTGTATCAAGGTATGCCTTTTTGGGATGCCCCTGCACAATCAGGAAGAAAACCTTTCTTTAATGATTATAATTCTTTTGCACAAGATCCAAAGCTAGTTGGTAAAGACTACTCCATAATACCTGAGTTTAAAATATCAGAACACATTGATAAGTATCTTGTATCTGGTGAAACCTCTTTTACTGAAGGTGATAGTGCCTTGTTTAAGGTTGAAGGCGGAAAGACAGGTATTTCTAACTCTAATGATGATAACTTTTATGAAACCTATTCTACAACAGAGTTTCTTAAGAATTTTGACATAATCCAAGGAGATAACGAAGGATTTGTTAATCCTTTGTCAATAACTCTAAGGTGTAAAGCAATAAAAAAACTACTTCCTTACAAAGGGTTTTACCCTGCCGATAGAACCGTAGAAATCGCACAACAGTTTTATACGTCCTATGGAGATAATTTACTATTTGGAACTGAAGAAACAACAGACATAAATCCAAAATACGCAGCACAGAACTTATTGACACCACTATTTTCACCAGGCATTTTGTTTAACACAATAAAATCTGGAGTTGCTTGTGATTATCCTTTGGTAACTTCTAAATTAAGAACTTTAGAAATAATCGATAAAGCCTCTGGAAGCCCATCTGGTTCTCATTATATAAACCAACAATTTGACACAAGGGTTCCATTTGAAGCTCTGGTGGAGCCTGAGAAATATTTGGCAAATGTTGAATTGATCTCTAATGAACCAGACGCTAACGCAGCGCCCTCAACAACTGTTGTTTGGAACGGACAAGGAGATGAAAAGTATCGTTTAATGGCTTCAAACTTTTTAGCTGAAGTTGGTAATTTTTATTTACAAAATGAAAACTACTCTACAATATCTTCTTTGCCTCAAGGGGATCCAAACTTTGGAAATGCAAAAAAAGGTCTAGAATACAGAATGCGTTTACGAATGTATCGATCAATATCAGGTCAAAAAGATATTTATGGAGATATAAAAGAAAGAAACTCTTTACAATGGACAAATGTATTCTCTGGTTCCCATGTAGGTATAACTAGTTCATTAGGAGATTACTTTGCCGGAATGACAGGCACCGCAATATCTTTTTGGTCAAGACTTAGAGCTACTTCCGGCGGTACAGCTAGAACTGTGATTAAATTTCAGGCTTCCAACACCCAAAATATTGTTGGTATTAGTTATGGTGACACACTGAATCATTTTGATGTGACTGTGGGGAATGGAACCGATGCATTGACAGCCAATAACAAACTTGCCCGTTGGAATCCTATTGCTAATGCTAACGAGTGGCATCATGTTGCTGTTGTAATTGACACAACTGATATCTCAATAGCTCCAACATTATATGTAAATGGTGTTAATATTGGAGCAGCAGATCTTGAGACTGGAGGAACAGCTGCCAATGCATTAGGATCAACATCTGGTGGGATTGTGACAGTTGGTGACGCACAAGACGGGACTATAAACTATGACTTTAAAGGCAACTTACAGGACTTAGCAGTGTTTAATAGTAGTTTAACGTCTGAAGATGTTTCTGCTATTTATAATCAAGGAATGTGGTCAAACTTATTAATCACAACAACTGGATCAAAACTACATGATTGGTGGTTGCTAGGAGAAGAGAGAAATATGCCAACTTCAGGATCTAATCTTGTAGGCGTAAAAGGGATAAGGTCTAAAGGACGGAAAAGAACTACTTTACTCTTTGAAAACGATGCTGCTCCTGAAATTGTAGTTGATGAAGGTATAGGAAGTTTTGGAACTAATACCCTCAACTTTTCTACACCTGTACCAGAAGGTACGTTTGCAGTTCCTCAAGACACAGGCAGCATGTCAGAATCGATAACAATGTACTCAAGGCCATCTGGTTTTGGTCCTCCTCAAAGATTAGTGTTTTCAGGATCTTCAAAATACAAAGTGAGGTTTAAAAATTGGGAACAATTTAAAAAAGGAAACAATATATCAAATTATTACCATACATCAAACTCCGTGATTTTAGATAGTAATACAGCCTCTGCAAATCCCATATTCAACGATCTTGAGTACAGCAACCTAGATGGTGCTTTTGTTAAAGGAAACGACGCATCAGAAGGCTATAATTACCCATTTACACCTCCATATTATCATGGTGAAGCTTGGGCTGATATAACTTTTAAAGCCGACGAAACAAAAAAATACACTCTTTCAGAAATTATAAATTCTTCCTCTGTTGAATTCTTAAGATACTACAAACCATATCAAACATCTTCAGTAGGAGAAACAATAAGCTGGAGGCTAGTAAATGAAGATGCTATGCAGATTGCTTCATCGATAAATATATTCTCTAGAGGTATCCTACCAGGTACAAACACTACAGATTTAGACATAGCTAATTCTTATCGTTGGATTATGCAATCAAAATTTGAAACCCCAATACTAGACTTTAGTCATATGGCTTTTCAAGAAGACCAATCTAGTGTTAATGCAAGTGCTTCTGTTTCAATACCAAATATAGCACCAGAGACTCTTCCTATGGGTATGTGGCATCAATATGGTAAAATTCCTGAAGATCCTAAAAAAGGTGTATTTTTACAAGCCACAGATGTTCCAAGGCGATGGATAGAGAACGCAACAAAAGGTGACTATACTTTGACAGCATCTCTAGCTGATTTATGTGGGTTTTCTAGTGATCCGGTGAGAATGGGAGAGTTGGGAGCAATCAAAGAAATTAGTGAGGCAATTGTCGCTATTCCTTATGTAGAACAACAAGGAGCAAGAGAGTTTTTTAAAATTAGTAAAAGAGATATTGAACATGCGTTAGATCCCGATAAAACACATTTGGTTGGAGAAACTTTAATAGATATGGTCAATAGAATGAAAAAATTTGTACTACCTCCGTCCATGGATTTTGTTACTAATAAAGAAATTCAACCTTTTGCAATGTATATATTTGAATTTACTCACACGTTTACAAGAGAAGATTTATCAAACATGTGGCAAAACTTACAACCAGATATTTCTATATCACATGAAGTTGATGAAGTTGAAATATCACACGAATTATTATTTCATGAATTGTTAGGAGGAAAAGCTAAATTAAAACCAGCAATTCGTTCTGGACTAAGTGGTGCTGTTTTAGACAGGCAAGCTAGGTTGGGAGAAATTAATCCTAATTTAAGATGGATGGTGTTTAAAGCAAAACAAAGAGCAAATAATAGCTATTTTGATAAAATATTTAAAAGAAATGAGTCAAACCCTGATACAAATGGATCTGACGATGCCAGAATAGCCAAAAAATTAAATATTGGTTATAATTGGCCTTACGATTTCTTTTCTCTTGTGGAACTAGGAAAAATCGAAGCAGATGTAATTTTTGCTAATGCTGATGATGAAAATCAAGAAGAGAAGCTAGTCATTAAGAAAAGAACAAAAGCTTCAAGAGTTCTTCCTAAGCAAAAAGAAACAGATGGTATTATTAACAATTCTCTTTTTGGCACTGGAGATGAACAACCAGAAGAGACACCATCTACATCTGATAAAGCTAAAATCAAACCTAATCCTTTAGGTGGACTAGATCGTAGGAGAAGAAAGAAATGAGTTCATTTTTCGACAAAAAAGAAGACGTATTAGATATAGTTCTTACACCACACGGTAGAAGACTTTTATCACAAGGTAAGTTGATGCCTGTCTATTATTCTTTTTTAGATGATGATATTATGTACGATTCAGCCACAGCTGGTGATACAGAGTCTAATTATCAAGTAAAAAGCAGAATCTTGTCGAACACACCTTCCTTAAAACCTCAAACAAACTTGACTGATTTGCAAGCAAAACTAAAAGACGAGAATCCTGATTTGTCTTCTGATAACATAAAATATGATTTGTATACAATAGGTACGTCAAATACAAAAGAAAATTTTGCTCCTTCTTGGGATTTAAAATTGTTTGAAAATGAAATATCATCCTCAACCAAAAATCTGTCTTCCACATTAGGAATAAAAAATGTTCCACAAATAAATGTTAAAGTAGAATACACAATATCTGTTGGCAATGTTTCAAACGATAATGATCAAAGAGGTCAATCTGTGTCACCTGAATTGCCCATCAGTAAGGTTTATCTGGATGGAACTTATGTGAAAATTGAGGAAGAACAAATACTAGCTAACATTTTAGAAAAAAACGGATTTTTACACTCTGAATCTTTGGAATTAGAAGTGTTATTATATGATGACACAGAAGCCGAAAACCTCATTCCTTTAAAGTTTGCAAAAAGATCTAAACTATTAAGAGACGACTTGCTTTACGATGACACAACAAGAGGCTTTGACACATTAACAGCAGAGCTAACATCTAGTCAAGTTGAGTATTATTTTGATGTTAGAGTAGATGACGAAGTTCCTATAGATGAGGCTGGAAAATTAAAGCAATTTAAATTAAAAGTTGAAGGACAGGAGCCCGTGGCAGATGAAAAAATAATATACAACAGCCCTATTTATAATACAGATGTTACACCTGATGATATAGAGGATTGTGATTAATGAATAATGAAATTGGAAAAGAAAATTTACCAAACTGTTATATAAAAAATATAGAAATAACAAATCTCAATAGAACACAAAACCTTATAACTGTTTCTGTGTTTGTAAAAGATATGGCTGATAAAGAATTGAGATATTGGTATGATGATGAGAATATTTATAAGTATTTAGATATTTTGATTGCATTATCAACAGATCAAGATATATCCAATACTTTAACAAATGGCTCTATGCCTTTAGATAAGAAAAAAATAATGCGTAGATTTAGAAGAAACAAAGGAATCATGTTTGATTCTAAAAAAGTAAGATCACACACTTTTAAATCCACACAGGGTGAGTATGAAGTATTTGAATATGTGTTTAATTTTAAGATTAATAAAAATAATAGTAATGTCGTTTTGTTTTGTTGCACTTCCTTAAATGTACAAGAGTACTCAATTCAAAACAATATAGATTTATCAAATTATAGAATCAACACTTATACAGGACCAGTAACATCAGAAATTTTGTTTAAGGATGGTGATGTACCAAGCCAAACAAATGCCTTTATAAATGAACAAGGTCAAGTATATTCAGGCGCTGTTCATGAACATAGAGGAGTGTTTATGGAAGGGTCTTATCATTCAAATGAACCACATGGAGTCTTACGACAAAGAAACGTCACAGATTCAAAAATAAAAGACTATAGAGAGGCTGAGTCTTTATTCACTATTGATCGCAGGGCATTAAACACTATAAATAGAGTAAAACTTATCGATGGCCCATGGATGTCTCATAACGATGACGGCGACCTATATGGTATTTTTAATATCAATACAAGAAAACTTTTAGCAACTAAAACCCTGTATGGGGCTAAATTAGCCCGACTATCTCCTTTTGTTTTTGACAGATTGTTACAATCTTTTAATTTTAGAAGCTTATCTTTATATCAAGAAAAAATACAGCCTGCTGTAACAAGCAAGAGAGGTACACCTAGAATTTCACGTAGAAGATTGTTAAGAAAAAGGTTTCTTGTTCATACTAGAGATGTAAATTCTAATTTAAGGTCTAGAACATTCCGAGGAACAACAATCAAAGAAAACAGAACATCTGGAAATCTAGAAAACAGAACGATTGTTTTTAAACAAGAATATTCTAATAGATCCAAAGGTATCTACAAATACGGTTTGTTGATACAATTTATTGATCCAACGTATAACTTTGTACAAGAATTTTTATCCGAATTGAAAGAAAGCATATTGCAACTAAAGCCATACCTTGCTAGATCAAAAAGAAATTCTAGTGTAATAAAAGACACACAAAGATTTACAGAAAAGTTTGTAAATACAGAGTTATCTAGATACCAAAATGAAGAAACAGCTCCTTGGTCTTTTGCTATAAAAAGTTATGTTGATTTGTACACAGCAATAAAAGGTCTGAATAGAGAGCAAGCGAGTGATCTATTACACAAAGTGACTTTACAAGCTCATCCTAAGTATGCAACTCCAAAAAGTTTAAATAATTTTTACAATTCTTTTACAAAAGTACAAGGCGAACTTATAAAATATTTTTCAATAAAAGTTAGAACAACATCAAACAGTGCAGGTAGGGGCGCTAACAGGTCTCCAAAAAATAGAATAACTATGGTTGTTCCTTTTTCTGAAACTGTTTCATTTGAAGACAAAGACAAAAACTTGTCGTTTTTTGATGAGAAGACTGACGGTATTCCTATGCTAACTAAGCAGCAACTATTATCTAACTCAAAAAAAGAGTTTTCTAAATTTTTTAAATCAAAACCAAATTTTTCAAGAACACAAGTGGCAAATTTAGGTGCTGAAGAGTTGTCAGCTATGTCTGATATTGATAACTATCTTGTCTCTTATATGACACCAAAAAAAATAAAGATAAAAAACGAAGTAACACTTTTAAACCGTAGGCCAAAAAACTTAAAAAAACAAAAAATAGATAACAATATAAAAAAGCTAAAATCTGTTAAAAAGAAAGAAAAAGTTTTGAAAAAAAGTAAAAAGATAAGCAAACTCTCTGTAAAAAAAGCTAAACCAATGACAAAGTATTTAGATAAAAAAGTTAAAAGGAATAAAGATACAAAACAAAATTTAGGAAAAAAGACTAAGTTTAGATTAGCTGAGAATAAAACTAAATTAACAAAAATTAAACCAATATCAAAAAAAATAAAAAACAAGTTTGAAATAAAGAAAAAAGGTAAGCAAAAAGTAAGAAGAAGTAATTTTAAAGTTTCTAACAAAACTGTTGAGAGAATAATATCAAACCCTAAGAAAGCTAGAAAGCTACCAGTATCTTTAAAGTCAGTCATAGGATCTAGATCTTCGTCAGTTAGAAACAACATATTCAGAGCGAAAAAAGACCCAATAGCTTCTAATAAAAGTTATCAAATGTTTAAACTAATGTTCACAAACATAATGCAAATAAAGTTTTACCAAAACAATCGCTGGCATGATTTAAACCTAGATAGATTAGAAAGACTAAGAGACATAGTGTTGTGTAAACTTGAACCTTACAATATACAAGGCTTGACTGAACAAGAAGAAGACATTAATATCTCTAATAAGTATTTTTTATTAAAAATAAATAATGTTAGAGTTTCTGATAGGTCAATTGAGGCCATTACTTTACAAGATGTATCATCAAAAATAGATGAATTACCAAGAATAAAAGATGAATATTATACAAACAATCCTGTAAAACAATCCAGAAACAGACTAGGAACAAACAACATTTCTAGAATGGGTAGTTTATCAACAACTAGACAGAGAACAAGCCCTGCTCCTAGAAGAATACC
>Ga0209348_1000560_pt1 | contig 19111 bp, 29 predicted proteins | sample ETNvirenome_2_30_FD_184065 | JGI IMG/M metagenome (GOLD analysis project Ga0209348, IMG submission 184065) | Marine viral communities from the Pacific Ocean - ETNP_2_30 (SPAdes) (version 2) | ecosystem: Environmental > Aquatic > Marine > Oceanic | place: Pacific Ocean | collected 2013-06-22
CGATGATCCTAAGAAGAAGGGGAAGGGACGTATGGCTGAAGAAGAAGAGACAACTGAAGAGACGGTAACTGAAGAAGAGGAAGATCTCAACGAAGATGCAGATGAACTCTTTGAACAAGAAGAGGATGAAGAAATTGGAGGAGAAGAAGAAGAAGATCCGGAAATGGATGAGCCAATGGATGAACCAATGGGTGATGAGCCAGAGCCTGGTCCCGCTGATATGAGCCTCACAGAAGAAGAAGCTCAGCTTTTAATTGATCTTGGTAAGCGACTTGAAGAAGCAATGGGCGCTGAGATGGATGAGCCTATGGATGCAGGAGCCGACATGGATGATATGGGCGGTGAAGAGCCAGCACTTGATGATCCTGCAGGCGAAGAAGGCGAAGAGGATCCTGAAGACGAGGTAATGCAAGAAGAGCTTGTACAAGAAGTTCTTAGAAGAGTTACCAAGAGACTCGTAGCAGAAAAACTTAGAAAGTAAGATAAAATAATACGTTATCACTACACTTTAAACCCCATTCCACTTGTGGATAATGGGGTTTTTTTCTATTGACTTACAAGCTTGGTAATGATATCATAGTACTATGAATGAACAAGCAATATATTACTTTTTGATGTTCTTTGCAGGAGCAATCCTAGCAAGGTTAACTTTTTACTTTCAAAATAAATCTTTAGAAAAGAATACAATTCAGTTGTTATCCGCGCAGGTTATAAGTATCTTTGAATTTTTGTACAAGATAAACAAAACTTACATTCAAGATAGAACAACATTTTACTCAGAGGTAAATACTTGGGACGATTCTCAAAAATCTAAGTATTTAAATTTAGAGGAAAGACATTTGGAACAACAGATGGCTGTTGTTACAATACTTTTAGTATCAACCTTTAAGAAAAAGTTTAGAAAAAATCTACTCTTTAAAGATTGGACTGATGTTAAAAGAATCCTCAGAGCAGCGGAGGAAATTGTAGATGAGAAGGATAAAGGGTGAATACTGGAATATCGAGGATAACTTGTATAGATTGCAACTAAAAACTACTGCAGAACTAGAAGTGATAGAAGAAATGTTACCAGGATGGGAGTGTGTATCATTCGGATATGTACCAACCACAAAGGAAGACATACTAGTTTTCGAGAAAAACTTTGAATCAAAGTTTGACTGGACAAACTTTATAAGTTCTGATAACATAACAACAGAAAATATTGAATTGAGAGAAGCATAATGACTAAAAGAGTCTCGGCACAGCCAAAGAAAAAAACAAAAAAGAAACAAAAGAAAGAGGATATTTTAACTGATGAGGACAAGCAGATTGTCGTAGTTAATAATATTCAAATGCCCGCTGCACCTGAAAATGAGCTTAGGACTATAAATCTTTACGGAGACATATCAGAGCAGAAAGGCGCAGACGTAGTAGCAGCACTTCTATACTTAGAGAATACATCCCACTCTCCAGTAATGGAAGATCCAAAAGATCCAGAAGGCACTCCTATAATTGTAGCGCGATCTATTGCAATGATGATATCAACCCATGGAGGTACAGCCTCTGATATGTTCTCGATACTTGACGTGATGGATATGGTGAAAGAAAGAACCTGCGATATCGAAACTATTGGAATTGGTAAAGTGATGTCCGCTGGAGTTCCAATTCTTGCGGCAGGCACACCAGGCAAGAGGGCAGTAGGGCGCAACTGCCGAATCATGTTGCATAATGTGATGGCAGGAACAGGTGGAACTATATTTTCAATGGAAAATGAACTTGAAGAAATCAAGTGGATTCAAGAGAGGTATATTGAAACCCTTGCTGGTTATACAAAACTAACTCCATCTAAGATAAAGAAGCTTTTAAAGACCCAGAAGGACGTTTACTTCTCCGCAGAGGAAGCAATTAAAATGGGTATTGCAGATCAAATTATCTAATTATACAGAGGAGTTTTAACATGTCGTGGCACAAAGAATTTTTATCAGAGAACAATAGGAAACCCACCATATCAACAATGGGGGACCTTTTCAGGCTTATTGAAGAGGTCTATGAGGTAGAGAAGGGCACACTATTTAAACAACCAAAGAGCGAGCTTCAAATTTTAAAAGAGCAGTTCCTGAACGAAAGAAAAGATCTAACTCTTACCCTTCAAGCAATCCCTGAAATAAGTGTAAGTGAATTGGGTTGGACAGACGTTCAAACCAAAGGTGATAAGAAGGTTTCAGGTCCAGAGAGAGAACAACTTGGCCAGTTTCTCAAGCAAATAGAAGGGCAAGATCTAGCCGCAAAAGTTGCAAGTCTGGCTCTCTTCTATGAAAATGGCCCCTCGGAAGACTACGATAGGCTACCAGTTGGTCAAAAAATCTCAAAGGTCCTATCTTATCTTGTCTTCTTCAAGGCACTCACAAAGGTTGTGTCGAATTTCAATGCCGCCTCAGCGGGCTTCAACTTTGAAGCGTTTCTCGCAGTCCTTCTCGATGGCCAACAAGTTCCGGCGAATACAGGTACAATCGCTGACTTTACCACCGGAGATGAAATACCAATAAGTCTGAAGCTTTACAATGAGAAGTCGGTTGTTGTTGGTGGTTCTTTTAACGACCTCGTGGGAGACTTAGTTGAGCCACAGTTCAGCGGGTTTGAAGGAATGAGATATGTTGTCTGCATGAAGTCATTCACTTCGTCTGAAACAGGGGAGAAACAGGGCGCAGGTTTAGATATTGAAGGCGACATTAAATTTTTTCAATTTGATTTTACACTTGATAACATTGCAGATATAATTTCTCGCTCGATGGATAAGTCAAAAATCTGTATTCAACTACCAGCAGCATTCGTTGCTTCTAAGGGCAAGAGGAATGTTGCAGCCGAGCTACCCGGAGCTTCCATGCCGTCTGCGCAAGACCTGGAAGGTATGTTTATCAAATTTTTCAGAGAAGAGATTGCCTCTCAGATGGAAGGAAGCGAAATCGAACTCAACGATGGTCAAATCGATGCTTTTCTTAACAAATTAGAGTGGTCAAAGAGAGATTCCCTTTTTAAACCTGTTGGCAAGGGGGATGTACAAAAAATAGTTGTTAGAGGTCAGTCAGGTATAAATGGAAAAACTGGAAACTTAGAGGTAAAGACTATTGTGGATGAACTAGCCCAAGACGGAGTTTTTGGCTCAAATCCGGAGAACCCTCGCGGTTTTGCCCTCGCCGTTAAGACACTCAAAAAGAATTTTGGTAAAGCAACAAATACCGCCAATGAAAGGGTCCGTGCCGCTTTCTCTGCAGCAAGAATTAAAGACGAAAGAAACGCAAAACTCAAGGAGCCAAACTTCTATTCCTCACTAGAAGACTCTGTGGCTTTTTACAATACTCTTAAAGGTAAACCACAATTGCAGAAGCTGGCACTTCTAAATTCTAGAGGTATGTTAGAAACACACCAGTTTGATGTTAATAGGGCGCAAGTACTTGAGATCTCTCAGGATTTGGGTGTGATCAAGATTGGAGCAAGAGTCGTTCAGGAAATGCTTAATAAGATGACTCAAGACCTTAACGAAGCCATTTTTGATATCTTTACTAATGTTAAGGTAGTGCAAGAAAACACTTATGCTTTTATGGCAGGTGGGCTGCAGGATGACGAGAAGGCCAAGGCCAGCATTAAGGCTTCCAACGCTATCGCATATAAGACAGAAGAATTACGAGATACTGAATAAATCCCTTGACAAATCTAAAAAACGTGCTATAATATACATATCAATGAAAGCGAGGCATAATGACCACACAACTAAGCCATGGACCTGAACTCCGCAACAAGGTTCTTGAAGGCGTAAACACTCTTGCGGATTACGTAGCAACAACACTCGGACCTAAAGGACAGAATGTTTTAATACAGCAAAAAGGTAAGAGACCTTTTGTAACAAAAGATGGTGTCACTGTAGCTCATCACGTAAATTTTGAAGACCCACATGTGAATGCGGGAGCAGAAGTCGTAAAGCAGGTGTCTGCTATGACTAACGCTGAAGCTGGTGATGGGACTACTACATCTACTGTGCTAGCAAGAGAAATACTAAACCAAGCAAACAAGCATATTTCATCAGGAACATCTCCCATTGAAATTAAAAGGGGTCTTGAATTGTGCTTGCAAGAAGCTACTGAAGTTATCAAGGAAATATCAAGTCCTATTTCATCAGCGGATGATATTAAGCACATTGCTACAATTTCAGCAAACAATGATCAAGTCATTGGTAACCTTGTTGCAACAGCAGTGGATAAGGTTGGAAAAAACGGAACCGTTACAATCGAAGAAGCTCGCTCTCTGGAGACGAGTTTGGACCTTGTAGAGGGTTTTCGCTTTGATAGTGGGTATGCCGCCACTGCGTTCGTAACGGACGACAGACGAGCAGTCTGCAGGTACGAAGATCCAATCTTTTTAATTACTGACGAAAAGGTCAGTCAAGTTAATCAAATTCTACCGGCGCTTGAGATTGCAGCTAGAGAAAACCGGCCGTTTGTTATTGTTGCAGAAGAAGTGGAAGGTCAGGCGTTGGCCGCACTAATTATGAATACTATGCGCGGATCGATGAAGGTTGCCGCTGTGAAAGCTCCTCGTTACGGGGAGGAAAGAAGAGCTATTATGAGTGACCTCGCGATCTCGACAGGTGCAAAGTTTTTTCAGCAATCCTTAGGGCACAACTTAACTGAAGTGTCCTTAACTGATTTTGGAAAAGCTGCTAGTGTGGAGATCACCAAGAACACTACTACTGTTGTTGATGGTGAAGGAGACTATGAAAAAGTTGATGAGACTATTGAGAAAATCAAAGTCGAAATACAGCAAACTGAAGATATCCATGAAGCGAGTCGACTCCAAGAGCGTGTTACTCGTCTCTCTTCTGGTGTTGCTATCATCCGTGTTGGCGCTTCATCTGAAGTAGAACTGATTGAAAAGAAGCATCGCATTGAAGATGCTTTGGAAGCAGTCAGGTCAGCCCAGCAAGAAGGAATCGTACCGGGAGGTGGGATGACCCTGTTACGTGTATCTAATGCGATAACTCCAAATTTTCCAACTGAGGAGCAGGGAGCAGCACTTTCTATTTTTAGAAAAGCACTTGAAGCTCCTTTCCGCACCATGTCTTTAAATGCTGGCCTATCACCTGAGGTAAGTATTTTAAAGGTTGAAAATGTAGGTACATGGGATGGAATTAATTTTTCTTGCGGCAAGGTAGCAGACCTTAAAGTCGCAGGCGTTCTGGATCCAGCAAAGGTAACTCGATGCGCTCTTAAGAATGCAGTCTCTGTCGCTGGTACTCTTTTGTTAACAAACCATAGCATTGTCGAACAGTAGTCACTAATTACTACTGTGGAGGGCTTACCAATGGTAGAACAAGATTACATGTTGGAGATGCAATCAAAACTTGATAGAGTTTGTAACGGCATCGATGTTATGAGCGACAAGCAAGAGCAGATGTCTGAAGACATTGCAAAGATAAAAGAGGCAGTCTACAACCCAGACCAGGGCCTGTACGCTAGGATAAGAGAATTGGAAACATGGAAGAGAACATCTTCCAGAATGATATGGACGCTTTTTACCACCATGATTGGTTTGATAGGTGCCTTCATTCTAAAAAACTTAGGAGTTTAAATGTTAGTAGAAATAAAAAGATTACTTATAGAAAATGACGGATACAGTAGAAGCGTTTCTCTGCAAAGAATGTATATAAATTCTTCGAACATTATTTCAATATCTGATTATCACGGAGCTAAAAATTTTTTGCTCAGAGAAAATTCAAGATTCTCAGGTGAAAGTTTCTCGCTCTTAAAACTAAGTGAAGGGGGCCATACAGAAGACATAATTGCTTTTGGTACAGCTGATCAACTCTACACATCAATAGGACTATCTCAGTCCGGGAAGATGCTTTTAAATGACTGATAGATTTATAATTATTGGTAGGTTAACATGCCCATTCTGTGTCAAAGCGATTGACTACTGCAGAGCAAAAGGTGTGCAATACTTTTTCTTAAACTACACTAAAAATCCAAGTGCTCTTGAAGAGTACAAACAATTCCATGATCAACCAACAGTTCCGATTATACTTGCAAATAGTTCAGATACTGGCTATACTAAAAAAGTAGGTGGATATTCAGACCTGTTGGAGTATTTATGATGGACCCTAAAAACACACCAGTAAAAGTAAGTGTTTTAAGAGTGCTTTACAAAGGACTAGAACCTATTAAGGATCGTCTGGATTCAATACTAGATGATTACTACACCAAAAAAGTATTACTTTCACAAGCTGAGCACACAGCAGTTCTAGAATTTAGATCTGCAGCCGCAACTGTCGAGCTTCTACTACTCGACTACTTTGACCAAGCAGATGAACACAAAGTAGATACGATGTATCTACCTAACGCAGAGTTTAGAATGCTACTAGACTTATCGAAAACAGCTGAACTAGCTTACCGGGCACCTATAGCGTGTTCTGGACTTTGGACACACTAATGATTTACTTGGGAATATTTCTATTTTTACTGGGTCAGATTTTGGGCTGGTTTCAGCTGAATGTTCAATCTTTCACTGAATATTGGAAAGATAAAGCGTTACTCTCTGCTATCGTTATGGGTGTGCCGACTTCTGTGTTGTTTTGGTATGGTTGGAAGTTTGTTGTAGAAGAGACAGGATCTGCTTGGTCTGCAAGGTTTATTGCTTCTTGTGCCGGCTTAATAATCTTTCCAATACTTACTTGGGCCATATTAGGTGAATCTATGTTCACAACAAAGACGATGATTTGTCTAAGCCTCACTATCGTTATAATGTTAATACAACTCTTCTGGTAAGATTAATTATTATCAAGTAGTTCCTTTACAATCCCACTTAGCCTACCTAAAATAATACCTCTTTTGTTTTTAGTATTTGTGAAAAACCTTGTGTAAACCACTATGACATACTTATTGTCTAAGACGAGAGCTATATTCCCGGCACCGATCGCGTAGCCACCCTTCATCCACACATTACCAAAGTTAAATACACCAGAGTCATTAAGCCACCCAGTGCTTTTCTGCCTAGCGGTACCTTCTTTTTGGATCGATATTATTTTATCGATCTCTTGCTTATATGTGTTGTAATACGCTTCTTCCTTGCTATCTTTAAACTTCCCTGTATCCATTCTAGATAGAGTTGCAAAGAAATTAAAAAAGTCTTTTGGCGTTTGCTGGTTGTTAACCGAGCCCCATAAAAATTTACTATCTTCAACACCAAAGTTCTTTGCAATATCTTTTATCTCTTCGTGAGACACTCTACCGAGTGCAGATTCGTTAAGAGAAGAGGACTCTGATACATTAGGTCTACGTCTGTAGACTCTTCTATTTGATGCTCTTCTGTTAAAGGATTTTGAGATAGATCTATTTATCTGATTTGAATCCGGGTACCTACTGGAATCTCCCGTCGTTCTTCTTCTGTAGGTCAGCAGTCCTCTCAACTCATCATCGTTCATCTGTGCTGCTGGGTTTTCCTTATGTGCAATAAGTTGAGCCATCGCAGCCATAGTCTTCTGTATTGAGGCACCGTAAAACTTTCTACCCTCGTTGTGGCTGTCGATAATTGTTCCATCAGGTCTACCAATAACATATCCAAAACCTGAGGAACTAGACTTCTTAAGTTTCTCGATAAGGGACCCTCCCGACTTTGTCGACTTTTTCGTAGAGGCAACCATTCCGCGATTTCTGGAAGCTTTTTTGTATTGAGCAACCGTCATAGAACCTTGAGGGTGTGTAAATCTTATGTGAAAGTGATCCCGATGCCCTTTCCAGTGGGCTAGTCTTCTATCGTTTCTGATTGAGTTCCACAGTTCGAGCACCTCAGCCATCGCCGGATCAGAAGCGTTCTGTTTCAGATGTCTAGTAATCAATGCTTTTAATGTATTATCAGTAAATATGTGGTACACCCTGGGGCTTGTGCTTTTAAGAAGCGAGGCCAAGAAAGCAACATTTCTAGGAATGTCTAGGTCTTTGAATCCACGGACAGCATCCCAGTATCTGGCTCCTTTGTCTACCTTGCTGTACAGAGAAGTATCAACATCTAAGCCAACTTGGTGAGAAGAACTGAAAGGCATCGGACCGCCATTCTTGGTGCTTAGGTTGCCTATAACAAGCGGGTTTTTACTGTCTGGACTTATATTTTTTGCACTCTGCCCTGCAGCAGACAATGCATCTGCAACCACAGGGTTTCCAAAGCCATATTTTTCGCGCCCGGGCAGAAACGTAAACAATCCTGTAGCTGCTAGTATCGTATGTATGTGAACAGCATTTATTATTCCTGGTATTACATTAGCACCCTTTCTCTTTGACCCGTGAGTATATCCAGTTCCTATTAGTGAAATAGTTTGTCCAGTATCACCGCTAGTAGTTACAACCGCAGTGCTTGCAGGCTCCACTTTTTTTACGTCACTCTTGGGTTTTTTAGTAACCTTGCCGCCAGCCAGTTTCTGCAATATTGGTAGCGTCTCAGGTCCTACACACCCGTCACACTTAAGGTCATTGTCCACCTGAAACTTCATTATTAAGTTCTGTGTTTCTTCTCCGCAATCACCGTCTGCCTTGCCACTCTTGAAACTTATAGGCATGCTATTGATTCCATACACGGCGACTAACATATCTTGTATTTGTGAGACAGAGAGGTTCATGCTTGGTAAAACACATTTGCAAGACTTGTTTAAAGAACAGCCACTGTCTGCCCCGGTTATCGTCAATTCTGATATGTTTTCACCGGTTGTGTCTTTTCTTAAAAACTTTTTCCAGCCTTCCATTACTAGTTTATAACTCATTTTTTCTCCATAAAAAGGTTGACGTACAATAAATAGTGTTTATAGTATCATTATAGCCGATTTGCCGACAGGAATTCAGCTATAATAAATGTAACTTGCTTAATAAGGAGGAATATAAAATGAATGCAATTACTACATACCGACCTGGTCTACTAGGCCACCAAGTTATCAACGAGGTGTTCGATAACTTTTTCAACGATAGGGATCTGTTCTCTAATGTTCTCAAGCAATCCACAAAAGGCTATCCCGTTGCCGACATTTATCGAGACGACGATGGTTCTACAGTGTTGGAGTTTGCCCTAGCGGGGTTCAAGAAGAAAGAACTGTCCGTGGACATTCAGCCTGGGAAGAGAACGATCACTATCACTGGCCAAGTTGATGAGAAAAACCCAAAGAGACAAAGAATTGCTCGCAGGAACTTTACAAGAACATTTGTAAACTATGATGATAATCTTGACTTGGAAGAAGCAGAGGCTCAGTTTGAAAATGGTCTATTGACTGTTAGAGTTCCGCAACGGCCCGAGGCCCAACCTTTGACTATTGAAATCAAGTGATTTACAAGGGGGCTTCGGCCCCCTCACTTTTAGGCTTCTTTGCTTGTTTTAGAAATTTGTCCTTGGGCTAGCTGGCGAGCTGATTCAATTTTAGTCCCGTATCCTGCAACTTTTGGGGCGTAAGTTACTTTTCCTAACGCTTTTGACAACACTTTGGCGGATTTCATAAGCCCTCCAACCTTGTTAACATTTCCAATTACTGGAACTATGGCTAAAAGTGATAAAGTCAACATCGTGCTAGTATACCAATTTTGTTTCTTTTTGAAATTTGCAATGGCCTGCGCCGCCGCCGGATATGCTGTAAGTCTGGTGGGATCGAAAATAGATATAAAATCAAGAAGAAAATCAAACATATTCGCAAATTTAAGATCGTTTCCGACGCTTATACCTGCATGCCTGTCTTTCATTCGCTGTAACCGCTGGCAGCTGCGCTTATCTCCTTTTTGACACCTCTGTTCTAGTAATTCGATTGTGTCTGCTTCATCATTTCCAAAGGGTTGTCTGAATTTTCTTGTCCGTAACTTTTTTTTGTAATCTTCCCACGGATCATAGACACCGCCCGAGGTGCCGCCTTCAAATCCCGTCATCACGGCTACCTGTTCGTCTAGTAGGTACCTGCGCCAGTTTTCCATTAATAGTTTGTATTGCATAATTATAAGTAGTTTTCTTCAATTACTATTGACTATTTATAGTAAAAAGGCTATAATACTACTATGAATTTCAACAACACATGGCGAAACTACGTCAACCAACGTCCAAAATCAAAAGGGCGTCTCCTTGGTGAGCAGATTGTTCGAAAGTACAAACTGATTGCAGAGGGCAAGAAAGACGAAGCAAAGAAGATAGCGCCAATAGCAGATCATTTTGGGATGATTTACATTTTCTCAAATCAACTTCGGGCGTTGTTTGGCGACAAGGGTGTGGGAAAATACATTATGTTTTGCGCCCGAGAGATAGAAGAGGTCTATAAGATAAATTATTACAAAAATGATCAGGGAACCTACAGTTACCGACCGGAAGCCGGAATGGTTTCTCTGACCAGAGTATTCGAAGAGATCCTCGGAGCAGTGCGACAATTCCATACAGTTCAAAACAGACTTGATCAAAAGGACATAAATAAGTACACGCTTCAATCTTTACGTAGGACGATAGACAATCTACCAGAGTCTGAGACTGCAAGAAAGAAAAGACTGCGAGACAAAGCAGAAGCAGAAAAGAACTCAGAACTTGTTTATAACAAGAATGGTATCATGGCCGTTCGGCCACTCACAACACAGGCCAGTTGTTATTTTGGTCACAACCCAAGACTTACAACGTGGTGTATCTCTACCAAATCAAAGAGAAACTATTTTGATCAGTACACAAAAGAAGAAAGCAAAGCATTTGTTATTGTCCGTTTCTTTGGTATACCAGAGGATGACCCAAGCCACATTATTTCAATGCAATGGTCAGGGCCAGGTGAGCCAGAGTTTGAGATGTATTGGGATGCACCGAACGAATCACAAAACCCAGATGACCTTTACGGTGTTGTGCAACAACATGTCGAAGGAATGTATCCCGATGAAGAAGAAAGCTGGGAAGACCTAACACAAGAACTCCACGACGCTCTTTATCAGGCCGCAGAGGAAAATGTATTTGAGACTCCACCTGATGACCCAGCAGACAATATCGCACCAAAGTGCGAGGCAATAGAGGCTGATTTTGACTCCAAGGCTGAATACACAAGCCTTTGGTGGGAAATAGATCAAGACACATTTCAGGAAGATGGTTATGTCGGAGTTTATTTTGGAGCAAAGACAGAGATTCAACTTGAGCCAGAAGACTATGGTATGCCAGCAGAAGTGATAGATGATCCAAAGCTAGACTATTCTTTTTGGAGACAAGTAGAAAAGAAATGGGAAGAAGTATGCAAAAGAGCTGGCCTTTACGTGTTTGAAGAATATGAACTTTACTCAACCGGTCAGACTGGGGCTGTCATGCTTGAGATGAAGCACGAAGCAGATACAACAATGGGTGGCTACACGCTCGAAGGTTTTGAAGAGTTCACCCGGGATGCGCTTGAGATAGAACGAGAAGATGCAATAAAATCCAAAGAGTTGGCTATTGCTGTCTTGCAGGATGTATTTAATGTAACCAACACTGAGCCTTCTGATGAAGAGGAACAAGAAAGGGGCTTACCAGCGGAGGATGAGCAGGGTTTGGATAATGAAATAAATGAGAACAAATTTTACAGAGACTTAGAAAAGCAACTGCTAGGAGAAGAGAAGGGCAGAAGCAGACAACGAGGTATCTACAAATTTTACTGTATGATTTCTTACAGTCTTACAACGCAGCCAGATAAGTCTAGGGGCTTAGATGATATACTGGCGGATCTACGTGCGTTACCTAACGTCACGATCGTTACTGTAGCCGTCAGAAATCAAAAGGTCGCAGAAGGGAGATATATTGCTGGTTTGGCTATCAAGTTTATACCCTCAACTCCAGGTGACATGAACCAGCCGGAGCTAACAAAAGCTCGCATTGTTCGAGATGTCAAGAGATTGACGAATGTTCAATCACTATTCAAGCTCTCCACAGGTCTTACAAGGTTAGAGTAATGAGAAAGACTCCACAAGAGTTTAGAAGAGACAATGTTAAATTGCTTTTTGATAAGGTCTTAAAGTCAAAAAGAATAGATCTTAGTCCTATAAATATAACAGTCAGTGAATCTTTAGATAGTGATTTTACAAGGGTTGACTTATCTCTAAGCGAGACCGTTAGCAACACTACCCTGAATAGACAGCTAACTGAATCCAAAGCAAAAGGCTTTGTAGATGGAATGTTTAAGGCATGCCATAATCAATACGCTAAAGATTACAACTCTCTACGCAATATAAAACTGATAGATTATCAGGTTACTCCAAGATTCACGAGGTCTAAAAAAACTATAGGGTCCGAGGCAGAGACTGAAGTCACCCTAATGGTTCAAGTAAAAGATCACGGAGTAGCCGAGTTTAGCTGCACTTCAAGATCAATACTGTACTCAAGTTTTGTAGCGACCCTAGAAGCATTTCAGTTTTATCTAAACTGTGATTCTGCTTTTAAGAAAATAAAAACAATTATTGAGGATGCAGAGTCAAGAAACAGGGGCGATATAACACAAGAGTGCATGTCCGATCTCTCTATATTGACTGGTGTGAATACCTATGCGAAGTAAAAAGATTCATTGGCCAATGGCCATTTCAGCAATTTGTCTTGCTGTAAGTTTACATATACTAAAGAACTACTTTTACTGATTGCTCTTTCCTATTTACTCAAGGAGAGAAGCGATGTCGAAGCAGGGACCAATATTTAACGATTTAGATATTGGAGATTTGGTAAATCATGTGTTGTATGGTAGAGCATGGGTGGGTGTAATACTAGAGTTTACTGAAGAGATAATTGGTCTTAACGACAGGAGAAAAACTAAGGCACTGGTGCAAATTCAGCCTGGAACAGAGCACGAAGGTTTTTTTCGTAGAGCTTCTTCTGCAGATAGGATTAACGAAAATCTGGGATATGTCTCAGTTCATTGGCTGTTTAAGGTGAAAGTAGAAAATGGATACGCTAGACCTACACGGAGTTCGTCACCACCAAGTGGACGAGATGATTAGAAGGTTTCTCAATTACGTATCACTACCATGCCAGATCATAACGGGCAACTCGCAGGCTATGAGAAGCATAGTTAAAAATGTTGTTAAAGAGTATGAGTGGTTTTGCTATGAGAAAGATAGTTATAATTATGGTACCTTAGTAATTGTGGAGGAGAAGATATGAAAAAATGGAAACCTATATTCATTGAGAACAGCAAAGTTCCAGTTTGGTTGTCGAAGGTGTCACCTATAGACATATACGCTATTTCAATAGGGATGTTTGTGTGGTGCAGATCTCTACTTTCTCCAGTGGTAAAGAGGCACGAGGAAATTCATTTTCAGCAAAAGCTGGAGCTTCTGTTTCTACCATTCTATCTTCTATACGGATTAAGCTGGTTGTATGGTCTGATCAAATACAGAGACGCGGCAGTCGCTTACAGGGAAATAGTATTCGAAAGAGAAGCATTTTCGAATGACTACATAGATGATTATTTAGAAAACAGGAAAAGATATGCTTGGATAAAGCACATGAGGGATAATAAAGATGATTATAAAGAAAGGATCAAAAGGACAAGACGTGATAGAATTGCAAAAAGCTCTCATCGCGCTAGGGTTCAACGTAGGGACCGTTGATGGAGACTTTGGACCAGCTACAGAGTTGCAAGTCGAAAAGTTTCAGGAATCACGAGACTTGTTACCAGACGGCCTAGTTGGATCAGCGACAGTAAAAGAGCTGAATGAGCTTCTTTTAGAACAAGGAGATAAAAAACTATTGTTTGAACTAGGAGATCACCCTGATCCAGACGAGACTTTTGTTAAGCTACCCTGGGTTAAGGTCTCCGCTGATCAAGTGCCGGGTAGTCAAGGTTACTCATACTTTCGACTAAGAAAAGACGCTGCATCGGCTTACAACGACTTCAGGCAGGAGGTTCTATCACTGGGAGGTGTAATCACTAGCGCCGGAGCAAAAAGACCACTATCAGACAGCAAAAAATCCAAATCGAGATCTCAGAAATCTATGCACTATGTGGGTTTAGCTTTTGATATGGCTTTAGACTCCGCCATGAACAATCCAAGTAAAGATAGATACGTCATAGAAGAAACAGGAGATCGCAGATGGAATGTTTGGTGTAAAACAGAAAATGTTAACGTCCCGATCAGGACCGTGGAGGGCTATACTTATCACCACACTAGACAGATAGTAGAATCTAGAATGTTTTCTATAACTGAGTTAGCGAAAAAACATGGCTTCGAACCTATCCGTGCACGTCGGTATTTTATGGCTGGCGGCCACTACACGGGAGCAGAGTGGTGGCACTTCCAGTGGGAAAAGGGCTTAGTTAGGGGAGAGTCAACATTTGGAGGAGAGCTTCTTAAGCTGTATTCAATAGGGGAATGTAAGAAATTTAGGCCATGGGAACAAACAAAAAACTGCACATTTGGTGTAGATTGGTTTTAAAAAAGCCTTGACTTACCACACAAATTAAGATATAGTATATACACAATCACAGTAAAGGTAATACAATGAACTACGGCTATGCCTGTATTAACATGACACTATCCGAGGTGCCCAAGTCTAAGCGCATCACAACCAACCGATCTATGATCAAGCGAACATTTAAGGAGAAGGGCATTAAGTATGCATCTGAGCTTGCCCTTCAAAATGTTAAAGACCTGATGAAGATTCTAGTGTGGAATGAAAATAACAACATTAAGTTCTATCGCATGTCTTCCGACATCTTCCCTTGGTGTTCAGAGTACAACTACTGGGAACTACCCGACTACATGGAGATCAAGTATTGGCTTCGTTATGCAGGCGACTACGCAACAAAGATGGGTCATCGCCTAACCTTTCACCCTGGACCTTTCTGTTGTTTGGCCTCACCAAACTTCGAGGTTGTGGAGAAGACATACAAGGAACTTAACAACCACTCTCGCATCTTTGATATGATGGGGTTTGAGCCAAGCCATTACAACAAGATTAACATCCATGTCGGCGGCACATACGGAGACAAGGACAAAACAGCGAAGCGCTTCATTGAAAACTTCTTACGGCCTGGCGGCCTTGACGAGAATACCAAGAAGCGATTCACATTAGAGAATGACGACAAAGCCTCCATGTGGAGCACAAAGGATATTTATGACAAGATTCACCACGAAACTGGAATCCCGATTGTTTTCGATTACCATCACCATAGATTCTGCACAGGAGGACTCACCGAACAAGAAGCCCTCGAACTCGCAGCATCAACTTGGCCTCCCTGGATTAAGCCAGTTGTTCACGTCTCAGAGTCAAGAGCGATTGAACAAGGCGACCCAAAAATACGTAAACAAGCTCATTCAGATTATATCAAAGAACCAGTAGAAAGTTACGGGCAAAGCCACGATATCATGCTTGAGTGCAAAAAGAAAGAACTAGCACTTCTTAAGTTGAGGGGCGCTCAGGCATGAAGGTAGGAGATTTGGTCAGAGTTAAGGATATCTTTACTGCCCACGGTCTCTATGAAGCAGAGGAAAGTAAGGTAGCCATGATCATTTCTGGGCCAAATGAGGTCGGAAAAGTTAAATTACTGCTTTCAAGCGGACAGATTGTGTGGAGGCACACCGCAGAAGTTGAATATATGCCAAGACCAAGGACCTACTTAAAAGAATGAAACAAGACATTACAGTTATAGATGCCCAATTATGGTCATTACAGGAACAAATATACTACGGAGTATCTTGGATTTTATTCTTGTTTGCACTATACTATCTATTCAGAATCGCTAAGTAAAATATCTACTCGCTGTACTAATTAGTATAGCATGTATGACTTTGAAAGGGGTGATATAGTATACGTTAGAGACTTTCCATTTGGCAAGCCCACCAGAATTTACGGAAAAGTTGTAGGTGTTCTTCACGGAGAATATTATAATATTCTCTTGACAAATGGTCTAAATCAAGGTACAATAATAGCATATAAAAGTTATCAACTAATAAGAGAAAAGGATGTCCCTCGTGAAATCAGAAAAGATAAGGAACGGCAGCAGGCTGAGAACAAAACTTTACAGTGAAGCTCACGGATCTACTTCAGAATCTATATTTCTTGAAATAGATAATTTAGACACAAAAACAATAGAACAAGCAGAAAATAATTATGAAGAAGTCTTTGTTAGATTTAGAGACTTGCTGACCGGTAAGCCGTGGTGTTGCGATAGTAGAGAGGATGTCTTGTCTATATGTCAGGCACTTGCAGATAACATGAGAGAAAATTTACTAATCCGCAAGGAGGACAAATGACTAAGGGCGAAGCAGTCCGATGCATTGTAGACTATGATTTATTCGATTGTGAGAATATAAACGGGGGCGAAGGATGCTACATAGAGTATTCAGAAGCGAATGATAAGCACTTGATCTACTTCCCATCATGTGGAGAGTGGGCCGAGTTAAAAGAGGGTGAATTTGAAAGAATAAACAAGCCCGGATATGTCTCAAAGAAAAATAAAAGGTTTGTAGATAAAGTTGCAAGATTAAATATAACATTAGTTACTGAGTGAGAACAATCAAAATGGTTAGTAAGGCAATTATGGCGATGGGAGCGATTCAGATGGGACTCGCAGTCTACATGGGCCTTGCTATACCGAAGGAATACCACCACTTTTTTGCACTTTCGGCTAGAGATTTTTTCCTCCTGTCTTTCGTAGCTTTCTCTCTTGGCCTATACTCTCACCTAAAAGACAAAAATAACACATAAACTACTTGACTTTTTCACACGCTGTGGTATAATAGTAATACAACTATTAACAAGGAATAATAATGGGATACAACACAACTGGTAAGTCTCACAGAAACGGTATTAGCGGAGAAGAATCGACGAAGATTCTAATTGAGTCTGGAAGACTTACATCTTTCGGACAGAGCCCTGCTGTAATTAAAAGAGGAGGTACACAGTACAAAGAAGATTTACTCGTAGAGGAAAAGTACAAAGTTTCTGTAAAGAATAGAAATGGTAAATCAGGTACGTATGACTATGTTAATACTTCTAAACTTGATAACTTAGTTGGCCAAAACTTTGAAGACCTCAAGAATTATATCAAATCTGTAAGACACTCTCAAAAAAGCAAAGGACACACAAAGAAGACTTTAGAACCAATAAAGCTAGCAACAAAGCAAAAGTTTGAATCTATGGCTGAATCAGCGTTGTTGTCCCTGAAACCAAAAGAAATAGAAACTCTGGTAAAGAACAGTCTTCACAGTTATTTAAATGACCCTAGCTTTTACTTTTCAATATTACACAAACCAAGAAGTGTGCTCATTGTCTTCCCAGCTAGAGAGCACCCTTTGTTTAAATTTATCAACAGTAGTAATCAAGTTGAGTATTCCCTGAAGTTTGGTCGAGGAAAAACTTCGGCGTCTGTATTGTTCAAAGATTCTTCTGGACAAGAACACGACTTTGGTTTAAGATTAAGACTCGTAACTAACAATGGCATGGGAGCTTTGCTAGCTGGAAAAGACGTTAGTTCAAACCCTAGCTCGCAACTTGTATTTAAGTTGCAGCAAGACAACCCAGACGTTTACATTGACCGCATCAAATCGCAGCACAAGGAGATTGTAAAATTTTGAAAAGTAATATTATAGTAAGAGAGGGGGATGCTAGGCAGCTAGTAAAGGAGTTGGACCCAGACAGCATCGACGCTGTATACTTCGATCCACCATTTAATACTGGTAGAAAATTTAGACTTGTACCTAACTCGAACTTAGGCTTTGATGATATCCACCCAACAGATCAGGAGTATATTAATCTCATAGAGCCAGTACTTGAGGAAAGTAAAAGTTACTTAAAAAAAGAAGGTTCGTTCTTTTTTCATATTTCTGCAGAAGAGATGATGATCCCGCACATGCTATGTCTAAAGCATTTCAAAAAAGTTCAGCCTATATTTTGGAACAGATCCAGATCCAAGAATAATGTAAAAAATAAACTTGGTTCTGTGGTTGATGTTTTATTTTGGTGCTCTAACGTAGATAAGCCAAAGTTTAATTTAGTCTACCAGCCACTAGATTCTTACTATGCAGAAAACTCTTATAAGAACACAGACAGTAAAGGTAATTACGCTCTTGGCCACATTGTCTATAGTAGAACTCAAGCAACACAGAACCAAGATAGACACTATACATTTACTCATAATGGAAGATCTTGGAAGCCAGAGTACGGCTGGAGACTAGATAAAGAAGAATTAGAAAAATTAGTTTCAGAAGAAAGAATACACTTTCCTAAAACAGAGAAAGCAAACCCATACAGAAAAATTTACATGCATGAGTCTAACGGAAAACCTTGTACTAATTTGTGGGACGATTTACACTCCATTGCAATGGGCTCAGAACTTAGAAAATATCCAACTCAAAAACCAATCTCTCTGATACAAAGAGTTATTGAGATGTCAACAAGTGAGGGTGACTTAGTTTTAGATCCTATGGCTGGCTCAGGTACAACCGGAATAGCAGCACACATCAGCAATAGAAACTGTATTATGTTTGAAAACAACAGCGACGCTGTGAACATAATTAAAGAAAATATTGAATCATTCAAAAAAATCTGATAACATAAATATTTATGAAGGCTAAAGATCTTAAATGTAATAAAATGTATTGGTCTACACGCTTAAACAAGATAGGCATCTGTGAAGCATACGCAGAGTTTATGGCTTACATGGTTTTCATTGACAATAAAGACAATGGGTGGTATCATTGTGCAGAGCTAAAGGAGGTAAATCATGATAAAAGACAGACTATTTGATGCTTACCTTTTGGGTTCACTATTACTAGGTTGTGCAATCGCAGCACCATATGTAGCCTGCATGATTATAAGGAATGAATTTCGTGCGAGAATGTAGATTTATAAGATGTGGAAACAACATTTATGTGCCCCCTGTTCAAATTTGGATGGAGGGCTGGACTCGCCAACGATGGCTTGAAAGACATTTCAAGGAGCCAGACGTAATAAGAGTAGCCAGCCTCATGTCTTGGGAGTGGCTGTCTGGCGAACATAACATTAACAGACTCATTGAAAAGTCTGGAGAATTTATAGAGGAACCTTATGAAAATAATAAAACTGATTAAATCTTTATTTGCAAAAAAAGAAACTGAAGAGCCAATTCGCAGAAAAAACATTATCGAGCCGGACTTCATCG
>Ga0209348_1000561_pt1 | contig 19106 bp, 28 predicted proteins | sample ETNvirenome_2_30_FD_184065 | JGI IMG/M metagenome (GOLD analysis project Ga0209348, IMG submission 184065) | Marine viral communities from the Pacific Ocean - ETNP_2_30 (SPAdes) (version 2) | ecosystem: Environmental > Aquatic > Marine > Oceanic | place: Pacific Ocean | collected 2013-06-22
AATAGTAACTGTAATTCGTTTCATCATTGTGATGCAATGTGATGCAAAAGTATGCAGTTTGCATCATTACGCATCACCCTGTGGAAAACAAGTTTTATTTACATATGAATATATGATCTTGACATCATATGATCTTATTTATATTTTTGGTTAGGCCAGAGTTGCTATGCCACGATAACCATAACGATGCGTGGTTAAACAACCTCTCTCTGATGCGGACTACCTAGATTAGGCAGCTAGGGTTGTAGTTAGTTATGGGTCAAAGCTACATTTAGGGAACCCTTCTGGTCAGCCTATATATTAACAAATTAAATGAACACTAATAATCCTAATCTTGCAGGTGTCATCGAAATCAAAGATGTACATCAACTGCCTACAGGTTTTAAGGCAAAGTATATGGCATGGGCAAAAGTTGCCTCCATATTTAATGAAAAGTGTCCTGGTTGGACACATCATACAAAAATGAATGAACAGGATGGTACGCCATTGTTTGATGCGCCAGATGGTTCTATGTATTTTATTTTTTATTTTCAAGATCCAGAAGGTAACAAATTTTCTGACTTTATCTATCCAATAATGGGTAATAAAAAACAGGCATTAAAAAGACAACAGATCGATGCAAGAGAAGTATCAGACTCTCAACGCAGAGGATTTGTTGCACATTGTGCGTTTCAGTTTTCTTTAGGTTATGAATTGTGGGCTAAAGAAGAAATAGAAGACAATGAACCGCATCTTAAGGTTGTTACTAAAACTGAGCCTAAACCAGAACCTATCAAGAAAAATCAGTACAGCAGCGAAGAGCTTGTCAGTATGATTATGAATGAACTGAACGTCAAGATGAAAGATGACGAGCAGAAGAAGTTATGGGTACTGGCAAAAGCAAGTCAGTACAAAATTACAGGTAATGGATCTAAACTACAACAAATGACAGTTTTGCAACTTAAAAACTGTCTTAAGGAGTTAGAAGATGGAAAATTCTAAGGATTATCCAAAGATTCGTATCAATGCACTGATTGATCAAAAAGCATATAAAAAAATGCAACAGGAAGTGCAAAAAAGATATATTACTGACAAAAAAGTAACTATATCCTCGTTAACAAACGAGATTATCCTTGCCCACTATCACATTCTTTAAATGGCTTACGAAAATTTATTTAACGGCAGATTAGTTCTGTTTACAAACAATGAAAAGAGATCTGAAAAGTCTCCTGACATGAGCGGTAGTATTGAATTTGAATTATCAGATGCACTCGCTTTTGCAGAATGGATTACTGGACAACCTGGTGAAGCTAATTATGCAGGTGACAAAGTAATAAAAGTTCCTGTCAGTGCATGGAATCGTGAATCAAAAAAAGGTACAAACTTTGTATCAGGTTCTGTATCTGTAGCAAAACCACAAGATGAGGAGACAGATGACTTACCGTTTTGATTGGCGTTTATTTTTATATAAATTACTCACAACAAAACAGCAAAAAGCTTTTGCTAATTTAAAAACAAGACGTTATGACCCTAACTAATTTTTATTAATACGTTTATTTAAGGCTGTCACAAGTTTGTTCAGCCTTATTACAAAAAACAATGCTACAGATATAAAAAAGTTTTTTATCATTCTACGCAAAACCCACCAATGTATTATTTTTGCCTGTTCTGCCTTTGCAATCGTTACATGAGCTTCTGCAAGTTCTTGTAGAGTTGCTGCAAGAATTGCATCTCTTTTTGCATTGTTACGCAACAGACTAACGCAATATCTTTTTACATAATCTATATCAGGATTGTTTTCTATTTCTCTACAACGCATTTCTGTAGATAGTTGTAGTTCTATAGGAGGCTCTTCTGCAAAAATTACAAACTTGTCTTTCATAAGTTTCTACCTGGAAACAACTGATGCTCTAGAAAATCTACAGCCTGATCATCTAGTTCATTTGACGTTTGCTTACATATAGAACGGAGCAAATCCACTATAAGTTGTTTTACTGCTGATGATGAAAAGAACTTTAATAGTATTGATTTTAATAGTTTTAACATGAATAATTATGTGTTACTTCCCAAACATAACAGTATTTGCTAAGTTTGGCATACAGCTGCCTACTAAAGCAATGGTCATCTGCTTTCTCCTCACACTAAGGCAGTTTTTTTAATATGGAAGAAAAAGAAGAAAAAGAAGGTATTGAATGGGGTGAACTGTTCGGTCATGCTATTAGATTTCTAATTTTGACTTGGAGTTTATCAATGATGACTCTTGGATATATGGGCAAGGTAAGGATTGATGGAGCGTTCACTGCTGGCCTGGTTTCGGGAGTTCTAGGTTCTTACGGCATATCAGTAGGAAACAAGAAAAGTGGTCAAAATAACAGTAATAACCCTAAAATAGTAGATAATGGAAAAAACAACGTAGGAATCAAATGAAAAAACTATTACCGCTACTTCTGTTTTTACCCTCGGCTGCTTTTGCAGATATAAAACAGGAATTTGTAACATCTGCACAGATTTCCATAGACTCACCTTATGTAATTACAAATGCAGCCCCATCAAGTTACAGCATAAGCGGAAATAATATCACTACATCTACAGGATCAGGAGACAGTGTCGTATCTAATGGAATTGGTGGATTAAATCTTGCAAGCTTTGGAAGTAATGGCGCACCAAACGCAATACATACAAATAAAACAGTAACAACGGCTGGATCTGCTTTTTCTCTCAGCGAAAGTTATCAAGCTGGAGATGGAACACAAACTGCAATTACCCCATCTAGCGGTATCGCAAGTCTCCCTGTTCTTAGTGGACAAACAACAGTTATTTCTGGAGGAACAGCAGGGTCACTTGCATTGACTTCAGTTTCTTCTGGAATACATACTTGTAGCGCAGGGGGGTCAGGTACTAGCTGTATTGGGTCTACTACTGTCCGTATTACGATTGACTAGACTTTGGTTATTAGTTTTACTACTATGTCCTATAAGAACACTTGCTGTTCCTGTAGTTCCACAATTTCGTAGTGGTTCGAGTCAGACTTCTTCAACATCTGAATCAGTAATAAATGAAACTATTACAAGTCATCAGTATCGCACAGGATACTCTTACTCTGCGTCAGGACACAACATTGAATCATCAGATCTTAATGGATATATCAACCCTACAGCTACAACTCTTACAGAACAGACAGTTGGAGGGGTAAGTTTTAGTTGGACTTCACCAAACTTAGAGGCAGTTCCAAGATGGAAAATTTCTGTTCCAGGCTCAGCCTTTTCTCTTCAAGAAACACTAATCACACCTGGCTTAGACACAGTAACGACAATACAAAGAACAATAAATACAAGCACCACAGTAGAAACTACAACTACATTTGGGCAGTAGCTTTAATCCTTTGTCCTGTCAAAACCCTTGCAAACACTACAGTCGCATCACCTTCGAGTAATGCCCAAGGTGTAGTGAACAATAATGCAACAATGATAACTCCATCATCTATGCCATCTTTTCGTATGAGTCAGGGTATTGTCTGTGCTTCACCTAGTCTTACGATCACTCCATATGTAACTGACTCTCATACATTTTCATTACCTAGAGAAACTGTTACCAAACAGAATATTTATGACGAGAATACTGGAGAAATAAAATATGTACAGGAAACTCCTAGATTCGAGAAAGAAAACTTTAATTTAAATTATGGAATTTCGGCTCAAATAAATATTCCACTAGGAAAATCACCAGCCCTTTGTCATGAAGCAAGTGCAGTAAATATCGAAGCTCAAAAGTTATTGATAAAGAAAACTAAAATGGAAATCAGTCTCTATCGTTTAGAGATGTGTGCAAAACAGGCGAAATTAGGTGTTTATTTCAAACCTAATACTCCTAGTGCTGTTACCTGTGAAGATATTGTTGTTAACATCCCACCAAATCAAGTTATCCCACATACTCATAAATTAAAGCAGTAGACAAGCACGGGTTGAAACTTGTCTACCTAGACGCCCTATCCATTGCCTTGTCGAATAGGGTTTTTTTATTCTACCTTATCTTTCTTCTTTGTAAGCTTTTTCACTATCTGTTTTACTAATGGTTTTACTGCGTTAAGAAGAAGTGGACTACTGGCAGCGACCAAGCCAATAACAGCAGTAGATACAATAGTAGAAACTTCTGGAATGTACTGATCTTTAAACGGAACACTTTCATAGAGAGTTATACATTCAACCCCATCTTCCCCTCTTTTATGTCCTGTGACACGTTCCAATCGTTTTTCGTTACGAAAATCTCCTACCCTCTGATTTTTTTTACCAGGACAAGGTTTTAACTCAATATCTTTATCTTTCGGTAACTCTGGTATTTTTGATTGCTTTGTTTCTGGTAAGGGTGGGGTTTCATTATTAACAGGAACTTCCTCCGTAATGACCAGATTCTCAGGTGTATAGTCAAGAGGAATAAAACTAGGAAATGGCACATCACACGTTGTATATACACCATTAGGATCTTCTAATAACAGATTACGATTACCTGTATTCTTTATATCACGATGCTTATAGGTACAACCAGGGACATCAATATCAGGTGGCTTTGTAATCGTTATATAGTGTGGAGTATAAGGCTCTGGTACGTTTGGAACATATATCTCAGGAATATATATATCAGGTATTTCCAATTATTTTTTTAGAAAAGGTATAGATTCACCTGTCTGACTTGGTAAGGCATTATCTAATACTTTAGGCATCATTCCTTGAACACCACTAAGAACTTTATTCATCATCTTTGTCTGAAACTGTTCTGAAGTTACATACTTGTAACCAAAGTACGCTCCACCACTCATGGAAGCTACCATTACAAATGAGATAATACTCAAAATGTTAGCTATTTTCTGAAACATGGTTAAATTTGCAATTTTGAAAGCACTATCTTTTTCAAGTGTGCTTGTATTACTGCTTATTGTAGCCCTATCCCCTCTCTACGTCACTATGGGGATAATGACAAGACAAATGCACGAAAAGGTTAATTAATCAGCAGCTTCGGGTGTTCCTTTTTCTGTATAAGGATCTTCGCCATTTAACCACTTAAGGTATTCTTGGTAATCCGTGTTTGCAGGGTCAAATGGAATAACTGCATTATCAGCTTTTCTTAAAATTTGATCTGTTCTAACAACACCCATACTTTTTGTTTTTTTGTAAGTCATAGTTTAAAGCTCCGCAGTAGCAGTCCAATCATAAGTTCCTGCTTGAGAAGCAGATAAACTTCCATAAGTAACAAAAAATCCCTTATCACTAATCCTATCTGCTATTTTACTTCCACCTGATCCTCCATCAGAAAATGTCATAGTAGGCGTTCCTCGCATATTTACTTTAAAACTATACCAACCTCTAGCGTAACCATCAGATGAAGGATATGATGTTGTTCCAACCTTATCATCTCCAAAAGTATAATACCTCTGACATAAAGCAAGCTCCTGTGCGAATGACCTATGCTCAAAATCTGTTGCCACGCTGCCTACTTCTAATTGAACTCCTGTAATTTCAAATGTCGCATCATTTGTTGTGTACCATGTTGAGGTACTATCAGGTGTTCTTGCTGATGAAGAGTGAACTGCCCATGCGTTTAATGAAACACCACTATCTGTAGAATTAGTCCCCCGAAATGGGATAATATTGATTTCTAAACCATGTCCATTATCATTATCAAATTGCACATTAGAATTGCCAGGAATTGTTTTAGTTATCTTTGTCCATGTATTAGCAGATAACGAACCAGTTTCGTATGCGTATCTTTGTTCTGTTCCGTCTGCACTTAAAACATATCCATAAAAGTTTTGTGCAACACTTGATTTAACCCAGAAAGATAAAGTTATAAAACTGGAAGCTGAAGTATAATTCCAACCACTATTTGCAACATCTTGAGCTTCTATTGTTGTGAGTATACTGACAACATCAGCAGCACCAGCACCACTTGTTTGGTTTCCATTAGTTATTTTGTAAGATTTTCTGAAACCTAAAGTGTATGGTGTAGTTCCACTTGCTACATCTGCTTGTGCATGAGTAGGTGCTTCATCATTTCCATTATAGAAAACTCTAAATCTGTCAACGCTGCCATAACCATTTGCTGTAGATGACGTACCACGTTGACTTATTAAAAATGCTCCGTTCAGAATCAAATTTTTTCCCTGTCTGTTAGATAGATTGGCAGTACACGTTCCATCAGTATTGTTGACAGTAATAGCAGCAGTACTGGCTCCTACCCCTTTTATCGAATTTACCTTGATCTCTGACATTATGCTGCTACCTCCTGTAAAACCATAAGCTGCTCTGTGTTTTGACCACCAACACGAGTCTCATACGAGCCACTATTTTTACCATATATTTTATAAGTTATGGCTTGACCAACTGAATATGAGGGTGTATCTAGTTTTATTATGACAGCAGTTTCTATTAATCTTGCATTAGAACTGTAAGCACCAACATTACCACCCTGAGTTCCACCAGAAATATTAGTGTATGTACCCCCTGCGATTGACCTAAATATGCCTAAATATAATTGTCTGCCAGCAGCAGCAGTATCCAAGACTTGTGTTGTATGTATTAAAATTTTACTTGATGCAAAAACTGGAGTAATTGTTGCTGATAAATCACTAGCAACAAAACTTGTAGTGGTAAATGCTTTTTCATTATCAACTACATTTCCTTGTACAACTTGAATTATATTCCCTGATCTTGGGTTTGTTGTAGTTAATATCGTTCCATCTGCTGAATCAGGCAGAGTCATCACTCTGTTATTAGCAGAAGATGAGGGTGCTTGTAAGCTGAAAGACCCACCACCTGATGCTGCGTTTAGTTTAATCTTTGCTGTCATTTATCCAGCCTCCAATGCAGCTACTTTTGTTTCCAATACTTCAATTTTAGCAATAGCCTCTTGTAATGTCTTAAGCCCAATCATTACAAATTGTTCTTCTTTCAATCCTTTTCTGTAAACATAATTTTCGTCATTATCTCCAGAAATTTTAAAATCTTCTGTTATTAAATCAGAATCAATAGTTTCAACCTCTTGTGCTATAACTCCGTGCTTTTTAGCATCTGAATCATTATCACTAATATAATTAAAATCTTTGAATACAAACTGTTTAAAAATGTTATAAACAGAACCCATATTAGTAATATTTTTTTTCATTCTTTCATCAGATAAATTAACATTATTTCCTGAGTGGTTAGCAATTCCACCATTTGCTTGTACATAAAATCTATATCCATTATTTGTTGAGTTCTCATTATAAAGATGATAGAAACTATGATTACCAGCAGATTGATTGATAACAGTATTTACTGTGGGGTTTGTAGTACCATAAGCTAACTTTATACCCACCCCTGCACCAGAAGATGAATTTGTAGTTCCTATCATTACACGCCCAGACGAATCTATACGCATACGTTCTGTTGCAGCAGTTCTGAAAATTAAATTGGCTGATTCTCTATTTGTTATATATCCATCACTTCCACTTAAAGAGAATTCAAGGCCATCACCACTACCAGAACCAGTTGTACCATTGCTTAGTTTATAATATGCGTTACTTGATGAAGAATGTACTTGCACAGCAGAATATGCGGTATTTCCTACGTCTGGTGCAGAAATTCCAATACCCAAATCGCCTGTTGAAGTTATAGTTGCTCTAGTTACTCCACCTGTATTTATATTGACAGTATCAGATGCAAAATTTATTCCTGTATTACTGTCTGTTCCCTGTAATGCTGGTGCGGAAGCTGATCCGTCAACTCCAGAAATACCAGTAGTGCCGTCAATATTTAAAGCCATAATTAAAGAATAACAAGTAAACTGCCAGATGGCACGGTCACAGTGACACCACTATTTATAACAGGGCTTACTGTGTGTGCATTTTTTCCTGATGTTATTGTATAATTTGTTGTCACGTTAGTATCCGATTCAAAGAATACCTCATCATTACCTCCTCCCGTAGCTCCAGCACCGCCTCCCACAGCAGTAAACTCAGATCCGTTATATATTTCAGCAGAAGTGGTCGTACTGTTGAATCTGAAGTCACCTGTCGAGGGTGAACCAGGTCTTTGTGCAGTAGTTCCAACAGGTATCTGTAAAGCTGTTGTGTAATTATGTATAACATCTCCAGTAAATGTTGCACCTGCAACTGGAGCTAGACCTAAATTTGCCTGAGTAACATTACCAATCTCGATATATCCATTATTAGCTGCATTTCTTATTTTTAATAAATTAGATGTTGTATTAACTGATAACTGGAACGCAACCTGTGTACCACTAGGATCTGCTGATCCACTATTTAAACTCTGTATAGCAGCAAAAACATTATTTAAGTCGGTACGGACTGCGCTCCCCGTTCCATTAGCAATACTGTAATCTGATACCTGTGACATTTAAAAAGCTACCTTGTGCATATTCTACCCTCCTTTACCAAATCCGACAGCCTGATAGGTGAAATTTCTATCAATCGAAGCATTTGATGAATTTTTGAAGTGTACAGTAAATCCAGTACCAGAAATACTGCTTACTTCAAAGTAATCTCCTGATGCCATATTTTGAGCATTGATACCAATAGAAGGTAGATTGGAATTTGCTCCAAGCAAAGAAGAAGTACCAACAAAAAATGGATTGGTAAACGTAACAGCCTTTGCTCCTGCTCCGCTTGCAATAACATTACCTTGTTCTGTTCTTCTCTGTAAAGATGCTGTATAGCCTAACTGCGAAACTTTTATATCCTGTGCAGTATCTCTACTTGTAAGTTTTGCTCTGAATTGAAATCCTCTGCCTTTATAAGTACCATTGGCAAAAGTTTGAAAGTCAGTATAAGTAGGAGATCCAGATGGGTCATCTTGTGTAACCCTTACTAACATTTCAGCATTAACTTCTGTAGCTGTAGCTCCATCAAAGTCTGTAATATCATCAATCAAACCTCTTGAATCAAATAAATCTGATGGATAGAAACCTTCTGTCAAGAAGTGACGTTTAAGATCAAGACTAAATACACCGCCTAAATCTAAAGTATCTCCTCCAGCAGTTCCACCAAAATCATAAGTTCCTTCAGAAACAACTCCACCAAAGTCATCCAATGAGCCAACGGCATCGAAATCTGTAATACTATCAAAATTACCACCACCAGTTAAATTTATCGTATTAAATGCACTCTCAAAATCAACATTAGTCTTTGTGCCTTGGAATTTTGGATTATCTAAATCTTCTCTTCTTGTTTGTGTAACAAGTGGAGCTTGGTTATCTGGAAGATCAATAATTACACTTGTTTCTCCTGCACAGAATCTACCGCCATCATCTTGAAATTTTAAAATATATTCGCCTTCAAGATATGGAACTTCCGCAGATGTGGTAGCACCACTAAGAGCTTGAATCAAGTCAGTACTATTTGTAAATGTGCCGTTACCATTGGTTAGAGGAGAATGTCTGACATACACCCTACCTCCATGAGTAACATCTAAATCTGTAGACCGATTCCAACGTAATCTTACTAGTTTTTCATTTATTGGTTCGGCTGTTAATCCAGTAACATTTGATGGTAATGCAGTTTTACCAACAGCATTGAAAGTCAAGTCAGCAGAAGTAGCACTTGTTTGTAATGCAGTGTTATAGCTGAATACTTGAAATTCATACGTTCCAATATCAGTATTGAATATCTCAAAGTCAGGAGAAGATACTGTAGTGGAAACAAAGTTTCCGTTATTAAATCTATAGTTAACCTGGTACTGCGTAACCCCAACAATAGGTTGCCAACTAACGATAAGTTTTGATACCGCTTGATTATTTATCTCAACTATTTTTTCTTCAGCCTGTAATGCATTAGGTGGATCTTTTAGTTCGTTTAATATTGATACTGTTCTTGTTGGTAATGAAGATCCATCTTCTATAAATGCATATTTTTCATTAACGTAAGATAAAGCTGTAATCCCATAATTAACACCATCTTCTTCTACTGTTACTACTCTAAATTTTTGTGCTTGCACTGTATCGTCTTGCAATAACCAAACAGTGTTAACATTTGGTGTTTGCGAAAATGCAGAAGAAACTGTAACAACAGCACCACTTACAGCACTAACAGATCTTGTTTCAACTGTGCCATCAGGCAGTATTACACTAAGTGTAGGATTATTTGTTGTAGGTAAATCTGTCGCAGCAGAATCATCAACAGTAATTTGTGTTGTTGTAGCAGAACTGACTCTTCCACCTCTTCTAAGGCCAGAACGTACAGGATCAGCTATCTCTATAACTGCACCAGGTCTTACAACAACACCAGAATCTATAGATGTACTAAATGTGCATACTTCTGACTCATTTTGTTCAATAAACAGTAAAGTACGCCCTAATCTGGCTGCTTGACCACGAGATGTACACGCAAATGCCTTAACTTGCTTAATAATTACACCTAGCTTTGCAATTGCAGCAGTATCTTCTACAACCTCAAAATCTACCTCTTGACTATCCATATTGAAATAAGATACAGATATAACAGTGTTTCTAGTTTTTAAACCACTACCTGAGTAACTAAATCCATCTTCTGTTACGTTTGCAAGATTAAATAAATAACTTGCATCTTTCGGGCTATCTTGCGTTAACTGTATAGTACCTGCTGACCATATCGGCATACATCTCATTACACCTGCAAGATCATTTATTAAGTCATATGCCTCACCAGAACTTTGTATATTTACATTGCAACTAAATCTAGCTTCCTGACCACCTAAACCATCACTAACAAGAGTATTAGCAAACTTACTTGCAGTAACGAAAGAAAATAAGTCAAGAGAGCTATCAGTTATATGATTACCAAATCCGTATCTTGTATCTGTAAGTAGATCTAAAAGAATCATGGCAGGACATGAACACCATTGTGCAGCCCCCATAACGCCATTAAATATATATCCATCGGGATAGACAATACGACCAGTTGCACTGTCTACTGTAGGTGTACCAGAACTGTTTGCACCTGCGCCAGGTATCCTTACTTTTATTCCTCTAATCCTAAATTTTCTTGTAGGAATAGAACTAAACTGCATAGAATCTAGCCTTACACCTGCATATGCACTATTTGCATATGTAGAGGCATCGTCTATTATCTCACCAAAACTAGTCCACTGAAACGAATCTTGTAGTCCTGTTGTTGTGCTGTCAGCAGTAATTCTAGATACTCTAATATCTACAGGAAAAGCACCAGTAAGATTTACTCTATAATCTCTTTGATATGCATCAGCACTTCTACCTGTAATTGTGTCTGTAATTACATCAGTAAAGCCACCAGAGTTATATTGAACAGATATTTTTAGCTGTACACTTGTACCTAACAAATCACCTTTGTCTGTAGCTTTTTGTAGCTGCGGGAAACTTATAGTCACGTTTACTGCATCTACATTTGTATTAGATATCTGTCTAGTGACAGGTGTAGATTGTGTTACGTTTACACCAACAGATGTAACAGAAGAACTACTCTCTATACCCTCAACTTTTGTTTGGTTTGCTGTACCAAATCTTGGATTAAATGTAACGTCTTGAAAGTTAAAATCAGTAGTAACTGGACTAGCAGAATTAGCAGAAGCTTTTAATACAGGAGTGTCGTTTAGAAATACATCTTTTAGTGCAGCGTTATTATATGCAGTTGTACCTTTTGTTCTACCTTCCTTTGATGCTGTTGCAAAACCTTCTATCTCACCTTCTGATAGTAAATCAAGAAAAGTAGCAAACTGCCTACTATGTAAAGTATCAGGTGTTCTAGTTGGCTGCGGTGGTGGTGGAGGTGAGCCTCCTCCTCCTGATCCTCGTATAATTTTTTTTGTCATGCCTGTACCTGCTGAGTATCTACTGCACCACTTATAACAACTGATCCTGTAATAATTTCACCATATACTATAGGCACTGGCGTACCTGCTCTTGATGTGTTTTGTGTACCAGAAAATTTATATGACAAGCGTGGATCTGTTTCGTTATCAAATTCTTTCATTTTTGGCAAAGGAAATAACATTTCTGATACACCACTTATAGTCAACATCAAACCAACACCTGCCATTGCTTTTGTAAAAAACCCTACTTTTGCAAAAGATCCAGCAGCACCAAATAAACCTTGAGATAGACTAACATTACCTGCTGCTACTGGCATAAAAAACGCACCTGCTATTAAGGCTGCTCCTAATAATATTTTACCAAAACCACGACCAGCACCAGTAATAACAGGCACAAAATGTATATCTTCTTGACCAATAGGATTTTGTAATTCTTTATCATCTAGTGCATAGTTACCAACTTTTACTTGATAATATTTAGGATTCATATAACCTTCTATCTGCGGAAAATTATGTAATAAAAAACTAACTGCTTTAGCTAAACTATCTACCTGTACATCAAATTCTTTATGTCCTACAAAATCAGCAAGATCGCCATATAGTTTTATTTTACGCAACATAACGATACCTCCCTCCTGTACATTTTAATAACCATTGAGAATATGGTTCTCTACAAGATAGTCTATCGGTTAAATGATGCAAAACATCATCTCCTAAAAAAATAGCTACATGATTTAAACCAGGTGATCCTATAGACATAAATAATAAATCACCTATTTCTAATTTTTCATCTTGTCTAATTTCTCTAAATCCTGTTCTCCATGCACAACTTTCAAACATAGGATTTAAAATAAATTCTTCTGGTGTTGCAGGTCTATCCCAATCTCTAAGGTTTATATTTTTTTCTTTTTTATACCAATCTCTTACTAATGACCAACAATCACTAACACCCCATACCCAAGGTCTACCTAAAAGTGCTGGTTTATAACCACAAGGTTCTAAATAAGCCCATTGTTCTGTTTTAGGGTTAACAATATACCAAGGAAGATTACTTTGTTCGCAGCTAATTTTATCTGCCTCACTAGGCGTAGGTGGGGTGATGGGGTGACTATGTATAACAGCAGTAATTTCACCTGTGTTGTCTGCTTTTATGTAATCCTCTGGGTCAATAATAAAACATTGATGATCTGTCATAGACAAATTACGACAAGGAAAATATTTTTCTTTACCTTTTATATTTAAAAGCAAACCACATGATTCTTTTGGATCTTCACGTTTTGCATGAAGTAATGCTTTATATTTCCAAGTCATGCAATAAATGTGCCAATAGAAGGAAACTCACTTCTTGTACATTGTCTTTTTGGCGCACGAATACCAGCAAGATCAAAAACAGCAGCTAATTCAAATTGCACTGCATCTCTATTTTCTGATGACTTTCTATCAATTTTATATATTTCTTTTGGAAACTCTGCTGTAGGATCTGGTGTGCCTAATGGATTTACCTGTTGAGTTGTAGTGGTTGTAGTATCTTGAGTCGTTGTATTTGGATCGTTCATTGTAATTGTATTACCCATTCCATTACCATGAACTGTACAGTAGTATCTTAAATCATTAGGAGCAGAGGGATAGGCTGGTTGATATACAACAGTTGCATCTGTACCTAATGTTCCAGTATTAGTTGTTGTCTGTTGTCCACCTGCATCAGATTTTATTCTTAATGGATGTCCTACGTTAGAACTATGAGATTGATTAAATGTATATGTTGACCCACGTTTCATTGTTATAACAGGCTTTTGCACACCATTTATAGCAAATACATTATTACCACCAGAATCTTGTACAACAGTTACTGTATAAGTAACAGATTCTGCATCTGCTGGATCTGCAATAGTTTCCGTAGTAGTAGTGCTTGTTGTTGTAGTAGGAAAGTTAACAGCATCTAGATAACGTGCCAAAGTTCTGATCCTAGTTACAGTAGCTCCTGTTAAATCATTACCTGTTGTTACCTGATTAACATTTAACAAAATAGCTGTAATAGTTCCTAAAGCATTACTAATAGTAAGAGTAGGTCTAGGTAGCTGTCCGTTTGTAAATGCAAAACCTTCTGCTTGTATTGGCATTTTTAAATATTGATTACCAGCCCAGATAATATCTCCATTAGCATTTAAGCTAGTACCATTATGAAAACGATATGTCTGTGTAGAACCATGCAATGTCGCATCTGTTGTAAGTTCAAATAATTCTATTACTGCTGATGGGTTGATCTTCTGTAGATCAGTAATAATAGAAGCTGTACTCATGGCTCAAAAACTTGTCTGAATGTAGCAGTTACTGTTGCTCTATCTGCATAATCTATACTTTCATTGTAACCAGGTTGTGCCACAAACTTATACGATGTTGACTCTCCTGGTGGCGTGTAATCAAAACTAGCATTATCAGCAGCCCTAGCATTTAAAAAATCCATAATAGTATCTGACTCTGTTAATGTAATATTTTTCCAAGTTAAATTATATTCTTTAGGGTTTTGATTTTCTGCTAAACCAAAGGTAATTCTATGCTCAAAACCATCAGCAAAACTAACAATACGAGTTTTAGGTGTTTGTTTTTTTCTTATAGGAAATGATGCGACAGGTGTAGCTGGAAAAGTTGCCATTATGAAAGTAAGCCTCCAGGTCTTTGTTGTTTTATAAGTTCAGATTGTATTGCAGATGACAATGCAAGTCCTAATGCTTTACCTTCTGCTGCATCACCTTCTACAGATGAACCAGAAGCATCTACATTTACAACTATATTAGTAGCACTACCAGAAGCTTCAACACCTAAATTACCAGAGCGACCACGTTTCAAAGGTAATATCGCTTCTGGAGAACCAGCTTCTCCCATTAATCCAAAATTACCAGTACCGCCAGAAGCATATTTAAATAATGTGGGCTGCGTCACGATGCCCCCTTTTGCAAACTTTTTCAAACCTTTATCATATACATTACCTTTTGCATTTACTGATCCCAAACCTGGAAATATAGCTCCAACAATAGGAGCGATAATAGCTTGTCTAATAGCTATTCTTGCTATATCAGCCAATATAGATCTTGTAAGATCAGCAAAATTTAATTTACCTGTCATTACAAAATTAACAAGTGCATCTTCCATTCCCTTAAATGCAGCTACTGTTGCATCTTGTATTTGTTTATTAACATCTTTAATACTATTTAGATAACTTTGCATACCTGCTTTTAGGCTGTCGTATGCACTCATTCCTTTTTGTACTTTGTCTTCTTCATTTTTTATTCCTTCTTCAGTTAATCTATTTTCTTCTGCTTTCAAATCATTAAGTTGTCCTTGTGCAATTGCAAGTTGATTAAGTGCCTGTGCTTTTAGATTTCTATTTCTAGGACTATCATCTAAACCACTTACTCTCTCAAAATTTTTCTGTGCCTTCGCTACCGCAGATTCTGCTTTTGCTATAGCATTTTCTAAACCTATACCCATAAATTTTTTAAAAGCTGTTATTGCATCATTAATGATTCCTACAATCTCTCCAAATACTGCTTGAAACTCTGCGCCAATAGGTCTTAACAAATCACCTAAATTATCTTTTAAATTACTTATTTCTGTTTGTAATCTATCCCCTGCAGATTCTGGTGCTTGTGCAAGAATTTTTGCATTTTCACCATACTCGTCAAAAAGCTTTTGACTAAATCCTAAGAAATCTTCTAGTGTTACTTTTCCTTGCTCTAATGCTTTATCTAATTCAGCAGGTGTCTTACCCATTGATTCTGCAAACAATGTAAAAGCCCCAGGCAAGCGTTCACCGAGTTGTTGTCTGAGTTCTTCTGCCGATACCTTACCTTTTGAAAAAACCTGACTAGTCGCTCGCATTGCAGACTTCATATCCTCTAGCGAACCACCAGTACCTCTAATACCAGAAGCAATTGCCAAGAATGATTCTTTTGCATCATCTACAGATAAACCAGCACCTTTAACAGATGCAGTAAGTGATGTGAATTGTCTTACAATTACATCTTGTGGTATTGCTAAATCTTTTGATGTTTTTGCTAAAAATGCCTGTGCTTTGTTGTACTGATTAGTATCACCTATAACTAGTCGTAATGCCTTTCTTTGCTTTTCTAAGGCAGCATCATATTGTGCAACTTCTGCTAATGCACCAGTAAACTGTCCTACCTGTGCGCCAATAGCACCACCAACTAAAGCACCAGGTGCGCCACCTACAATGCCACCAATACCTGCACCAATTGCACCTTCTGCTCCACCAAAAACACCAGCACCTGCTATTGCACCTCCTATCTGTGCCATACCTTTTAAACTACGACCTTTTTTAGATGTATTATTTAACTTTCTTAACTTTCTTTCTAACTGTTCTGCTCTTGCAGTAGCAATCTTAAATTCTCTACTACCTATCTTTACTGAATTAGCTAGTTGTCTATATGAATTAGATAATGATCTTGTCCCACTTATAGTTTGTGTGGCTGCTTTTTTTTGTTTTTGTAAACTTACTAATAATTTTTTACTTGAACTTGTAGAGAGAAGTGAGTTATCATTTAACTTTTTTAAACTAGATGTTAATCCACGCAGCTTATCTACACCTTCAATACCAACTTTAAATTTTAGTTTTGTTTCTTTATTCGCCATTATTTTTTATCCTTCTGCATTAGTTTCAATGCTTCGTATTCCATTACTTGTATTCCTTCAAACATAGCAACAGAATCTTTAACTGTATATATTTTACACAAGTATTCCAAAGATTTATAGTTTATGCCAGTTAATCCAGCCATACTGACATACCACTGCGTTGTTAACTTCCAAAACATATTAACAATCTCTCTATTCTCTTCCCAAACTATACAATCACCAGTTCTTTTGTTTTTTTTCTCGGCTGCGATTTGTTCTTCTGTAGCACCAAATGCTTTTAATGCCTCAACAGTTTCATCAATAACTTCTCCCTGCACCCAATACTTCGCAACCTCTCTTAGTTTTTTTCAGAAGCTCCTCTCATGCTTTCACCGAAAGCTTCGATAATACCTTTTACAATAAAATGATTGTCAGTTAATGCCTCAAAATTTTCATCATTAAATGGTATGTCATTGCCATCATCATCTTTTATACCAGACCAACCAACTAGTACACTTTTTACAAAGTCCTCATCATCTTGTTCCTCAACAAGTTTTGCAAAAGCTTTACGACCAATATTCTTAAATTTAGCCGTAAATGTCTCTTGCTTAAATTTACCTTTCTCAGGTGTCTCTACAGTAACTTGCCAATCGTACTCAGCAATTTTTTTAAAGACTAGTGCCATAAATTAAGTCATCACAATACTTAGCTCATTATTACCTGCTGTTGTAGGTAATGCCAAGTAGGGTAAACTCAAGCTATTGACCCCACCAGTGTCTCCTCTAGTTACCCCTGTTATGTCTGTCTGTGGAACATTGACAGTAACAATGTTACCCGCAGTAGCACCAAGAACAATAGAAGTATTACCAGTAGCAGTAGCGACAGCTTTAGCAAAGTAATCTGTTGTTGCTCTTACTGGCTCTTCTATTACAGCAGTACCACCAGGCGCACGATTAGTAATCAATACTTCTTGACTAGATGCTGTTTCTTTATAAAGCACTTCATTATTAAGAGCTAAATCAAATGATTCTATTCTTTGTGATGTAGCACCATGAAATGTTGCAGTTGTAATATTTGTATCATTTACTTCTAATGCTGCTGATTGATTAGCAACTGTAAATGTGCCTGACATTGCTGTACTATCTGGAGCGTTGTATATGCCCGTAAACTCAAAATTTATCATTGCAAACTGACCTGCTGTCATTGAGATAGTAGCCGTTCCTCTGCAACCTGTTATAACGTGTCTTGTCGCACCATAAAAACAAAGAATAGTACAACTAGAGAAAGAAGCACTGACAGGAGCATAAGTAACACTAGTTGAACTAGCTATAGTTTCAGAAAGCCCACAACTTTTTAGAAGAGGTGATAGCGCACTTGCAGTACCTGCTGCACCTGATCCTGATAACTCTGCACCAAAAGATACTGCTACACGTTTGTTAGCTAGTAATGTACCTTGTGTACTGTTACCTAAAAACCCTTGAAAAGCAGATGCTTGCACATTGTCAGATTCAATAGGAGTTACTTCTATATCAGTAACTTGAATAGCATTAGAACCAGCTACAGGAGATGGATTACTCCCATAAGATGATTCAATCTTTGCTAGTAGTTTTGTCGTTCTTGTTAGAGCCATTGTCAGAGGAGGAATCGGTTTCTGGAACTAGTGTACTCTTTCCTGTTTCTGGATCGAACATATATGTTCCACCTTCACCAGGATTAGGCACTTCTGTATTTAGTTTAGCCATGAAATCATGCAGCAGTTAAATCAGATCTACTTGTACGATAACGCACAATAAAATCTTGACTAATTATACCAAGAGGTACATCAGCCTCAACCAAACTAAAATCAGTACGATCTGGCGTTAGATCCAGAGCATACGAATTTATAGTCTGATCTGCCATTAATCTTAAATGAACTTGTTGCGTATAGGTATCAGAATCGTCATCTGGTACGGCAGCCCTAACAATTGTTGATACTCTAACCCTCATTGACCAATCTAACTTGTCAAAAAAGTTTGTATCTGTAGGATTATCTTCTACTGGCTCAATAATTATTGCAGGTGTTTCTGCTCTTGCTAATGGCTCTACTCTCGATCTGTAAACAGTAGCATTAGTAATAGCATCCAAGTTAGTTTTCATTCTTGCTAATATTAGCTCTCGTCTTGTATCTGCCATTATACTTTGCTCAATAATAGTGTAGTAAAACTGCCATCATCTATAAGCAGATTTTCTCTAACAGTGTAATTTGTAGAATCTACAGATATTGCTGTACCACGAGATGCAGATGTAACATCAGTTGTCTTTGATGTTAATAAATATTCAACAGATGTAGCAAGACCACCACCAATTACATCGGTAGGTTTATCTAAAATTCCTTTAAACGCAGTGCCACTACCGATCTGACAACTTACACCAAAGTCTTCTAAATATATATTTAAGGTGTCAGCATCTTCAAATGACATTTACTTTTTCTTTGCTGTTGTTTTTTTAGGCTTTGCTACTTCTACAGGAGCTTCTATCACTTTGCCCATAGAACTTAACAATGCATAATCACGTTCACTTATGTCGTATGTCTCTCCAGCTTCTAGTGCAGATCCACTAGCACATACGTTTTCTAAACACTTTACTTTCATAAAAAAAAAGGGGGTGTAATACCCCCTATAGTAAACCAATTATGTGGTTACGTCTAAG
>Ga0209348_1000562_pt1 | contig 19098 bp, 37 predicted proteins | sample ETNvirenome_2_30_FD_184065 | JGI IMG/M metagenome (GOLD analysis project Ga0209348, IMG submission 184065) | Marine viral communities from the Pacific Ocean - ETNP_2_30 (SPAdes) (version 2) | ecosystem: Environmental > Aquatic > Marine > Oceanic | place: Pacific Ocean | collected 2013-06-22
AGGTCTGGTTGGGGTTGGAACAAGCTCGCCAACTGAAAAAATGGACGTAACTGGTGCTGTAAAAGCGTCTGCTGCCGCCAATAACTGGGGTTACAGCGCATCGTTTTTTGATCGTAGCGGAAACGACACTCGCGTAGTTGCAGGTGCTACCAGTGGCAACAGTTCAAATATAGCGTTTTGGACGTATAACAGCGGAACGCAAACGGAAAAAGCACGCATACTCTCTTCTGGCGGCATCACTTTTAATGGGGATACAGCCGATGCTAATGCGTTGGATGACTACGAAATTGGGACTCATGTAGTTACAATTGGTTGCAGTACGTCTGGCTCAATGACTCTAAATTCGGGTCGCAACACTGTACAATACACAAGAGTCGGTGATTTAGTAGTTGTAACAGGGTTTCTCGAAATAAACTCTGTTTCTTCTGGCGTTGGTTATGTGACACTATCAATGCCGTTTGCTAATAACAATGCAACGCAATTTGGCGGCATAACAGTGGGTGACATAATAGTTTCGGTAAGCGGTAACCCACTAAATTGCGGTGATTATGTGCTGTATCAAAGTTACGGCGAAAGCCAAATTCGTATTTACGCAACAGATAACAAAACATTGTATAACGGTGCGGATGCGGCAGAGCATATAACAACAGCAGGTGGCGCAGATATTTTTATAAACTTTTCATACAGGACATCATAAAATGGCATTAACTGAACGAGTAGAAGAAGATAAAATTGAAGTCGTTGGACAGTATAAAACAATACAAGTCCGCACGGCTACTGTTGTAGAGCGCGATGGTGTGGAGTTGACTCGCGCTTTTGAGCGCAAAGCACTTGCACCAGATGCAGATGTATCTGGCGAAAGCGCAGAGGTGCGTGGCATAGCTGATGTAGTTTGGACACAAGAAATCAAAGATGCGTATGCGGCTCATGTAGCGGCATCACCACCAAATGGAGAATAACTAATGGCTTACGTACATGATCTCACTATTACTGATCGCATACGTGTTGCGCCAAGCAAAGCGATTGGTGACGACAGTATACAGGAAAATGTCATCGAAGCGGTAGTCTGCATAGCTAAATGTACGGATGACGCTACGGATGAAGTTGCAAGCACTGATCCGTGGGTGACTATTGACTTAACTGAACTGACGGCAAGCGACTTTGTGGCGTTTGACGACCTAACGGGACTACCCACACGCGCAAAAAATCAATTAGAAGCGTGGGGCGAAGAGCAAAAGAGCGGCCTTGAAGCGCAGTTAACTGCAAGGGCTGTAGCCAGTAAGGAAGTTGTCCCTGTATGGGCCGCTTGATCCGCGCATTGCAGCGCATGGGCGAGGCGTTTTTGAAAGCACTGACTAACGCATACGGAAAATGAACTACCCCCCGTACAACAAAATTCGCTCGACAGGCGAAATGAAAGAGTGTTACGAAAAAGCACTGAAAGAAATTACCTCTCTGCGTGATATGCAGCGCACGGAACGAGCGGCAAGCAGAGAAAACAGGCAAGAAGCATTAGAGGGCAGACGGCAGGTCAAGAGGCTGAACAAAGACCTGCTAACGATGACCAGAAAAGAGAAAGCCGCAGAGGAAGCGAGCAAATGCGGTTACTGGAGCGGAGGCGCAACGGTTCTGGTTACGATGGTCTACGAGGCGTTCCGCATCTCCGGTCACTGGCCGGGGGGTAGGGCGTGGCAGGATTGGTGGGAACACGAAGCACTATTCGGGGCGATATGTTGGGTCACAACGATGACATTCGCAAGTTTTCATAAGGCATTTCACGGCAAATGAGGAGATAGAATTATGCCAAATGTGGGCGGCAAAAAATATCCATACACGGCGGCAGGGATGAAGGCGGCAGCAAAAGCTAGGAAAAAGAAGAAGGCCAAGGCGAAGCCTAAATCTAAGATGCGTGGGAGACGTTAATGCCAGCCAAGAAAGATCCACGTTTAGCCCGTGCGGGTGTAACTGGTTACAACAAACCCAAACGTACGCCCAGCCATCCAACGAAGTCGCACGTTGTAGTGGCTAAATCGGGTGGGCAGGTCAAGACGATCCGCTTTGGTCAGCAGGGCGTAAAGGGCGCCGGACGTAACCCGAGAACGGCTAAGGACAAAGCAAGGCGTAAATCGTATTTTGCCAGGCACAATGCTCAAGATCCGAACCCAAGTAAACTTAGTCCTCGCTTTTGGTCGCATAAGGTTAAATGGGGTAAATAATGGAAGGTGGATCAGATCCAATCAGCTTATTGCTGACAGGCGGTGGGTCAGCTGGAACAGGCGCAATCTTAGCCTATCTGATGATGTCAAAAATGGGCAAGAACGGCGGTAACGGTGATAGTGATGCCGTGATTGCCGAACTAAAAGACGTTGCTGGCAAATTAGACGAAACCAACAACTTGCTACAAGAGCTTCTACGCGCACAAGCGCGGATGGAAGGTAGCCTCACTCACATATCGCAGAGGTAGAGCATGAACGTACAGGAACGTAAAGAGCAGATACAGGAAGAACAGAAGAAGGCGTTTGAGGAGTTACAGGCCGCTCAAAATACAGTGCAAGAGTTGACCGCACTGATACAACGCCAGAATGGGGCTATAGTAGCCCTTCAGAACGTCTTGGACGACCAGAACGAGCAATTACGCTCTGAGAGCAACGGAGAAGTCACAGAGGCCGTAGCGGAGCTTGTAGCCTAATGATAAGTGGCGTTGATACACTGGTAAAAAGCGTTATAAAAAAAGTTGGGTCACGCAAGTTTGCTGTGGCAACGGCAGTAGGTGCGGCAGCTACAACAGGTGCAGTTGAGATAACTTGGCCCGTTGCAGCTGTAGCTATTGCTTATATTGCGTCACAGGCACTTGTGGATTACAAGAATTAGCTGTATATTAAGAGGGTGAAAACCTCCTATGACGGCCTTTCGTCTTCACCAGAGACGGGGGCCGTTACTTTTTTATAATACTGGGTAAAATCTGTGCCATCAAAACGGTTACGGCAATAATCACTATCCAAGGGCTATTCGCAATCTTTTCAATCATCCTGTTTCTCCTGTAGCACCTCTACTTTTTGTATCCCATTATCAATGGCTTGCATGGCGGCTAAGATGTGACGGCATCGTCTTCTGTATGAATAGCCTAAGCATTGGCATTGCCAATCGCTTTCACCGTCTCCATCTAAGCGACCCACTACCGTGTATACTTTAGTTCTGTCACTGCTTGCAATCCGAAATTTTAACGTCATCATAGCACTCCCCAAAAAAGAAGTTGGCCCAACGCCTCTCCCCTAAAGCGCGTTGGGACTATCCCTTTGCGCTCCTGTCCGACGTTAGGCCAACTTTATTCAAGTTTAATATCCTATAAATCGCCCTCTATATCAACTGCTCTTGACGTTGTAAAATCAGCTTGGCTACCTCTTCCATCTCTGGAGTGTGCCAGCCCGTCCATTCGCTTTCTTTGTGATCGTAACTCATCCCTACGCGATACAGCGCCTTGGATGCGCTTTCTGGCATCTCCAATGGCGCTGGCCCCTGTATGGTGTAACGATGAGTCGGTTGCGGCCTGTGTAGCTTCCTGTTGGCCTTGTCCCTTGCTCTCGCCTTCTGGTAATCCAACTCCTCCGCTATCAGATAATACAACACCTTCACCTCTGGATGGGCCAAAGTCGAGCCATTCTCCATCAAATTCTTTAGCAATTCGATTGCCCACTGGATGGTCTGATTTGAAACTGTACTGTCTGGGGGCGTGTCCTCTCTCGTCGACCACAGCGATACAAAGATTTCTTCTATTGTCACCTGCTCCAAGGGCTTCGATCCGCTTTTGAGTATTTCTGTGCCGAGTTCTAGCATTGGTTGCCATCTCCGTTAGCAGGGGGCCAGTGATATGTATTCCTTCTGCCCAGGTAAATAGGGGCAGCTTTTTGTTTTGGGTTTCTAATAATGTTGGGCTGGCCGCAGCCCATGAATACCCGTATTTGATATCTCTCTCTGCATTACCCCTATCGAACTCCGTCATAGTTTTAGGCAACGCATCTCTAAACTGGCTCATTGTGCTACAGAGTGACATCGTTGTGCCGTTTTTCTACATATTCATCATCTGGATCTACCCCATGTATTCTATAATAATCAAGTTTAATATTTTCAAGGCTGACACTGTTAATGCGATCAAACAAATCAGCTTCACAAAAATCTTCAACGTGACCAACTACAATTATAATTTTTTCCCCGCTCTTGGTGTGACATACAATCCTACATTTATCGTTTGGATCAAGTGGATATGTCTTAAATTCAAAATGGGACACATTACGTAAAGGTATTACGCCTGTCGTTCCGATTCCATCCTGTATGTCCCTCTTATATTTCAAACACTTTTCTTTTTTTTGTTCATTGCTCATCAGTTTGCTCCCTTAAAATGACCTCTATACGAGGATCGTCTTTGTCTACTAAAAAAGTGTCGGTAAATCCGCGCACCCATTGTTGATTATCATCTGGCAAAACGCCAATCAAAACCAACCCATCTAAAATGTATTTTACAGCGATGCGAATGTTGTCTGGGTCACCCCGTTTTGTTTTTCTATAAAACGTAGTTTCGATCCATACAGGTTTTTTGACTTTTTGCATACGCTGGACAACCGCTTCCGTAGCTACGGTTTCTGTCCATTTTTTCTTTACCTTGCTATACTGCGCCCAATGTCGTTTAGAAGCATCAATCACCCCATTTAGGTTAGGTAGCTCTCCTCTAATTATTAGCGGCTTGTTCATTTTTTTCTCTAAAGGCATCATCAACGCTCATATGCAGTTTGCCCATTTCATCCGGTGATGGTGGATCTATTAAAAATGAAGCCGCTCTCATCTGCAAGTTTTTCATTTCCTCTGTTTCTGAGTTACCAAAAAATCCAATATACAATCCCCCTTCTTGCATGATTTCTTCATTGATGCCAAAGCAGATAACTTGCACGTTGTTACCCCTTTGCATAAAACTTTTTACTTGCGAAGAAAATTTCACCGCATCAAGCACTGTTTGCTGTTTGCTCTTTTCTTCTGTCCTATGTTTTTTTGCATCAGTAATTTTCTTGTTTGCTTTTTGTTTGATACGACTATTTTTGCTCATTGTGTGCTGGCCTTTTTTTTAACGGTTCATTTTCCTCCCAATCCGCAATCAACATACCTCGTTGATGTGGCGCATTGAATGATAGTTTACGCGCCTTAATCTCTCTAAGGATATCAAAGTATTTAGGGTAGTTTTTTTCGATGTATTGCTTGAGGCTTTTATGGAATTTCCCTTCAACCTGCTTATCCACCCATTTATCAACTGCAATGCGCCAGTGGTAATAGGCCGAGTTTACCAAATGTTCATCGCTCATCTTGCTTACATCTATTTCTTTATTCATGTAAGCTTCTCGACTATGTCTATTGGTTCGCTGTCGTATTTTGCCAAATCCATTTTGATGCTTCCGCTGCGGTATAGCTCCAACGTCATCCCCAAGATGGTAGATAAGCGATCAGCTTGGTTTTGCTCCTCACCGGATTCTTTCCAGACATGACAGGCTCCAATCCAACAGCGCGTCATATGCCGCACTTGAGCAACAAACAGATCCTCGTAGTCTGATGAGGCTACTACGGTTTCGTTCCATCGCTTTCGGATTGCAACCAAGTATTCAACGCTTTTACCATCCTCAACTTTAGCTTCAATTGCAATCAAATCGTTTTGCCGCACCTCGAGTTTCGCCATCTTTTCCTCAATGGCTGTATGGCGTTCTTGCAATTCAAAAATAGTCGCGCCAGTATCGTCTACTGCTTTTAACAGGCTATTGCCACTCTCAGATTTCCCATCATACAGCACCTCAACGGGCGTGTTTGGTTTTAATCCAAATTTCTTAATAGACATCGGTTGCTCCCTTCAGTTGGTGTTGACTCAGAGCAAAACCCTCGCCATGCCCCAGGTCGGTCAAGTTTTCCTGTCGGATCAACTCATCTCCGGTAGCCATGCCCCTAAACTCATACTTGGGGAATGTGCCGACCATCAATGCGTATAGATCCTTTTTCTTCTTCCACCGCACAGCTAAGAGCCGTGCGGTTTTATATTTGCTAGTTTTCACATCCACTGTTTTGCCCATCCAGATAGCATCCCCTGTTCGATCTGCTGATGGATCAGCAACGATAGACATATCTGGATAAACATTGAAAAGTTTACAGAACGCTAACTCCGCACCGTAGCCCTCAAGATCGATATCAAACCGATCCTGTGAGCCAACTTGAGCATTGGTGATACCTCGTTTAATGGCGTTTTCCATACGACTACGCGCCATGAAACGGGCTAATCGTTGCTCTGCGTTATTGAGTTCGACCTGTGCGCCAATCAAAAGGGCAGGTCATCGTCATCGTCTGTTGAGGGATTTACGGGCTTTTCTTGTTGATCGGGCTGACCAGCTGGCTTGATCTGGAAGTTGGCTACAGGTAGGGTTTCGCCATCTCTCTCCCACGTTCCCATCTCGCGCTTAATCAAAAACGTGGAATTCGCAGCGATCCCTGCCTTGAGCAGAGACTGGTGCAATTTCCGGTTGGCAAATATCGTGACGTTCTCGTCACAATACCGAGCGGCATACCTCATTGTGTTGTATTGGGTAGGACGCGAGTCTCCAAACGGAAAGTGAATTTCATGCCACTGACCATCTGGAAGGAAGATTTTCTGTTTGCCGTTTGGCGCAGCTTTGGTCGGCTCAGTGTGGTTCTGCGACCACTGTAGGATGGGGTCGTACATAGTATCCATAAGTTGCTCTCCTTGGATGTGTGATGAATGGATGACACAATTTACGAGCATCCCGTTTGCTCTGTCAAGCAAAAAAAAGCGCCAGACATGGCCCGTAGGGGTAACCACATCTGGCGCTCCATCACCATTCATAGGGAGCAAACCCATGATGGCTCAAGGGTAATCGATTTAATTTAGATTGTCAAGCTCAAGTGCCTCTCTGATCTCCTGGAGGAACAATTCTCCATCCATCATCTCCCCTGCCATCAGATCAGATAGCTGTGCCATACGGTCATAATACCGAGACAGTATCAAACATAACGCTAATAGGATCTGTGAGTTTTTTTGCTTACCTCGCTCCATGCGCGAGATGGTCGAAACATTGAGTCGTACAATCTGTGCAAACTGAGGCTGTGTCAATCCTAATTTTTTTCGGGTATGCTTAACGCGATTCATAGTTTTTCTCCAGGTAGTCTACGAGTATGTAAGTAATCTGCTCCATCACATGTAAAGGACTCTCGTCCTCAAGATCGAACTCTAGCTGAACCATGCCATTTTCAATCAGTTTAATGGTGTTTCTGTCTGGCATTATGATCAAAGTCTCTGGCCGCTTTTCGTTTGCCACTCGCTTGCTCCCCGTATCAATCAAATCTCTAATCATTTTCTTTGCTCCCAATCAAAATGTAATCGGACGCATTATCGTTTAGTGCGTCTCTGTCTGTGTAATATCGCATGGTCGTATTTACCGTTGCGTGTCTAAGATGGCTCTGCACCTTCTGTATAGTTGCTCCCCCTTCCAATGCGAGTGTAGCGCACGTATGCCTCAATGAGTGCGCGGTGATTTTAATGCCGACCTTCTTGCCGTACAACTGTATGATGCTTGAAATAGCTTCTGGGCGAATCCTACCGCCCAAATTGTTTACTTGGGACATCCCAACGAAAACGTAGTCAAAATGCTCCGTGAACTGCCTGTAATAGTTAAGCAACGTATCAAGACTCTCGCATACCCTGTGCGAGAGTTTGACTCTCTGCTCATATCCCGATTTTGTGTCGCGTAGCACAGCTACCGTATGCTCTCCCTCGCGCTGTATGTCTTGCCACTTGAGATTAGCCGCCTCAGAGCGTCTCATGCCCGTATAGACTAACAGGATAATCAGCGCACTGTCTCTAGCCGCTTTAACTCTCGTCCGGAGGTCGCAGTGAGGACGTTCAATTGCTTCATATGCGATCTCAATCATCTCCTCTATCTTGTCTGTGTCTACCGCTTTTCCCATACTCGTCTGTGGCGTTTTATACCCTCTAACAAGCTCTGGGGACGCAGGGTTGCGATCAATCAATCCTATCGCTACGCATCGCTTGAAAAAGGATCGTAGGCTCGTCAGCTTGCGGTTGATCGTTGACGGCTTGATGCCTACTGAGGCTAGTTGGTTTCTATACTGCTCAACGTCCTCAAATCCCGTTCCCCTTACATGCGCTTCCGTAATCCAATCGATCCCGAAAAACTCAATCAGATCTGTCCGGTAAGCGGTGCGCGTGGCATCGCGCATCTGGGCAGAGAGGAACGGCTCTAATAGGTCTGACCCCCGTTGTGGGAGTGAAACAATGGCACTAGTCATTTGTTTCTCCTCTCCATCCACGAGACACCCATTTGCCATCCTCGTCCTGGGATGGCTTGTCGAACGATGTGTGGTAGGGACACCAAGGCCATTCAGCCAGATAATCATCAATCTTAGTCTTTAGCTCTTCCAACGTGTCTTCTCTGAACGTGACAAACTTCATTATGGTTTCTCCTTCAGAATTTGATCGACAATCAAAATGCGCTCACCAATCCAACGCATCACCGGAACGGCCATACTGTTTCCAATCGCTTTGTAGCGTGGCGTGTCCGGACAATCTTCGGCAGGTTTGTTGCGCCATGGGATGCGAGTGTGATCGTCGGGCATCCCCTGTAATCGCTCACACTCGCGTGGAGTCAATCGGCGCACCTGCGTCCCTGTAGCAATCGCATGGGAGTGCGCTTTCGTTATCGGATCTTCTCTCGTATTTATGCAACCAAACACCGGGACGGCACTCGCCGTATCCTCTCGCATTGAATCCGTTGGAACGCCCTTATGATCTCTAGCATACAATGTGCCAGAGAGCCTGTGAACTGGAATAATCGCATCGGACTCTACTCGCTCGTTTCCTGTGCGCGAGTACGGAGCGCCGCCCGTAACAGTGGGGGCAGTTTTTTGCCTCTCTTTTCCGCTCGTCTTAGCACTCCCCTGCAAGCAATCGCGCTCAAACAATACCGCTGTAGCTCCTCGCTCATCGGCTCCAAGATGTCCGACAACGAACACTCTTCTTCTCCGCTGTGGGACTCCCCAATTTTGAGCGTCCAAGATTCTCCACGCGAGATTGTACCCGCATTCAGCCAGCGCCCCGACGATGCTTCCAAAATCCCGTCCCCCGTTTGTGCTGAGACAACCTGGGACATTTTCCCAGACGATCCATCGGGGTTGTTTTTTCTTTGCAATTCTACAAAACTCAAGGGCGAGGTTGCCACGCTCGTCATCCAATCCTTTTCGGAACCCTGCAACGGAGAAGCTTTGGCAAGGGGAACCTCCGACAAGAACGTCAATTGCTCCTGCTCTGCTGATGAATCGCTCATCCGTCATGTCTCCTAAATTCGGCACATTCGGCCAGTGATTATTTAATACCTCAGATGGGAAAGCCTCTATTTCAGAAAACCACTGCGGTAAAAACCCCAGTGGCTCCCATGCTAAACTCGCGGCCTCTACGCCGCTACATACGCTACCGTATCTCAACGTCATATCTGTTCCCTCTCTGCGCGTAAACGCTTTACAGCCCATCTCAACCGATTCTCGTCTACTTTACTCACACACGCCAGATGCGTAGCCGTCCGACAATGCACCATATACGAATACGGGTGAGCGCGTGAGGGGGAACGAATCCCCCTACAGCACTCACCCGTTGTCTCCGGATACCAACGCCCCCCGTTATCAAATGATCCGTCTGGATGGACTACGCGATCCTGTAACGCGATATACTCCTCTGCAATCGCTCTGAGCTTTTTGTTCATGCGATATTTAGCCATTGTCGCTCTCCTCTGCTTCGTTGGCCTCTCGCTCTGCCTTAAGCTCTGCTATGCGGCGATCAATATTACGAACAGCTTCCCGTTTGTGCCTCCTCAACGCATCAATCAAACGATCTACCTGAAACGGTGTAAGGCTACAAGCGAAGGTGTCATTTGGATCTGGCTCGTAATCGCCTTCAAACTCCTCGCGTCCGTAGTCTTCATGGATGCGTTCAAACGTCACATGTACATCGCCCAGAATTGTATACAGATTGGTCACATACGATCCCTCTACGTAATCGCCCGTAATCATAGTCGTTGGATATTTTTTAGCCATTCGATTGCTCCCTCTGGATGTCTAGCCGTGTTGCCTTGGCCTTTTGGATGTGACGGGTCAATGAATCTCTAAGCGTCTCAGCGTCCTCAATGGACATATCTAAAAACAAATCTGGCTCATCAGAGAAATTCGGATCTCCGCACTCTCTGAAGTCTACCCAAACAGAACCACATGAAGTCATAACTCTGACTAGGTGATAATTGCACTCACCCTGCATCTCTAACAGATCTGCCATGATTACTCTCCCTCGTCCACTTCTTGCAATCCGAATGCACCTGGGCCGTTGCCTTCCGGATCTCTCTCTGCCCAGATGACAAATGTTTTGTCTCTTCCCGGAAGAGTTTTACGAACGACCAGACCGACATACTGCTCGTTCATCTCACCTGGGCAATCAGCCAAGCCAACGATTTTCGCGCCAACGATGGGGCGCAGCATATCCTCGTGATACGACATAAGGTTGCTCCCTTTATATGTGCCGCTGAATTGCGACATAGAGTAACCTACGAACGTATTGATATATTGTCAAGTGTAATCAAAAACATTCTCAGCAATCAAATTGATTTTCAATCAATATTATATAGGGCAGCGCAATCAAAATGATTTTGATCGATCCTCGGCCAGCTGGGTCAATCGCAATCAAAAACGTGTTATTCTCAAAAATTCCAGGGGGGCAATCAGATTGAAAATTGACGAGCAATCAAAATGACAATCAAATTGACAATCAAAATGATATTGAACCGCTCGTCGGAGCCGCCAGTGCGTCCAGGATTTTGGCGATTTTTTGAGCGGCGATATAGGCGCAACGTCAAGTAATAGAACGACATACGACAAATAATAAACTTGACAATACGTCAAGTATTACTATCTTAGAACATCATTCATCATTCATTCATTTAAGGAGCATTTAATATGACACGTCAACGCGACATCACACCTACCGCCGTCCGTACAAAAGACGGGAGATTTACGGGTCGGTATACGTTCGACATTTACACATTTAACAAGCAATTCACCAACGGCGTAATATGTGGTGCATTCATTTCTGGCGTTTCGATTTTGATCGCCATTTACCTTGGGAGCTAAGACTATGAAAACTCTATTTACTAGAAGTGAGCAAAATACGAAGACGGCAAAAGATAAAAGATATGAATCTGTAATATTGCACCTCGCACCGTACAAAGTGAGCGGTAAAAATACTTGCCCAATGGCCGCTGTAGACAACACACGCCATGCGCTAGATACGCTAGCGAACGGCGGCAATCTTGCCGTTGTTTTTGCCGTAAAAAAGGCGGTAGATTTACCGCTTGAAATGTGGTCTAAAAAAGTGATAAACGGAGACGAGAGCGATTTACGTTTTTTAGATCCGAAAAATGTGGTAGTGGGATTGGCTAGCAAGGGAGATGCATTGAAACAGGCTAGTGGGTTTTGTTGGGAGTATTGCCTTAACACTTCCGGAAGATCTAAGTTTCAAAACGTGCAAAATTCGCGCATTGAAAAAACGAAACTATTCTATGAAAACAGAAATGCATTTATTCTAAAATTGTCAAAGGAGATTGAAAACCTACAGAAACGCGCACAGAAAAACGGCAAACCTTGTGCTGTTAGGCTAAACGGTACTAGCGACATAAGGTGGGAGAAAGTAGCGCCTAGCCTGTTTACGGATTTTCCAGACGTTGCCTTTTACGACTATACCAAGGTTCCAAATCGGCAAACTCCCGACAATTATCACCTTACGTATTCTATGCAGTTTATTCGTAAATATAACGGAATGCGAGCGTAAATGATGGATATATTTTTTGAGATCATTACGCTCGCATTTTTAATATTCGCATCTTTGAAAAAAGGAAAATAGAATGTCTATTATATGCTTATATGATAACTCCGGTATAATGGCGTCACCATGGGTACATGGTGGCGTCAACGCTAGCTGTTACGATATAAAAAATGCGTATAGTCAAGAGCGGTACGATAGCGGCGCACATCTCAATATGGTGAATTTTGATATAGGGAGAGAAACGCTAGAGAGATGTGCTAGGGCAATAAATCGGATAGGTGGTGCTGAAGTGCATTTGCCTATTGACACTAAGCTGACTCCCGTTCAGCTTGTCTTTGCCTTTGTGCCTTGCACAGACCTTGCCGTATCTGGTGCCGCTCATTTTAAAGCTAAAAGGGAACGCGATGCGGATTTTCAGCAAAAAGCGGTACAGCGTGCATTAGATGCGGTAAAGTTTGCGGAGGATATCGGAGCAGAATATTGCATTGAAAATCCCGTTTCTATGTTGGCTACATTATGGCGTAAACCGGATTACACGTTTCACCCATATGAATATGGCGGTTATCTAGATGCCGATGATGCGGAACATCCTCTCTATCCGGATTACATAGCACCAAGGGATGCATACAGCAAAAAAACGTGTCTATGGACTAGTGACGGATTTATCATGCCAGAAAAGAAGCCTGTTCCATGTGAGTCGTTCGGCAATAGTAGACAGCATAGCAAGTTAGGCGGTAGAAGTGAAAAGACAAAGACAATACGCTCACTTACTCCGCGCGGTTTTGCAAAGGCGGTTTATCTAGCGAATAGGTGAGTTTACCAGTATAAACTTTTATCCAGTCTAAACGCTCTCTTCGGTCTATGGATCGGGGGAGCGTTTTTTTTTGCATCTCACACACGTTGACGAATGTCTAACAAAGCGCAGCGGTAAGTAAACGGAACCAACTCGAGTTTTGATCACATAAACGCAAACGGGAAACGGAGATCGGGACGGAGATGCGGAGAGACGGAGATCGGAACGGAGTAGGATTTAGGGGTGGAGTAGGAAGCGCTAAACAATAGACACACGCAACAATCTACAATCGATTCATACGCGATCATATTAATGCGCTGTTTGGCGTTCGCTCGGCATGATTGCGCGGAGTTTGTCGCATATGTTGGCGTGTGTCATCGCGTATAATTGTCAATATAGGCGGTAAAATATCGCGGTAAAATCGCGCAAAAAAAAACCCAGATTTGCCGCCCTGGATCGCGTCAACCTGGCGAAACGATCGACGGCCTATTAAAACAGAAACGAACCCGTATATACTCACCCATACACGTTCGCCCCCATAATTTTTCTAGATTTCGCTCTCCCCCATCTCGGAGTTCGCGTTGTGCGTATATGTGCTAGTATGTGCGTATATGAGCTAGTGATACGTTTGAGAGCGTTTGCTTCTTGGCAGAGCTTGACCTTAGCCTTAAGGTTTTACCCTGCCACTCTTGCTGTTGGGATTTTCTGGCTGATACGTCCGAGCCGCGCCCGCAACTGGCATCCATCGTTATGCACAACGATTGTGGAGTGAGTGACGCTTTTACCCCGTGCATGGGGCCGTAACAGGGATCGCCGCTTTCGCTTTAACCTTGGCCGTGTGTACGATTGCCTTACCTCAGTGGGCCACTTCTACATAACACCCTGGTCTCGCTTCGTGTCCCGATGTTATGCATTGCGCCTCAATGATACGGTAAATGCTTTTGTAAAGCAACTATGCATAAATATTTTTTATAGCTTGACATGGTTCTATAAATTTATTTTATTGTGGGTATGGTAGTGGACTATACCCAACAAGAATGGCCTACAGACCGTTGGCCCAATTTCTCTCGTAAAGAGATGGAATGCCAAGAAACGGGTGAGTGTTTGCTCTGCGAAGACATGATGGATGCGTTGCAGCAGATACGCCATGAACTGGGATCGCCGATGACGATATCGTCGGGCTACCGTAGTCCTCGCCATAGCATCGAAGCAGCCAAGGATACACCGGGTAGCCATTCAACGGGTAAGGCAGTAGACGTTGCCTGTGACGGTTCATATGCCTACCAAGTCTTGTCAGCGGCTTTACGCGCTGGCTTTACGGGCATTGGCATCAAGCAAACGGGCGTTAGCCGCTTTATCCATCTGGACTACATCCGACCGGGCGATGGGTTTCATGTCCTACGGCCTGTGATCTGGAGTTATTGATGGCAAAGAAAGCGTTTTGGGAAAAGAAAAACCCACGCAAGAAGTCGAAGACGCTAACGACTAAGCAAAAAGCTGCGGCCAAGGCACGGGCTAAGAAGGCTGGCCGTCCGTATCCGAATCTGGTGGATAATGCTGCCGTAGCACGGAAAAAGAAAAAGAAGTAATGGCCCTATCTGAGAAATTTAAAAAACAAGAAATACTTGAAAATAAATTTCACAGGGGGGCTTCTGATGGTAAACACTATTGGTTGACCCCACCAAGTCTACTTGAAGAATTGCAAAATCGTTTTGCTTTTGATTTTGACGCTTGCCCTTATCCAAAGCCAAACGATTTTGATGGATTGACTTGCGAATGGGGTGACAGCACTTATGTCAACCCTCCGTTTGGAAGCATCATACATGAAGGGCGCAAAAAAGGGCCAACTGCGTGGGCGCGAAAAAGCATTGAAGAAAATAAAAAAGGTAAGCGTGTGGTGATGGTCTACCCAATAGACAAATGGGTGCTGATGATGCTTTCCGCTGGTGCAAAAGTTGAAAATTTAGGCGATGTCCGTTGGTGTGCTACAGAGGATGGTTCACAGGGTAAAGGCACAGGAAGACACATTGCAATGTTCGTTTTAGAAAATTATCATGGCCCTATCTGAGCTACAAGAACAAGCAGTGCAGCTGGTGGTGCTTGATCGCTGGAACCCCAAGATGGCAAACGACAAGATTGCTAAGACCTTGGGCGTAGATAGGTCTACGGTGTTCCGCTGGCGCAAAGACCCAGAGTTCGATACGGCATTACAAACCGAGCTTGAGCGTGACCGAGCAGACTTTGATGAAGTGCCATTAGCTTGGCGCAAGAATCGCGTCTTAGCCCTTGAAGAGTTGTATGACAAGATCGACGATGCCCGTGTGTCACTAAAACTCAAAGTGCTTAAAGAGATACGCGAAGAGGTAGGTGATCACCGGATACAGGTAGACCACACGGTTGAGATCAAGGGAGCTAACTTACCTCCCAGAGCAGAGTCCTACGAGGAATGGCTACAGCAAAACAGCCAGATGGTCGAGGCCAACTACACGGTAAATGAGGCTGCTGGATGACTTGGAAGCCGCAAGCTGGCCCACAGGAAAAAGCGATCCGAGCATCGTTTGTTGACGAGCTATTCTTTGGAGGGGCTAGAGGCGGCGGTAAGTCTGAGTTTTTGCTGGGTGACTTTTTAGCGGACGTAGACACCTACGGTGAGCATTGGAAGGGGTTGCTGATACGCCGCACCTACCCAGAGTTAGACGAGATTATTGACCGTTCGCGGCAAATATTCCGCGAGGTCTACCCAGATGCTGAGTACAAAGTAGGCACACACCAATGGCAGTTTGGCAACGGTGCTACGCTTAAGTTTCGGCATTTAGAGAACGAAGCAGATGCTGACCACTTTCAAGGGCAGCAGTATACGTGGGTTGGTTGGGACGAGCTAACAAGCTGGTCTGACATGAAGTCGTATCACAAGCTAAAAGCTTGTTTGCGAACAGGTGCAGCAGAGGTTCCGACAAAGCGCATACGCGCATCGGGTAACCCAGGTGGGCCAAACCACAACAACGTCAAAAGTTATTTTATCGACGCTGGCGAAGAGTCAACGGTGGTGCAGGGCGAGGACGGGATGAACCGGATGTATATACGGTCACTCGTTACCGACAACAAAATCTTGTTGGAACGCGACCCTCACTACATACAACGACTCAAGAGCGTAGGTGACGAGCAGCTAGTAAAAGCATGGTTAGACGGCGATTGGGACTCGTTTGTTGGTCAATACTTTACCAACTGGCAAGAGCAGAAAATCCTCGTCAACAGCTTTGAAATACCATCGCACTGGCCGTTGTTTGGCGCGATGGACTACGGTGAGGCAGCACCAACGAGTTTTGGCCTGTATACCGTAGACTACGACGGCAACGTGTATCGCATAAGCGAATATTACCGCTCTAATGCTACAGCGTCACAACACGCAGCCAACATCGTAGAGATGATAGAGAGTTGTCCGTTTACAGGGGGTCGCTACCCCCAAGCAACGTATTGTGACCCGTCAATGTTTGTCAGACGGCGCTTGAGCGAGGTGATAAACCATTCACCAGCTGATGTGTTTGCTGAAAACGGCATCTTTCTGACAAGAGCCAACAATGACCGAGTGACGGGTTGGCGCGTTGTCAACGATGCACTGATAAAAGAGCAGTTATACGTATTTAACGGTTGGAACGATGCACTCTGTCGCACGATGCCAGCCCTGCCACGTAGCACAAAAAATCCAGAGGATCTGGATACTACGGCAGAAGATCATGCTGCTGACGAGTTACGTTACGCGATGATGCACGTGTATCGGCCACACAAACAGGCCGAATCAATGCCCTACGAAGGCACAGGCCAAGAGGCGATTGATATGTTGGAAATGGGTTTTGGTAGACGCAATGGGCGATACGCCGAAGCCTAACACTGCGGTTGGTGCGCTGTTTCGCACTGGCCCAACACTTGGAGCAAAGACGATGAAAGGTTTTAACGGAACGCCAACTACAACCAAGCCAAACAAAAGCGTCAAGGGCAGTGTAGTTAAGCCCAAGGCTGCTGGTTCAGACAACATGAAGAAGAGCGGTAGAGGCAAGTAAGCTTGAAAGAACGCGAGATAGAATACTGGCAAGGCGCTATAGAAAATGGCCGCAAGTATATGCGGTCACGCCACAAAACATGGCGGCGCTTGCTAAAAACGTACGAGCTTGATTTTGACGTTCCAGGATTGGACGATGACAAAATCGTGCGTATCTCGCGTATGTACCCACTTGCCCGTCAGATCATAGCCAGCGTCTCGTTTAACTACCCCCACGTTTTCTTCAAGGTTGAGGAACCGGGACGCGAGTTTGCCTCTGAAATATTAGAGCGCGTAGCCAATGCTGCGTTGGATCAGATGGATGCCAAGCGCGAGGTGCAACAGGCTATCTTTGACGCACTGTTCTGCTCCGTGGGCTGGCTCAAGTTTGGTTACAACCCGCCCGGTGACAGTGATATTGTTGCGCCTTATACGATCAACGATGAAGCGGAAAACGACTTTCCGTATGTGCATCGGGTATCGCCGTTTAACATCTACCTTGATCCTCTAACGCCTCCGCACAAAATGGGCAGCGCCCGTTATATCATTGAGAAAATGATTGTGCCGTTAGAGTTTGTGCGCGAAGACAAGCGTTTTTCCAACCGCCGTCAGATACAGCCGATGTCGGACGAGAGCGATGCAGATACGTTTCTCTACGACACCCAAGAGGCAGAATACTCTGACGAGCATGATGCGGTCACTGCGGCCAAGGTGCGCGGCAAAATGGTGTGCTTGTATGAGGTGCATGATCGGTTGCACAAAAAGCGCATTACGTTTGCCGAAGGCTTGAAAGAACCTATTGAAGAGGTAGACCATCCGATGTTGGCGATGGAGCCTGTGACGCAGCCAGATCCGTTTACAGGTCAGCCTATGATGACGGGCGAGTTTGAACCTGCTGGTGGGTATCTGGTAGACGGTGGTTTTCCATATCATGCAATAAAGTTCGATCAGACAGAGCGCAGCTTCTACGGCGAACCGCCGATGGCCTACGTCGAGGATACGCAAAGTCTGATTGTTGAGTCGGTGTCACGCCGCGCAGACCTACTTAAACGCTTTCAGCGTATAGTACTTGCATCACGCAGGGAGCGCGAAGCGAACCAAGACATCGGCGATACGTTAGAGACAGGGCGCGATGGTGAGATCATCTGGGTAGAAGACCCCAACACATCAATGCGCGAGATGAACTTTGGCAACCCACCGCCCGATCAGCTTGGCATTGAGTCCGATGCGCGTAGCTACGAAGAGCAAAGTCTCAACGTCAGCCAACTGGCGATGGGTGGTGGCCCGAAAGTCACTGCAACACAGGCCAGCTTACAAGCATCGTTTAGCCAAATTAATCGTGAATGGATGCAGCAATCCGTAGCCAACGCTTATCGCTCTATTGTGCGTAACACATTGCGTATGATGGCCGATGATCGCTACACGCCAGAGCAGTTTCTGGTCAACGTAGCGCGAGACACCGAAGATCCGGTATACGAAGCCGTCACAGCAGACCTTTTGCGCGTTCGATACAAAATCGAGATCAACGCAGGGTCAATGCAGCCACTGACCGAGCAGTTAGAGCGCCAAGATGCGCTGCAACTGTTTAACTACACAATTGGCTTACCAGAAATAAACCGCATTGAAGCGATTAAGGGGCTGTTATCTACTTTTAGAGTACAAGACCCCGAAAAATACCTTGGAAACCAAGAAGATGGCGATACGATCAAGGCGGCAAACCTTGAAAACGTAGCTTACTTGGTCAATGGCGGCGATCCAGGCGTTACGCCCAACGAAAATCACCAGTTACACATACAGATCCACGGCCAGATACAGCAGTTGCCACAATTTCAGCAACTATTACCGCAACAACAGCAACAAGTCATGCAGGTCGTGCAAAATCACGTTGGTCAGCACCAGCAATTCCTACAACAGATGGCCCAAGGCCAAGCGCCGTCAGCCCCAGCTGAGTCAGATCGTTCCGAAAGTGAAGGTAGCATTATCTCGCTAGTACGGAGCCAAGCGCAAGAGGTCAGCCAACAGCTACAAAACGCACCTGGGCAGGGATAAACTATGGTTTTCCACGATTACGAATGTGAAAAGTGTGAACATCGCCAGATAGATGTGCCGTCAGACACTCATGCTAAGATTCGCCGCACAATACAATGCACAGAGTGTAATGGCACAGCGCGAATGATCTTTGTAACCAGCAACCATATCAACAGCCAGCATTCTGGGATGTATGGAAAATTTCACGCTGGCTTCGGGCAAGTGGTTGAGTCGTATAGCCACAAGCAAGAACTGTTGAAGAAATACAATGTTAGGGAAAGCGCAGATGCAGTGGGCGGTTCTAAATGCCACATCACGAAC
>Ga0209348_1000563_pt1 | contig 19086 bp, 50 predicted proteins | sample ETNvirenome_2_30_FD_184065 | JGI IMG/M metagenome (GOLD analysis project Ga0209348, IMG submission 184065) | Marine viral communities from the Pacific Ocean - ETNP_2_30 (SPAdes) (version 2) | ecosystem: Environmental > Aquatic > Marine > Oceanic | place: Pacific Ocean | collected 2013-06-22
CAGATTATGTTTATCTTTCTAGTGGTAATACAGTAACACCTAAATACTATCAAGGTGGTGGAAGTGCGAATGTGGATATACCATCAGGAGCAGGACAATCAATGTTTAGTGGAATGAGGATAGCATAATGGCAATAGATAAAATACAAGCAGAAAGCATAAACCTAGCTGATACTTTTGCTTTTACTGGTACTGTAAGTGGTGCTGGGAGTTTTAATTTAGTTACAACAAACACAATATCATCAGCAGTAAATAATGTTGAATTTTCAGGTATAGATGACACCTACAAAATTTATTGTCTATTATTTAACAATATGCAATTAGATGGTGATGGTGGTGTTGGAATGTTATTAGGAGATAGTTCAAGTATGAGAACTGCTAATTATAGAGGTACTGGTTTTGAGTCTATAGCTAATACAACTGCTGTTAACGGATTTTCAAGTACATCATCAAGTAGAATGACACTTTCAAGTCAACACTATGGATTTGGTGGCGATACCTTAGAATCAGCACATGGAGTAATTTGGATTTACAATCTTAGAGGCACAAGTGGTCATAAAACAGTAATAGCTCAAACAGCATTTGTAGAGGGTGGTAACTTTCAAGCTAACAGTTATTATGTAGGTAGATTATATGAAACAACTGCTTTTTCTAAAATTCAAATTGGCAATATTGGTGGAAGTGCAAATGTGGACACAGGCACATTTTCATTGTATGGGGTATCTCAATGAAAAAATATAGTAATGGTGTTCTTGTTGATATGAGCGAAGATGATATAAAAATCTATAATAAATTTGTGTCTGAAGAAAAATCAAACGCACTAAATGTTTCTTTGGACAGATTAAGAACTAAAAGAAATAATTTATTAGCAAAAACAGACTGGACTGCAAACTCAGATGTAACAATGTCTGATGCTATGAAAACTTATAGACAACAACTTCGTGATGCTACTGAAGGTTTAGATACTGTAGAAAAAGTACAAGCATACGAATTTCCAACAGAGGTAACTAAATAATGGCATACATAGGTAAAAGTCCTACTATAGGCAACTATATTGAACTAGACGACATTAGTTCAGGATTTAATGGTTCAGAAGTAAATTTCAATCTCACATCAGGTGGCTCGGCAGTTATACCTCAGACAGATGCTAACGCAATTATCTCTATCTCTGGTGTCGTGCAATACACATCTGCTTACACAATTAGTGGATCACAGATAACATTTAGTTCTGCTCCCCTATCGACAGATAATTTTAGTGGTAGAGTCTTAGGTGACAGTAGAGATATTGGCACACCAACTGATGGAACAGTATCATCATCAAGTTTATCCTCTACATTCTTTATGACTAATGGTCAGACATTTAACAACATATCTATTGCATCTGGTAAAAATGCTATGGCAGTAGGTACAATAACTGTGAGTGGTACATTAACAGTACCATCAGGGAGTACATTTGTAGTATTATGAGTAAAATAGAAGTAAACACAATAGATGCAGTTTCAGGAACTAGCACACTAACATTAGGATCTAGCAACGCATCAACCATAGCTTTAGGTAGTGGTGATGTGCAAAGTAATTTTTTGCAACCCTCTTTTTTTGTAAGACTAAGTTCAGACCAGACTATTTCAAGTGGCACAGAAACTAAAGTTGCTTTTAATACAGAAGTATTTGATTCAGATAATGCTTTTGATAATAGTTCTAATTACAGATTTACAGTTCCAAGTGGAAAAGCTGGTAAATATATTTTTAATTGGACTGTTGATGTTTTTAATTCTAACAATGCTATAAAAAACTTTAATTCATATTTAAAGAAAAATGGCACGACCTTTTTTGAATCAACTTGGAACACTAATAATAACTCAATAACTTCACGAAGATTCTCTTCAAGTTTTTCTGTTTGTGATGATTTATCTGCATCTGATTACATAGAATTATTTTTTAGTGCAGGTACTTCCGATAGTTCTAGTTCGAGTATAAAAGGCACAAACTATAATACAAGTTTTGGAGGATTTAGGATAGGAACATGAGCATATTAAAAACAAATCAAATAACTGACTTAGGGGGTAACAATATTATATCCTCTAATGGTAGTGGTACATTTACACAGACTTTTGCTGCTAATACTCCAGCTTTTATTACATACATGAGTGGAGATCAGTCAATGAGTGATAATGTTATGACTAAAATGCCTTTTAATACTGAAATTTTAGATAGCAATTCAGCTTATGATACTTCAAACTATCGTTTTACTGTACCAAGTGGTCATGCTGGATATTACCTTATATGGACAAGGGTACACATGGTTAATTCAGGAACAAATGGTATTTATACAGAGTGTAGAATAAGGGTAAATGGTAGTGATCCAAGCCATTTAGACGGAGAACAATCACACCCTATGGACAATGCTATGGATTTAGTGAGATTTACTCATGTAAATCAAATGGTTTTAAATTTATCAGAAGGAGATTATGTTGAAACTCATGCCTCTTGGAATAATAATGGAAGTGATAGTATTACAGCAAAAGCTGAAAGTGGTTTGTTTTTCGGATATAAACTAATAGGAATATAATATGACATCAATTATTAAAGTAAACACAATACAAGATGTAGGTGGAAACAACCTATTAATATCTAATGGATCAGGAACTATTACTACTAACAATATAGGTGGTGAAAATACTCCAGCTTTTTTAGCTTTCCCTAGTGGCAACCAAACTATTAGTGCTGGAGCATTTACAAAGATGAATTTTGCTACTGAGAAATATGATACTGATAGTGCTTTTGATACAAGCACAAGTTTATTCACAGTACCAAGTGGCAAAGCTGGAAAATATTTTTTTTATGCTTCGGTGTGTTGGTTAAATAGTTCTGCATGGTCTGGTCAATATATTATGAGATTACTCGCACAAAGAAGTGGCTCTGATTTATCTGATAACAGAGGATTTGGTTATCATACTGGCTCAGAAGAAGGTGCAACAGTTCAATTTAGTATTGATTTAGCAGTAGGTGATACAGTTCAATTTCAAGCATATCATAATTCAGGTGCTTCAAGAGACACTTATGAAAGCACAGGAACAAACAGATTTGGTGGATATAGGTTAATAGGAGCATAACATGGCAATAACTCGTTTAAATAATAATTCTTTAACATCAATTACTGCTTTGCCTAGTGGATTAGTAGAAGATAATTATAAATTATTAAACACTACAACAATTACTTCTGATACTGCTAATGTAACATTTAATAGTTCACTTATAACAAGTACATATAAAATATATGAGATTATTTGCTCTCTTGTAAGTTTTACAGTTGATGGTGCAGATGTACAATTTTCAATGTCCACTGATAATGGTAGTAGTTATCCATCTAGTCATAGTGAAGTGACAACAAACTTTTATGATGATGTTTACAGAATGAGAAGAACAACAAGTCAAAGTTTCATTAGAATAGCTGGTTCAGTTGATGGTGATAATAGTAATAATGATGGAACAATGTCTGGTAGAATAACTCTCTTCGATCCCCTTAATACAGCCAATAGTAAATCAATACATTATGAAATGGCTTCACAAGATCAAAGTGGTAACGCAGTAAATTTTAGAAATGGTAATGGTGCTTTTAATAGTACAACTGCTGTAAATAATATAAAAATAAGTCTTAATAATGGTAATTTTTCAGGTGGTGTTTTTAAACTATTTGGAATTAAATAAGAAAGGAAAAACAAATGGCACAACTATCAACTAAAATATCTCTGTATTGTAAAGCTAAAGGTAAGTCAGATATTGATTTTACCAAAGATGTTTTATTACAAGATGACTCAGATGGCAAAGGAGCATACATCAAAGAATGGAATGTTTCAGGTGTAGATAAACCTAGTGACTCTGATCTATCATCTTATGAAACTGCTGGAAATACAGAAGAAAAAAACAATACTGTCAGAGCTACAAGAAGAGCAGCTTATGGTGATATTGGCGATCAGCTTGATGAGATTTATAAATCATTCGATGATTGGAAAGCCAGAATTAAATCTGTTAAAGACGCAAATCCAAAGAGCTAATTATGTGTGAATTTTGTAATGGCGAATGTGTTTGTAAATGAAATATTTAGTATTAGTGTTTTTGTTGCTATCAGGAATAGCATATTCAGCAGATACTAATACGACTGTTAGTTCCACAGTAACAGGAACAACTACAGTAGATAAAACTCCAAGCACAGCAAACGCACCAAATGTAATGATATCTAATCAAGATGTCTGTACCTCTGGTGGCTCAGTTGCTCTACAGACGCAAATATTTGGTTTTGCCAAAGGATCTACTGTAACAGATATTACTTGTGAAAGACTTAAATTATCTAGAGCTTTATATGCTATGGGTATGAAAGTTGCTGGTGTATCTGTGTTATGTCAAGATCCTCGTGTATTTCAAGCGATGGAAATGGCTGGTACTCCTTGCCCTTACTTTGGAACAATAGGTGAGGTGGCACAAGCTGGGTGGGATAGCCACCCAAAAGATAGACCAGATTATGTAAAGGAGTCTAATGCTAAGAACTATATTGTTGGTGGTGTTATTTTGGCTATTACCACAGGCATCTTTATATTCTGAAGAAACATCTAATCTTGCTACCCCAGCAGACGAATGGGATCAGAGTGGCAAAGTAAGCACAACCCAATGTTCCTACTCAGGTGCTTTGGAAGATGGTGAGGTTTGTACTGGATCTGCTAACACACGAGGTGTAGCCGATGGTGGTGGTACAATAACCAGCGATGTATATAGTCTTATTACCGATGGTGGTCTAACCATTGATGAAATACAACAAGGTTTTGATATAAATTATGGTGTCACAGTAGAGTCACATCGCAGTAATATTACTGTGCCTACTTGTTCAGCTACGAATGGTGATTGTAAAGATATTTTTCGTATTACTGTTACCTTACGAGACCAAGACAACAATGTATTTGATACTTTGGAACGAGAGGTAGAATTAGACTTTGGTGGCACAAGAGACTATCTTTATACCGATACTATTGATCCTAATTTTTACACAGACATAACTACACAAATGTCTTTGTATGGCACAGACGCTGGATATGTTCATGGTTATTATGGAGCAATATTTAGCGATCCTGTTTTGACTGCAACATATACAGTTGTAGAGCAAGTAGAAGATATTATAAACGATATAGTCAATGATGTCATTGATGACATCATCAATGACTCTACAGATTTTGAAATTATTGAAATAGATTTTGGTGATAACCTAGATCCTATTGAGATTTCTATTGATGATCTTGCTATTGATCTTCCTGAGATTGAGACCATAGAACTAGAATTACCTGAGATTGAGATTGAAATAGAACCTGAAGTTCAGATAGAACTTGCAGAGGTTATGGAAGAAGTTGCTGAAATGGATATTGAGGTCGAAGTTGAAGTAGAACCTGAACCAGAGTCTGAAGTTGAAGAAACAGAAAGCACAGAAACTCAAGAGTCTGAGCAAGAACCTGAACAAAGAGAAGTTAAAGTTGTTCAACAAAAAGAAACAAAAGAACAAATAGCAAAAAAGATTTTAGCCAAAGTAGCAGATAGTGGCGATCAAGTTGCTCTTGATACAGTCAAACTTGCTGTCATGGCACAATTAGCAGACACAAAAGGATTTAACGAATACCAACAAACAACCCTTACAGATATGGATATTTCTAATTATAGTATGATGCAGATTGATGATTTATATGGTGGCTTGTTTGAGTCTGCACAAAATCAAATGATGAATGAGATAGTAAATGCCCAGTATTGAGTATCAAGGTCTTAAATTTACTGGTGGTAAATTCTTTATTATTATCTCATTAATAGGTGCAATCATAGGTGGTGGCTGGACTGGCTATAAATTTTATGATGATTACCTTGACATGAAACAACAAGTACAAGAGTTTGTAGCACCTGACCTTAGTGGCTTTGATAAAAGAATAGAGTTGATACAACAAGAAGTGTCTATGCTAAGTGAAGAAATGCAAATGATTTTATCTGAGGTTGAGCTTGTGGCATCTACTGCAAAAGAACTTAAAGACGATTTAAAAAGCGATGTTCGTCAATTAGAAAAAGACTCCAGACACACAGAGTCACTTGTTGACTCAATAAAGAACAGCACAAGAGAAGAACTTAGATTGTTTGAAGATATGATTAGAGAATTAGAAGATAATCTACAATTAGAAATAGATAAGGCATTAAATAATCCATTAGGTAATATGTCAGCAAAGGTAAAATAATGACAACAGAAATAGTAAAGAAACAAGGCAACAGACCAAGTAAATACAAACAGTCTATACTTGCTGATTTATTTGAAATGTTGGCCAGAGGTAAAACAATCAGAGAATGTTGTAAAGAGCTAGATGTATCTTGGACAACTCTTAGACAATGGATTAACAAAGATAAAAAATTAAACGATCAATACTTACAGGCAAAGCATGATAGCGTACTTTATACGATTGAAGATTTAGATAAGCTATTAGAAGAAGCAAAGAAAGATCCAAAGCTAAATATGACAAAAGTCAAGCTGCTAGAAATTATACAAAAAAATGTGCATTTTAAGGCTGGTAAATTAGCACCTAAAATTTATGGCACAGAAAAACAAACCATGTCAATACAAGATCAAAAGGGTAATGAGTTTAAAGTGGAGTGGAGCAAATGAAGATTGATGTAAAAACCATAGCACCATACATAGTCATTATAGCATCTATGCTTATTACTTGGGGTATGTGGTCAGAAAGATTAGAGGCTGTCGAAAAGAAGGCAGATAAAATATCACAGATGCAACAAGATATAGCTGTGATAAAAGAAAAGATTATATGGATAGAAAGTTATCTTATAAATAAATGAAGATGTTTATTATATTCTGGCTATGTATTCAGAATCCTTACACATCTTTAGATACAACTTGTACCCAACAGATAATTTACAATCAATCCTATAATACAAAAGCTGAATGTAGAGCTGCATCGGTAAGTCTTGCACAATCTTTTATGCAAGAACCTAATGTATATGTAACTACATTTTGCACAACAAAAGCAGTACCTAAAGCATAAACGCTATTAGGAGGGGGAATGTTTAAAACTAAATCTATTTTGGTATTAAGTGATTTACACTTTCCTTACCAAAAAAAAGAATTTTTTAAGTGGATAAAAAAACTTAAAAAAAAAATTAAACCTACTTTGGTTGTTATGATTGGCGATTTGTTTGATGCACATTCTGTATCAACTCACTTACATTCACCAGAGTTGAAGAACATTAAATATGAACTTGAAGAAGCTAGGGTTTGTATAAAAAAACTTAGAAAAATATTTGATTGTCCTATGCCTATTATGTGGGGTAATCACGATATTAGAATACAAAGACTTGCTGAGAGATCAGCGATGCCTGAATCTTTTTTAAAAGACATAAATACGATACTAGGCATTGATAAAAAGTGGAAATGGACTTGGCACGATAAATTGATTGTGCAATTACCAAACAAAACAAATCTATTTTTTACTCATCATTTTAAAGCAAATGTCTTAGCTAGTGCAAAAGAATTAGGAATGAGCTTATGCGTTGGTCATCAACACACAAAGAGTTCTATTGAACTATTTAGCTCACCTTTGGCCTTAAATTTTGCTATGTGTGTAGGATCTAGTATAGAACCTAAACATGAAGCATTTAAATATGGTAAAAACTTTATTAAAAGGCCAATAATTTCTTGTGCAAGTATTGTTAATTCTATACCACAATTACACCCAATGTTTCTTGATAATAATGGCAAGTGGACTGGACAAGTATGAGTGATAGGTGGACAAAGAGAGAGAACATAAACGATAAAATAAATCCTGAGTATTACATCGGCACAACAATACAACTAGCTGATTTTATAAAAGCATTTAATTTAGACTTCTTTGAAGGATCTATTATTAAATATGTTGTGAGGTGGCGTAAAAAGAATAAACTTGAGGATTTAGAAAAGGCGAAATGGTATCTGGAGAAACTAATAGAATGTACGAAGAAGTAAAACAAGAAATAATAAAACACGAAGGTAAAGTAAATAAAATTTACAAAGATCATCTGGGCAACGCAACTTTTGGCGTTGGTCATTTGGTTTTAGAAACAGACGATCTAAAAGAAGGGATAGAATACGATGATGCAACAATTATGGAATACTTTGAACGAGACTTTAGACAAGCTACCGATGATGCACAAACTTTCATCAAAGGGGAAACTATTGATCCTCGTGCTTTTGGCTGTGTTATTAATATGGCTTATCAATTAGGATTGCCACGATTACTTAAATTTAAACGCTTTCAGTATCATTTAAGTAAGTGTGAGTACGCTGAAGCTGCTGATGAAATGCTTGATTCTAGATGGGCAAAACAAACACCGAACAGAGCAAGTGAACTAGCAGAAATTATGAGGAGTATTAATGCTTAATAAATTATTAGGTGGTGGGTTAGTTGATAGTGTTGGAAAAATTGTAGATGAACTTCATACATCTGATGAAGAAAAAGCACAGGCAAAAATAAAATTAAAAGAAATAGATGCTCAAATAAATAAAGCACAATCCGATATAAACCTTGCAGATGCAAAATCTGTAGCTGGTGGTTTGTCAGGTATGCTGCAAAGATCATGGAGACCTCTAATTGGTATGTCTTGTGCTTTAGCTATATTTTGGGAATATGTGCTAAAACAATTTTTAATGTTTATTATTGCAACATTTAGTCTTGACACGGCACCTCTACCAGAACTAGACATGGGAACGCTTATGCCATTAGTAATGGCACTTCTTGGTATGGGTGCATTAAGAACTTATGAGAAAAAAACTGGCGTATCTAAGTGAGTACAACAAAAGAGTTAGAATCTCAACTCAGAAAGATAAAAAAAGAGTGCAGAGAACTAAAAACTCATGTAAAATTTTTGACTGATAGACTTGAACTTGCACATGATAGAAATGCAGATTTGAGAAAAAAGATGATGACAATGACAATAGATGATGTAGTTGCACAACAAAAAGAGTTTGCAATATATCAACAAAAGCTGTCAAAAGATCAAGAATTTATAGAAACTTTTGAAAAACAAACAGAGGTAAAACTAGACTCAACTGGTATCAATAATGAGAAAAGAACATAAAAATCCATCAGGAGGCTTGTCTGCAAAAGGTAGAGCATACTTTAAAAAGAAAGAAGGATTAAATTTAAAACCACCAGTCAAGTCAGGAGACAATCCTCGCAGAGCATCTTTTCTGGCCAGAATGGGTAATGCTAAAGGTGCAGAGTACAAAGATGGAAAGCCAACAAGGTTACTACTATCATTAAGAAAATGGGGAGCATCATCAAAGGCAGACGCTAAAAGAAAAGCAAAAGCCATATCAGAGAGAAATAAGAAAAAGAAAAAGTGAGAACAGTCACAGACGACATATTACTTTGGTCAAAAAAAATTATAGAGAAACCAAATAAACATTTAGGAAACTTTCCTACTTGCCCTTATGCACAAGGCTGTAGAACTCAAAAACAATTTAAGATAGAGGAAGTCCATGATGCTGAACAGCTTTATCCAACTGTGGTAGAGTGGGCAAACAAATTAAAAAAAACTAAATACAGAATTGTCATTATTGGTTGCTCTGATTTATCAATCAATGCAAACGAATTAGCATCTAGCATAGAGGCTTTAAATTTTGTTTATATGCCAAAAGATGTTTACTTGATGTCATCACACCCTGAAACTGGAGAAGAAAACATAGACTTTCTCTACGATCATGGTTTTGACACAGACAACAATTTTCTAATGGTTTTGATACAACGATATCAAGATTTAGAAAATGCTTCTCAAAAGTTAGAAAAAGTAGGCTACTACAAACATTGGGAAGCAGACTACTACAATGAAACTGTCGAACATCGACACAATTTACAAAGGAGAATAAATATGCGTGGTATGAAAAAGACTGCAAAAAAAGTAAATGGTAAAATGAACCCTATGATGAAAAAGGGTAAGAAAAAAGCCAAAAAGAAAAAGAAGTAATGCGTAAAGGACTATACGCAAACATTCATGCTAAAAGAAAGCGTGGAGGTAAAATGAGAAAAAAAGGTGCAAAAGGAGCACCGACAGAGGAACAATTTAGGAGAGCTGCTAGAACAGCTAAGAAAAAATAATGCCTAGAAAATTATCTCAAAAACAAAAAAAGTTAGCTGGTGTAGCGAAGCCATTTAACAAAATTACTGGAGCTGATTTTAAGAGACTTAGGAAAAATGGGAAAAACAAAAAAAAGAAAGTTTAAGAAAGTACCTAAGACAAAAAAGGGCGTTCCAATAAAATATGTAGCTGGTGCAAAGAACCCAAAAGCTAGAGAGTCTGAAATAAAAAGAACAGCCAGACTTTACAAAGAGGGTAAATTAACACCAGCTATGATGGATAGAATTTCTAAAATAAGGAGTAAAGGATAATGTCAAAGTATAAAAGTATTTCTGGTGCAAGTAGATTTTCTAAAGGTACTCTGGACAAAGTTTATAAAAGAGGTCTAGGTGCTTATTACAGCTCTGGTTCAAGGCCAAAAGTTTCAGCTCATCAATGGGCGATGGGTAGAGTAAAGTCTTTTGTTTCAGGTAAAGGTGGAGCAAGAAAAGCAGATGCAGACTTACTCAGAAAAAAAAAGACTACCAAAAAAAAATAAATTAGTAATTGTCAAGTGGATAGATAGTGGCCTGTGTGATCCTACATGGATAGAGGCTAGTAGTTATGAAAAAAAACCTATGCCTGTTTGTTTTACAGTAGGTTGGTTGCATAAGAAAACTAAGGACACGACAATACTTTTCTCTAGTTACTCTTTAGAGAACGACAAGTACAAAGAGGGTAATGAGGGTACAATACAGATTATTTACAATAAATGTATTTTAGAATTAATTAGTGTTGAATAATATTTTTTTTGCTATTTTTCTATAATTTATAAGAACCTTACCACCATTGTAGCAACGAATACATTTGTAAGTATCAAAACACGATTGAATCATCATGTGTCTTGTATATCTAGTTTTACAAGTATGACAAGTTTCTTTTTTATTTTCTTCAGTTTTTAAATTTGACACTCTTTGATTTTAGGTAAGTCACTAGGATAAATTACTGCCTTACCATTGATTTTTCTTCTCAAACATTCTTCTTCAGGGTGTTTCTGTCTAAGATTTTCAAAATGCTTTTTAAGTGTAGGCATACTCATACCCCACTCTTTTGCAAGTTGTGTCATGTATATTGGCTTTTCAATGTTCATGTATTTGCATCTCACTTATAGGTATTATTCTTACTGGCGTTTTACTTTTACCTAGATACATTATCTCAGCACTCAGAGCTTGTTCTCTAGTGACTTTGTAAGTATTTGGATAGTGCAATTCACCATGTTTATTTTTACTCTCTATTTTAATTAAAGCACCCTCTTTACCAAGTTTTCTTTCAGCAATCCCTACGCTACCACCATTTTTCCACATAGGCTGTCTGATCTTAACTATATTCATACAAAGACTCCTTTCTCTTTTACTGATGTTTGCCAAGCAGATATAATTATTTTTGCATTTTCTCTTTTTACTAAATTTTCTTTTTGCTTTTTAAACTTTTGTATTTCTTGATCTATGTACTCCTTAAACTCTTGACTTGCTAAAGCATTTCTTCTTTGTTTTGCAGATGCACTTACTCCATTTTGTTCTTCTCTTAACTCTAACTTAGCCAATTCCATATCTCTTTTTATTTTGTAAAACTCTGCTTGTTCATGTGCAGACACAACACTTTCTATCTCGTCAAGATCAATTAGTGATTGCTCTGCTTTTTCTTCAAGTTTTGAACTAAAACTATTTGATTTATATTTTTCCATCTTTTCTAATTTTATCTACAATCTTATTTAATAATGTTATTTTTACTTCTGCATTAAATTGAGGATTATGCTCTGCAAGTGTGTGATGTTCTCTACAAAGGGGTGCTAAGTTTTCAGGATAGTCTTTAAAAGAACTTGATCCAAACCCTCTCGGTTCTATGTGGTGGCAATCATTAGCAAAGTTACCACACATTATACAAGCAATATCTTCAGGAATATCATAATCCCAAAAATCACATAATATTTTTGTATGTTTCTTCAAATCATAACCTTGTTCTGTATCAAGGCTAATCATATAGTCTTTAAAAACAGACATCAAAATTTATTTTTTACCATTGAAATAATCTGATCTTTGCTGATTAATAGCACAACTAATAGCAATAGCTCTTTTATTATCCTCACTTAAATCTCTTAGATTGTTGTATTCAAGCATTTTATCTAAAGCTATATTTATCAAATTTAAATTTTTATCTATTTCAGATGTATCTGTATTGTGATTACTTGGTTGGTAGTTATGATTTGTATTATTTATACCTGACACTTTAGGCATTTTGTTAATGATTTTATTCATTTGATTTACAGATACCTTATAAGTTTTATCGTGCATATCATCATAAAAACCTTTTTGCATATCATTACACTCATTGTAATTTACATCTTTAAGTGCCTCTTGCATTGTTATTTCTAGTTTTTCGCTACTCATATTAATCTCCTTTTTTAAAATATCGTTCAATGATCTCATTATTATTATAAGCCTCTCTAAATAGTGTAAATTGATTCCAACCTACATTTAATTGTTCAATAGAAAATTCTTTTAATTCTATCTTACTATTATTTTTTGGTAGTCTTACAATAATTCCTTTTTTTACTCTGATGTCATCATTAACATTTATCAACCAAGAGTAAGCACCTAATTGAATACAAGTATCACTATAGATTCTTTTACCAGTTTTAAAATCTATCAGTATGTGATTACCCTCTTTATCTTTTACAAGTAAGTCTGGACACCCACCAAACTTATGTGTTTCACAAACCATTTGTTTTTCACTCCAAACAATTTCATATTCTTGTTGATCCCACCATTCAACAAATTTAGCAAATGCCTTTTTAACTTTTGCATCATCAGGTATTTCATACTCTTGTTTGTGTATATGTTTTTCTGCTAAGTCGTGAACACTTGTACCTTGTTCTCCAGCTTTGTCTCTTTCTTGTCGATAATCTTTTCCATCTCGACCACAAGTCCATGCCCAATGTATTAATGCAGCAGAGTCTTTAAACCGACCAAGTACAGTTGTCGTACCAACAACTATTTGGCCATTACTTAGTTTGTATATTCCTGTTGGCATTAATTTTTTCTACTTTCTTATTTAATCTTTGTTGAAATTTTTTTGCTGCTTTATCAAATTTATTTAAAACTTTTATTATTCTTGCTATGTCAACATTATCTTTTGATGTCATTTTCTACCTCAGTTGTGTTTTTAATATGAAGCCAAACCCATTTTAACTTTTTTTTACTTTTTAAATTTCTTCTACAATCTTCTTTTAGTTTTGCCTCTTTAATTTTGAGTTCGGCTAATTTTTCCTTACTAAGCATGGCTAACACACCTATAGTAAGCAATCTCTACGGGGAATATAATGCAGTAGATAGCAAATGTATTAGCCATAAACAGAAATTTACTAAAATTTTTTTATAAATCAAGTAAAAATAACAAATTGTTTATAAATTATTAAAAAAAACATAAAAATAGTTTTGTAATTGATGTAAAAATCAGTATAAGTTTAAAATATTCGTTTATGGTGTATATTTGACTGATATAAAAAAATTACCAGCTATGTATTTATATACACAAGACTGGATCTCTGGAACTAGAGGTCTTTCTATGCAACAAAGAGGCATATACATAGACCTTTTAGCCTTCTCACAATGTGAAAATGGTCGTGGATTGCCTAATGATGTTGAAAAAGTGGCACACATGATTTTTCCTTTCATAAAAAATCAGAAAAAACAGACAGAATTGTTTCAAGATTTACAATATGTTATAAAAAACAAGTTTGTTGTTAAGGACAATCGCCTTTTTAATGAAAGACAACACGCTGAATTTTTAAAGGGTTTAGACTTGTCTAATAAGAGAAGTCTTGCTAGAAAAAAAGGACTTGTTAAGGTTTTGTTACAACAAAATGCCAACAACATAGATGACTCTGACAATGACTCTGACAATGAAGATTATATAAATAAATTTGAAAATATGTGGAAAGAGATTTCCCCAAAAATTCGTAAAAGATCGTCAAAACCTAAAGCTAAACAAAAATTTTTACGCTTGTCAAATGACAATAAAGACAAGGTTTTATCTACATTTCCTGTTTACCATCAAGAACAAGGCGAATTTACAAAGGCATTAGATAGATTTATTGCTAATGAAATGTACCAAGAGATAACACAACCACTAACTTTAGAGCAAGAAAAAGAAGAAAAACAAAAAGAGAGTGATTACTTATTGAAAAGTAGATACGATTTATATCTAAAAACTGGAAAATCTTTTAATTTATCAGCACAAGATATAAGGGAAGCAGAAAAAAAGTTTGGTAAAGAAAAAAAAGAAGAATAAAAAACAAAAAACATTAAAAATTGAAGAAGAAAAGGATTTTGGATCACAACCAATAATTAATGTTGACGGAAAATACATAAGATTACCAGATTATAAAGAAATTATCCTCTCTGCTGGTAGAGTTGAGCTAAAAATTAAGTCAGTTTTACACAAATACTTTACAAATAACCAGCTTTGCCCTCAAGACGCTAAAAAAAATGCAGTTAGACACCTTGCTGGAGAGAGAATGGAATATTTATCAGTTCTTGCGAATGTCAAAAAGAGTCCTACCCAAAATTGGGATCGCATTGAGGGATTAGTTGTTGGTGGTTATGATTTAATCAATATAAATTCTTTTGATGCACACTCTGTTTTTACTAAAGCACTTAATGAATGTAAGCCACATGACATGATTTTGTACGATTTAATAGTAGAAGATCAACCTTGTGGTAGAAAAAACATGGATAGATTAAGAGAATGTCTTGATAATTGTGCAAATTTCTTTAAAATCAAGTAAGGCCTATGTTTGAAACTCTCTTTCCATAGGCCAATTATAATGTTTGACAAGTGGAATCGCATTTTGGTATAAATTATTAAGGTCGAATCTTATGCCTTATTCCCTTTTTTGTTATGGTCAATCCTTATATAAAATTGTGGGAATCAGTCCTTATCAGATTATTGCTTGACAGTCTAGGTTATCCAAGTCCAACCATGAGTGAATCTCTTTACAGAATAGAAAATAATGCAAAATTATGGCTTAGATCAAAGTCTTTTGTAGATGTATGCGATCTAGCCGATAAACAACCAAATTATATTATGAAAATTTATGACAAAATTAAAAAAAAAGAAAACCTTGAACAAGATCAAGCTGCAAAATATCTCAGATTTTTACTTGTATCAAAACGATAATGAGAACTGCCAATTTTTTATTGTAAGAGATGACAACCAAAAACCAAACTTAGTTATGGTTTATAGAAATTTTGAAAACGAACAACAAATATTAGATTTTATTGAGGGTATCAGACTAGCCGATAATCCACAAAGTAGTAGAACAATACACTAGGCAACCCAAAACGGATTGCCTAAAATACAATATATTAATCAAAAGAAAATTCAGTCATTCCATCTCCAACATATTTACTTTTTATGTTTGGAAACTGACTTTTGATTTTTTTCTGTAATGCTTTACTTAGTTCTGATTGAACATCTTTTTTTTTAGTTTTAGCGTTTACAGATTTTTTTGTCTGTTTATTTTTAGTCATTGTTTTCCCCTTCCTTACACATTGGACAAATATTTACATAATATTTTTCCCAATCTTTTTGATTAAATTTATAAAATTCAAAAAATATTGAATTGATTACTTTTCTATACTCTTCCTGATTGTTATCAAATTGCTCTATAGACAATGAACCAATAACACTCATTAAATGAAAAGTATCTCTTTTTGTAGTTCTAATCATTTCTATTAATCTCTATATTTCTTCCTTGCTCTGATTTGAACCATTGGATATCAATGACATTTTCATTTTCGTCTTGATACTCAATGCCATAAATAAAACCATTATTGTTGTCATATTTACCAAGCCAATCAACAGCAACTTTTATTTCAGTCATCATTTACCTCTCTTTTTTCCTCTTCAAAGTCACTATCAGGTATCACAAAAGTATAACCCACTATACCTTCATCAACCCTATTTCTATACCATTGTACAGGGCATTGATCTAACCAATCGTAAAACTCATCACTCATCATATTTTCTTCACTCATTATTATTTACCTCTCTTTATAAATCATATTTAATTTGATCTATTCTATAAAAATATTCTTCTGTAAAATCTCTTGCTTCCTCATCATCATTAAATTTTTGACAAATACAACAACGCTTTACAGATTCAATGTCATCAGTTTCAATTTTTGGAAGTATAAACCCTTTTCCCTCGCAGAATTCACATTTCCACCCTGTAAATTTATTTATCATCATTTACCTCTCTTAATTAGAATATAACTAATGTAAACAAAACCTATAATTATAAATAAATCTAGGCCATTAAAACCTTGTAAGAACATTATTGGCCTCCATGTTTTATAACTTCTTTTTGTTTACAATTTGCAATAGTTATAAATTTTATAGGAAGTTCAGAATTAAAGCCTTTCAAACCTAAAAAATTCTTGGTTTCATATTCGGCCTGTGTTCCATAACCATATTGAAATGGCAATCTATATTCTTTTTCTTTTTCAATGTCATCAATACAAACAGAAAAATAAGTATTACCATTAATTTTGTCACGCCATTCTTTTATGGTTGCTATATATTTAATTTTCATTTTGTGATCTCCTTTTCTAATCCTAAAATAATGTTAGCCATAAAATTCCAATAATTATCACAAACTTGATAATATAGCTTATTTGATGGATTAGGATTTATAGAACCCATTTCAATAGCTAGTTTTACAATATCTTCATGAACAAAAGCTATTGGTAAAGCTAATCCAGATAACCATCTTGATATGGCTTTTAACTTGCCTACTCTTTGAATTTCCCAACCATATTCAGAATAAAATCGATTAAAAATATAATTAATCTTTTCTAAATCTGTGGTTAGTTCTTTATCATCACTATAGACACAATCTAAAATATATTTTCTATAGTTCTTCTTATACTTTGTATGATGTACTTTCAATTTATACTCTCTTTCCGAATACATTAGGTATTCATATAAAGGCCAATAAGACCTTTATAAAAATATCTAATAATTATTATTTACCCATTCAACCAACTTATCAATCATTGTTTGGTTATCATCTCCAATAATTACCAATGATCTAAAAAATTTTATAAACTCTTCGTCATCATGTAGTAAATAACTATCTACAGTAGTTTGGCCAGAAACAATATTTATAATGTTTGCATTTGATACTCTTAACATTATAAGCTCACTTCTTTTTGTGTGAATGTATAACCAATCTCTTTTAATTTATTTATAGCAAATTGGCTGAATGTTTTTTGATTTGTAATCTGACATAAAGCAATAGCTTTTTTGCAGATAGGGTAAACTAATCTATTTCCATAGACTGTTTTTACTTCTATTATTAAGTTCATATTTAACTCTCCTTGCATTGTGTTAATAGATCATAAAAAAAAGAAAAAAACAAGAAAAAAAGTTAAATTAATCTAAATATCTTAAATACTTTATATATAGATAATTAAGCAATTTATCCTGATCTTTTTGGCTAAGCTGCTTATATTCTTTGTTTAATTGTTTATCCTTAATAATAAGCTCTATAAGCTGATTATCTTTGTTTATATCTCTGTGTTTTATCATACTAATATAGACGAATTTCACGCCAAATTATTCCAAAAAAACCACGAATTATTAAAACTTAATGAATAAATACTTAAATAAATACATAAAGAGATATAAAGAACTATATAAGGCAATACATAGAATATATATAGAAATGGTTGATATACTTAGGTTATGTAAGGTCTATATTTGTTTTTATATTAATGGATATATAAAATAACAAAATACATTTTACAAAGCCTATAAAGACAATAACAAACAAAATAAATTAAGAACTACATAAACAAATATATAAAATAATATTTTATTACAGTATTTATATTATTATGATGTATATCGGATAATATTTGTTTAAATATGTAATATATAATTACTATTATTTTATATGAACAAAATACAAACAGAACTATGTTGTAAAAATTTATGTGACAACCCCCATCGTATTTTTTTTTATAATTATACTACTGATTACAACTCAGAACTAATGTCCATAAAGGCCTTGCCCATATAAATACAGATATGATAGAGTTTACAAAAAATAAAAAAGATATACCTGAAGGTAAGCTATATAGTGAGCTAACTATATTTGGCTGGGATAAGAAAAAAGAGATGCAGCATAGAGTATGTTTATATTGTGATGCTTGGGGATCTTTTGCTATACAGCCGAAAGACGCATACAGACAGTATTATTTTTTATGTGGAGATCATTACTCAAGTGAAAAAACAGAAAAAATCTAAGCCTAAAATTGATGTGTTTAGTATCTTGGTCAAAGAGCTAAATGACAGAACCCCTGTAAAACAAAACTCAGGTAAAGGTATTGTCAAAGATAGCACAGTTGCACGAATACAAGATATATATAGTGGGGATAAGAAAGACGATGTATGAACACGATTACAATCCCATACAAGCCTAGAGACCTACAAACACAAGTACACAAGAACCTTAAAAGATTTAATGTATTAGTATGCCATAGACGATTTGGCAAGACTGTATTAACAGTCAATGAACTAATAAAGAAATGCTTACAATGTAAGCTACCACGACCACGATATTATTATATAGCTCCGACCTATAGCATGGCAAAAAGGATAGCTTGGGATTACCTCAAATATTATACCTCTGTTTTACCCAATATGGACTACCATGAGACCGAATTAAGAGCCGAGCTACCCAATGGGGGTAGAATTCAGTTATTAGGCTGTGAGAGGCCTCAAACGCTAAAAGGACTATATATTGATGGAGTGGTACTAGACGAGGTTGCCCAAATGCCTCCGAAGATGTGGACTGAGGTCATACGACCAGCTCTATCAGACAGAGAAGGTTTTATGATTG
>Ga0209348_1000565_pt1 | contig 19076 bp, 27 predicted proteins | sample ETNvirenome_2_30_FD_184065 | JGI IMG/M metagenome (GOLD analysis project Ga0209348, IMG submission 184065) | Marine viral communities from the Pacific Ocean - ETNP_2_30 (SPAdes) (version 2) | ecosystem: Environmental > Aquatic > Marine > Oceanic | place: Pacific Ocean | collected 2013-06-22
GTTTTTTCATTACCTGCACTTGATGGTGTTCTAGTAAGATATTCAGTATTATCAGCTTCTAACTTCAAAGAGTTATCAATATCGTACCCTGTTGGTACGCTTCCACGATTAGCTGTCCTTTGGAGGGTTTCCATATTAGCTTTGTGTTAAGTTTTGACTAATTCCAATATTTTGCCATTTTGAACCGTTATAACGGAATGCGTAGATATCGGTTTTTGCATCGGTTGCTGTTTGAGTTGGGGTTTCATCGCCAACAAACTCAAAAATTGCATTCCAAGCTAAAGTATACGGTCCGCTAGAAGCATGTTGTGCTACTTCAATACTTATAATTGCTCCTTCAACTGCATTACTTGGAGCCGATATAGTCGAGTTTTCTTCTAATAATAAAAATGCGTTAGCGGCTGCTTTTGCATCCCAAGATACTGTACCGTCTGTTAAAGCGACTTGAGTTATATTCGCTGAAGTAGACGCAGTAACAACTTGTGGCATCGTTACATTTTGGTTTTCATCTACTGAAATAGCAGGTGTCGTACCTACTGCTGATCCCAAACCGATTACTAAATCATCGGCTGAATCGTCTAAACCAATATAAAAATCTTGAGCGTTGCCATCAAATACTATTTTAGTATCTTCGGCTGTCGCATCACCAATCGTTAAAGTCGTACCGTTGATTGATAAACTATCAGTAACAGCTAAATCAGTAAGTGCGTCTAAAACTGCTGCTCCTGATCCTGCTCCGTCTAGTTGTACGACTGCTACTTTTCCTGGAGCTATCGTTACGTTAGCACCAGAGCCTTGAGAAATAATAATATTTTGAGAACCGCTGGTAGCATTTTCTATAATTTGCACACGCTTCATAGTGTTCGGGCCAATCGTAATCGTACAAGCTGAGTCTAATGTTCCTGTATATTTAAGATAAAAAGCTCGACCTGCATCTGAACTACCGTCTGCTACGGTTGTGGTGTGCGTATCAGCATTAGTGGTAATTGCTTCAGTTCCTACACCAAGAGCTTCTCCAATAAGTTCTAAATTGGTATTGGTACTGGTTCCCCAAGTACCTGACTCATCACCTGTAGCGATCTCTTTAAGTCGTAAGTTGTTTACATAAGTTGCCATAACTAAATCCTATATTTGATATATTAAATCATAAATAATAATTTTACACTATTAAGCAGCGACTTCTCTCCAATTAGGAGTTTGATTGTCATCTATTTCTTGCCATTTAAACGGTTTACCTAATTCACCTGTAGCTGAAACACCTGTAAGTGTAACCGTAGCTTTAGCATCAAAACTTAAAGTTCCCACTGTAGCCACTGCATTAACAGGAATAATAATTTCAAACCTATTATCTGTTTGAGTCGTTGCAGTTCCTAAAGCTGAAGTACCCGCTTGTCCTGTCGGAGTTTGATTGGCTTTGGCTATTTGCGTAGTTGAGCCAACTGATCCAGTTGCTTCTAGCCCACTTAGGGTGATATTAGCTTCAGCATCTGTAGAAGCACTTCCTAAAGCTGAAGTTCCAGCTAAACCTGAAATACTAATGCTATTTTCAGATACAGTCGTTGCAGTTCCCAAACCGCCTGTTGCCGCTAAACCGTTTACCCCAACAACGCCTGGTGCATCTACTGCAACACCACCATTGGTAGATGTTACTGATAGACCGCTAGGCGATACGTTTGCTTTTGCTACAACGGATACAGTTCCTAAAGCAGACGTTGCTGCGCTAGGAGCTGTTAATGTAAGAGGTAAGGCTGTTCCCCAAGCACCTTCATTCCAAGTGCCTCGACCCCAACCGTTTATGATAGCCATTTAAGGCTAGGCGATTCTGATAATCGCTGTAGAGGCTGCTGCTGCAGGAAATACAATTGTAAAGTCCCCAGCAGTTGATGTTTTATCTCCACCAAAATCAATAGTAGCAACTGATTTATTACTGTCGCTTGAGTTGTAAATCATACAACCTCTAGCAGTAATTGTTGCCGTACTGAAAGTTAAATCTGCAAAATCAGTAAAAGCAGTAGTACCTGAGCTTGTTGGAGTAACATTTGTTAAAGTTCCTCCACCTGAACTATAGTTAGTACCAGATGCTTGACCTGTAGTAACAAAAGAGGTTGTAGTTGCCCCTAAAGTAGCAGATGAAGTATATAGAGCTAATTTAAAAGTGTCTCCACTTGAGTTAGTAAAATTATGATTGCCAAGCAACAATTCTTTTTTAAAGCTTGTTGTGAGTGTTGATGTAATTGCCATAGTTAAAGTTTCCTAATTAAATCAGCAGCTTCTTTTTGGTCTGCTTTTTCTAATTCGTTGTTAATTGTAATCCTATCAGATTTTATAGCATTTTGCATATATTGTTCAATCACTTTCTGAATGTTATCTTGAAACGATTGAATTTGTTTTTGTATGTCTTCAGGTGCTTCTTCACTTACTGAAATAATTCTTTTGACACAAAGATCAGCCCAAAATTCTATAGGGTGTCCACCTTCGCTTGTTGTATGAACTTCAATCATTCCAAGCTCGGGACCAGCTTTATAACTAATTACCATACCTTCGGATCTCCTGCTCTATTTTTTTCTAAATGTGAGTCATTTCTATCAATTAATACGGGTTCACGTTCACCCCTATATTGCATAACTTCACTCCTCTTTTTGGGTACTAAATGACCGTTTTCATCAGTAATTACTACTAAAGGATCATCAAGTCTATGATAACCATACAATTTTTCATCTTGTGGGATGGCAGTATCTAGAAGATAACTACTATGTGCTACTTCCACTTGTATACCAAGATTCATGGCTTTGCCAAGCCAAAATTCTACCGATGCACGTCCTGCCTCTGCAAAATACATATTGCCTTTGTAGCCAAAATCAATACCAAATAATTTAATCGCACTAACTTTATTCCAAATTGCAAAGGCTACAGCATAAGAAACAGTATTATTAAGATAATGACACCCACATGCTTTTAAAACCTCTTCTATTGGATAAAGAACTCCTCCTTTGCACCTGTCATCTAACTCGCAAGTGTAAATCGGTCCGTCATGGTCTTTGAGTAATTTTGACATGCTGTCAGTTTGACCGCCCGCATCATCTGTATCAAAAAATCTAGACGGTGGATCCATCATAAAAACTCTGTCATGAAATATTACAGAGCCAACCGCATTGATAGCCCACACTTCATCAAAATGAGCTCCATGTGATTTTGCTAAATTATAGTCAAACCAACTTTTGCCCATACCGACAATAGCTACAGTTTTCCCTTCAAGTTTTTTTATTGGTTTCATAATTCTCTCCTCTTAAAAAAATTAAGATACTTGCGTTCTTAATGAATCATATCTGTATTCATCTCTTCTACCTCTTGCTTCAGCTTTATTTTTCAATCTTGCAACCTCTTGTTGAAATCTATTTTCATAAAGTGCAAGCAAATCAGGCTCTCCTTTCATATAAGTATAAGCCTCAATCAAGCAACCGTAAAGCAAGGCATTCCTAGCGTGTTCAGAAATCCAAGTTCCTGTTGTGTCGGTTACTAAGGAATTAGGTTTGTATAAATAGTGAAGCTCTACTTCATAACTTTGATCAGGTACAGGAGCTATGATAATTGTTGATTCTTTAAGGCCTGTATGTAAATCTTTATCAAAATCACCATAATAAAGCGGTAAACCTCTCTCACCTGAATCGGTTGGATCAGGAGAATACTCTTGCATGAAACTTGTGTGTTTTTTATCTAAAAAACTGTAATCTCCATTAGTGTTTATTACAGCCAAAGAAAATGAAAGCTCAAAATCATCAGGTGCTGTCAAGAATCTTGATCCTGCAGACAGAGAACCTTTTACATTTTTTCTAAAATAATCGAACTGTATCAATTCAAATATTCTTTCTTCTGCATTTTTTATAATATCGTCCAAACTACTAACAAAAGTAGTTTCATCATTCTCTACATAATTTTGAATTAGTGTTTTAAGTTCTGATAATGTTATTGGACTGCTCATAATTATGTATTAATTTGACCACCCATACCTGAATGGTTAGTACAGTAATAGTAAAGCGTTGGTGCTCCTGATGCAACTTCTATCTGAGTATACGCACCTGAACTACCAGGAGTTCCTGAAGTTGTCACACCTGTTGTATATTCACTACCACCTCCATGCGTACCATTCGCAGTTGTTGAAAATCTCAATGGGTGATTTGAATTTGAGCTATCAGACTGATCAAATTTGTAGGTTTGCCCCTCTGTCAAACTAAGAGTTGGTGCCCTTGAACCGTCTATATAAAAATAGTTTGATCCATAGTAACTTGCCACCGTAACAGTATAAGTTGTGATTGATGGGCTTGGCGTTGGTGCGGGCGTTGGTGATGGTGTTGGCGCTGCAGAGCCATCTACGCTAATTGTCACGCTACCTAAATTACTATCAATTTGTGATAAAGAAAAGTTTGATCCTAATATATTTGGATCCATAGAGTTAGATCTAGTTAAGCTATTGTAAATAACAACTACATAACCTTCTCCAACTTCTACATCATTATTAGGTCTTGGTTCATATAATGCCTCTGGGTCAGCAGTAGCAGTTAAGGGTTCTAGTTGTGGGTGTTTTGGCTCATAGCATTGTGGACAAACTTTTAAACCATTCCACTCTGTTTTTAATTGATGTAACTTATATTCAAAAGCACACCTATCACATAATGCCTTTGCAAATTTTCCACTTGCATAAGCCATTTATCCCATCCTTAAATCAGGTCTAATTCTAAACGAAGCCCTATCCTCATCTTGCGATAGAGCCCTATTGAATTCTTCTTCATAAAGCTGTTTCAGTATTGGTGTTTTATCAGGAGATCTTTTTATAGATATGTAATATGCTAAACCAGCCGCAAAACAAGGATAAAACCTAAATGGCATATCTAATGTGTTTGTCGGCTTATCTGCATCATCCATTCTTACTAATTTGTTATAAACAAGAACATCAGTAGAATTTTCAGGGGCTGGCCATACTTGTAGAACAGGGTTATTTTGTTTGTTAAAGAAAAATTGTGAAGGTCGTGATTTGCTTGTTTTGTTTGGAATATTTATATATTCGCTTCTACTGATCCTATTCATAGATATATCAGTTTGTGTATCGTTTACTGTTCTTCTGCAAACAACATCAAGTAAATCTATAACATTTGCGTCTAAGTTGTAATCGTTAGTACCTTCTATTACGGTTGTAGTGCCTTGTTCTATTGTCCATTGATTCAGGCCACGATTAGCCCATTCAGCAAGCATAAGATTTATTGATCTTCTTGCAGTTTTTAGATCATAACCAGTTCTTAGTTCTAGTCCGCATCTTTCAAATGCTTCCTCTACGAACTCAGCTACATTTGGTTCAAAATCTGTACTACCTGAAGTTGCCATTATTTTTTACGTTTTGTTGTTTTTAGACTTTTTTCAATAACTTTTGCTTGAGCAAGGTGACTTTTAGACGCTTTTTTTAAAGCACTTATTAATTTTCTTTTTTGTGCTACCGTTAGTTCAGCCATAATTACTCCGTATCGTTATATAAGTTATCAAAAACCCTATTTACATCCAAAGTATAGTCTAAATCAGATTTAGAATAATGTATATGTTGAGATGGTCTAAAGTCGGGTGCACCTTCACCTGTAACAAACCAAGCTGGGTGTGTAACTCTTACTCTGTTGTTAGGTAGTGCAACTATATTACCAGTCCATTCACCCGCATCTAAAAGCTCTAGAACATGACTGCTTTTATGTTGAGCGGGATCATCTGCAATCTCACTTTCAGCATAATCAACTGTAAAATAATATTTTGCAGGAAACATTTTGCCATCAATTTTAGCTAGCCAAGGACAAGGCGTAGCTCTATCAATAACATATACTGAGTTGTGATGAGAGGAACAATCCCAAGGTTGTGCATCATGTACTGCCATAGGGTTCGGCCATTCTTCAAAAGGCGTGTCGCCTACTAAGGCTGTTATTGGCATCCTAGCCCACATAGCACCGCCATGAACCGTATCTTCAGGCTCGCCTTCAGCTTCAACACCAGTAAAAATTATATGAAAACTAAGGCATCTATTTGGCATAGTTGTAACGCCAACAGCCATAGCATGCAAAAACTCACCATGATATTTATCATGATTATGCGTGTATTCTCTCCTCACCCAACATTTAAAATGAGGTATATTACTATACAGATAAGCCACTACTACTTATCCTTTTCCGCCCTTTTTCCCACCTTTTGAGTTTCCTTTGACCATCATGCCCTTTCTATATCCAGGTAATTTTTTGCCACCCATAGATCCGCCTTTTGACATGCCTGGTAGTTTTTTACCACCCATAGCTCCACCTTTAGACATACCTGGTAATTTTTTACCACCAGCTATACCACCTTTGGAGTATTTTTTCATACCGCCTTTTTTACCACCTTTTCCATATCCTTTTGTTTTTTTATACATAATATTTCCTAACTTATGGTTGTTACTTTCTTTCTTGGTTTCATAACGGCTCCGCAACCTTTTGCAATAAAACCGCCTCCATTTAATTTAAGCTTGTTTTGTTTTTTCATATTTTTTTCAATAACAGACTCCATATGTTTTTCATATGAATTTTGCATACCGTCACTCATTCCAAATTTTTTGTTCTTACTTGGCATACCGCCTCCTGATAATTTATTAGAAACATTTATTGGTCTACCCCTTCTTCTAGGGTTTGGGTCTTTACGTCTTTTTCTTGCTACTAATTTTTTTCTTTCTTCTCTACTTAAACTTCTTGCTTTTTTGCTTGGCAAACATTTTGGTTTACCTTCTGACTTTTTTCTACCACCACAAGAACCTTTTATGGATCCATCTGCTCCTATACGAACCCAGTTTTCATCTAACCATTGTTTTAACTGACCCATAACTTAACCAGATGATCTCATTACAGCACCAAAACCAGCTCTAGCTATACCTCCTCCTGCAAATTTTCTTTTTTTCTTTTTAGATTTTTTTGCATAATTAGGATCTTTGCAATATTTTGACGCTGCTAAATTGGCATATGCGCTGGGATAAACATCAAAAGTTCTCTTAGCCCAAGCTTTGCCTTCGGGACATATTTTACCTTTACTCTTTGCTTTCTTTGCCATTATTTTATTCTACCAAATTTTTCTTTAACATTTCCATCTTCGTCTTGCTTGACGTATTCTTGAATTTGGATTGTTTCTAGTTTTTGCTGAACTACGTTTTAACTGGCCAAGTGATCTAGCGCAATATGATTTTCTTCTTTTTGCAGCTGCAGATCCTTTCTTGACTTTACCTGTAACAGCACCTTTTAATTTTGAGCCTGGGTTTTTTCTACGATACTCTTTGATACCTTTTTTTGTCATACCAGCACCTTTTTTAGTAGGGCGGTAATTGCCACCCTTACCAACGGTTCTACGTATTTGTTTTGCTCGTTTTCTTACTGCCATATTTAAAATGCAGTAGTGCCATAAGACACTACTACTTGTTTTTTCATACTAAGAGTGAAAAACGGTTACTCTATCTATATTGCTCAAAACAACATGAATACCATCTTCAAATAAAACTCCTGAATCAGGAATATTCATAGTTTCAGTATCATTTGCGTTGCAAGGAGCTATTAATATGGTAGAGCCTGATACAGAACCATCTCTAAAGGTAACAGTACCGTCAGATGATCCTCCAGCTATTATATAGCCTCTTAACCTCGCTCTACCGTTTTGCAATACTGCTCCACCAGTAGCAGAGGAAGTGCTTGTAGCTGTTTTTACATCTGATCCTACAATTCTACCTGCCATATTTATCTCCTAGTATTAAGCGTCAGCAAATGGAGTAACTAAAGTTCCTGAACCTAAAGTGATTCCTTCTACAGCATACTTAGCGCTTGCTATAGCGTGAACTTTAATAATACTTCCTGCTAATCCGCCTTTGGTTGATCCGTTAAGTGTAATAACGTCATTAGATGCACCTGAAATAAAGGTTTTACCTGTTGCGTTGTTAACACCAGTATATAAACCACCAACAAACTTATCAGTACCGTCTGTTTTGATATCTAAATCAGTCGCAGCAGTAACAATAACAAAAGTAAATGATGCGCCTAAGTTATTAAGTTGATTTGGATCTGTTGGATCGTTTGGTGTAGTAGTAACAATTGAAGGTAAAGTAAACTTACCATCTGCGTCATTACATAAAAGTATCTTACCTGCATGTGCGTCTACAGTTAAGGATGTGTCAGCTGTAAGACTTACAGTTGCGTTAGTCCCTGCTGAAATAAATCCCGCCAAAGATTTGACTGGACCTGAAAAAGTTGATTTAGCCATTTTTTGCTCCTAACTAAATATGTTGCACCATCTTTGGAGTAAGTCTGCCGAGCCAGTTGGGGCAACTATTAATCTCGGTTTAGATAATCTTACTTGATTTAGTCGTTTTGGGGAAGGGAATCTTTAGCTTCTAATACTTTTTCCCTTGAATTGAATAACGCTTGATACGCTTCTTTTATTTCAGGATCCTTTCCATAGTGGTTTAGCATGTCTTGACCAATCATTTCAATAAGAGATAAAACTGTAATCATTCTACCTTTTATATCTTTTTTTGGATCATCATCTGACATTTTTATTTCCTTAATTTTTTGTCTAATTTCATAACCGTCAAGCCAATTTCTGACGTTTATTATTTTTTTCTTAAAATTTGGATAGCTCTCCCAATCTCTTATTTCCTCTACGGACCGACCACATCCTTGACAAATTTCGTCAAAAGGAGCCATAGACGTAGTGCAACGTCCAGAACAAGGTGAGTTTGCTAATGACAAACTTGTATGTAAACCAGTATTCATTTTCAGTCGGTTTTTACTGATTGTATAACAAATTTTAAAAAATAAAAAGGGAGGTAAAAACCTCCCTTATAGAACTCTTACGAATTCAGATTGTAATCAAAGATTACGCACCTTGTGATGCAAATACACATCTCCAGTTAGAGAATCCAAATGAATATCTTTCTCTAGCTTTGTAACGCATATTACCAGTCACAAAATCACCCTCAAGAGATGTACTCATAGGGCTTCTTTCAAAGTGCTTAAATCCGTCAGGACAATCAGTTTTGACAAACCAAGCATCAGTATCAGTAAGATAATGGTTTACTACATAACCTTGAGGTAGCATACCCATATTCTTAATAGAATTGATGTCGTTGTCAGATGTACCTACTCTTCCTGGTGTCTCAAGCAATCTGTCTGCGACAAATTGTAATTGAGGTGGAACAATAAGTTTCTGACCTTGAAGTGCAACCGTCAAGTTTCTGTCATCAACAAGAGTTGAGATGTTAATGAGAGCATCTTCTAAAGATGTTTCATTAAGATCTGAATATGTTGATGGTCTGTTACTTGAAGTTCCGCCGCCACCTAGAGGGTGAGCATTAGAAACTAAAGGTTGACCGTCGCCTCCAGTAACACTAGAGTTAAACGCATCATTTAATACTGAAGCAGCTTTAATTTGCTTTGTATTTGCCATAGATCTAGCCAAGGCTTTTGTATACCTTGAACCAAGTCTGTCATAAAGATTATCCTCAACAGCTTCTTCTGTAATTGCAAAAGCAAGAGCTACTGTTTCGTGTGAATATCTAGAAGTATATCCTTCTGTTGCATTGTCGAAGCTTACGCCTGCGCCTTCTGCTTTAGTAGGAGCACTACCGAATCCAACGATAAGTACCTCTTCTTCAAATGCTCTATCTGAAGATTCAGTATCGAAGATTTCTGCGTGTTCGGAATCGTACCTAGCATATTCCATGCCAAACAAGGCATTCAAACCAGGCTCGAGTTCCTTTGCTAATTGTGAACGATTAATTGCCATGATTAGACTCCTGTAGTTTGAGCATAGAAGTGCTCGTTAATTTTAACAATCATGTTGACGTTTGTAGACAATGTTCCAGTACCTAAAGCATTGTTGTCAGGATCTCCTGTAAATCCAACAATTCTTAATTGTGCTGAAGTTGCCGCAGTAGTTCCACTGATTTTAACAGCAGAAACGCCAGTTTGAGTTGATCCTGTTGAATAAACAATATCAGCGTTGTTACCAACTACAGTTTGGACAACTGAGCCAGTAGCAGCACTTTGAACTTCAAACAAAGCATTTGGGTCGTCAACTACGAATGCCACCGCATCTGATGTAACAGTACCGTTTGGCCAGTAAGCTGAATAGATTACATCGCCGTTAGAATCGGTATATTTACATCCCCTAAAGACTCCCAAAGCTTGATCACCAGCAGCAGCTACTAAAATAGTACCTGTGTTAGCCATTTTCACTAGGTCGCCTGAAAAAATATTTCCGCTTGCACCAGAAGCAATTTTGTATTCTGTGGTGCCTTGTGTGTTATCACCTGAACCGAGAATACCAACTGGTCTTAAGCCGAAAGGTGCATTTTTATTTGCCATTTTTTTACCTTTTACCTAAAAAAAGTTAGTTTTTAGCAACAAAAAAAGAATTAACTTCTCTTGCCACCACCAAAAGTCACGCTTGTACTTCTCTGAGGTTTTAATATCGGAGAAGATGGGTCAGATTCTCTCATCAAATCATTGTCTACTGCATCTTGTTGCAGTTGAGCACGTTCATTGAAATAGGCGTTTCTTTCTTCACGTGTTTCATTCGGAATCTTCGCCAAAAGCAAACCACCAACCGAAACAACACCAGCGTGCTTTCCATCATCCATACTAGGAAGTTCAAAATCACCGATCTCTTCTTTACTAACCAGCTCGAAGCCTTCTCGTAATCTAGACATCACGTTCTTTTTATCTTCCTGGCCGACAATTTCAGCCCTTATCCACCTGTAAGAATATCCTTCAGGTGCTGGTGGCGTTTCCAACATAGATGGGGGACGCCAAGGTTTGCGAGCAACTTGTTTAGCTCGAGTTTCAGCAGAGCGTGGAGCTCTGTTATTAGATTTTGTATCATTTTTATCCATATGTCTACCTTTTAACGTATTTAGCGTACTCTGTTAGAGGTACGTTGAGTCTTTTTGCCATTTGAACCTCAGACGGGCTCAATTTAACATTTCTTTTACCTGATACTTTTGCATCAGCCCTTGTTGCTGACGCAACTTTTTGAGATGGCTTTGATTGAACATTACCACCATCATAAAACTTTTCTGGGAAAGCATCTCTTACACCTTGATCAAGCAAAGAATAATATTCATCTGATTCAGGTTCTGCTTTATTTCCTAAAATAATATCTTGATGTATTTTAAGAGTTTCCTCAGTCATTTCCTCATCATCACCAAACCAAGAATTTTTTTGTGCCCAAGCTTCTGCTTTTTGACTTGGGGGAGGAGGAGTATATTGTGGTTGTGCTTGTTGTGAAAAAACTTGATCAAATCCATCATCTTCTTGAACTTGTTGTTGTGTTTCAAGCTGTTGTCTGTTAGTTGATATTTTGCTTTCTTCTACAGCAATTTTAGCTAATATATCTTGTGCTTTTGCTACTTTATCAAAATCTTGTTCAGCATGTGCTTGACTTAAAATAGACATAGCTTGCGTCTTTTGTGATTTTAGTCGGTTTTCTGCTTCTGAAAGATATGATTGGTCAAGTGATGTGGTTTTCTGTTTTAAACCCTTATTTTCATCTCTTAGTTTTTTTGCATACTCGTATGCGGACTCTTGACCACGTTCAGCTTCCCTTAACTTTCTTGTTAAAGTATTGATTCTTTTTTGAACCTTTTCGGAATACTGAGCATGTTCATCTTCTGTCTTTTCTTCAGTCGAATCATCTTGAGATTCCTCTTCAGAAACTTCGGTTTCGACTTCTACAATCTCAGCCTCTTCAATCTCTTGATTTTCCTGATTTTCTTCTTCAACTTGATTTAATGCTTCTTCGTTCATTTTTTCCTCTTATAGCGTGACGATATCATCTGGATCAGAAATCGTAGCGATAACTTCGTCGTCGTTTATGATTCGGCATTCAGCATCATCACCCAATTTAAATCGAGCTCCTGCATACCGTCCTATTAAAACCCATTGTTTTTCTTCACACCAAGGGGTTTCACCAAACTTTTCTGTATCTTTATAGCAGAGCGGTCCCATTTTAACTACGTAAGCAACAACAGATGCTAATGCTTCTCTGTCAACCGTATCTTTTACTAATTGGATACCACCTTTAGAAACACCTCTGCCTTTATATGGCAATATAAGTAGACGCCAACCTGTTGGTTGAGGCATTCTATCTAATAAAGATTTTTCTAAAAGCGTTGGATCTAAAACTCTTTCCTCAGAACTAACAAAAGCCTGATCGACTTCTGATGTGTTTTCTTCTTGAATTGATTTTTGGGCTTCTTTTTCGACTTCCTGGGCTACGTGTTCAGGAACTATTACTTTGCTCTGTTTCTTCATCCTCTATTATCCTTCCTAGCAGTTCCCTTAAAATTTGTTCTGCGTCGACGAGAGAACTGTAACATCCACGCAAGTATTGGTATTGATCGTGATCCTTGACTCCAACAAGCATCGTATCAACGATATCTTGTTTTTTTTGATTAAGTTCTTTTAAAAACTTATCTCTAAGCCAAAGAGCATCCATTAATAAACGCCAGAGAACTTGCCACCAAACTCTGCGGCACCCATTCCTCTAGCTTTACCTTTACCCATTCCTGGTTTTGGAGAAGCATCCGCAGAAAAAGTTCCTGACTCTGCTTTAAACGTAACTGATCCTTTATTTGAATAGTTTTGTTTCTTCAAAACTTTTGGAGTTGATAAATTTTGTATATCTGTTTTTTTGATCATGTGCTAATTTTGTTGTAAATAAGTTTAATTTGCAAGTATAACCTTAACTTTTATTCATCATATTAGCGATAGATAATTCACGTTGTTGAGCAAGTCTTGCTCTTGCAGTTTCATCTTTCATGTCTGCAATATCTTCTTGGGTTGCAATTCTCTCTCTATCAATCCTATCTTGTCTTAATGATTCTTCCATTTTCCTTTGTTGCTCGGCCTTAAATTGTTGCTGTTCTTGTGCTAGCTCTTGACCTTTTAATGCAAGCTCTTGTTTTCTAATTGCCACCAAAGGATCTTCATCTTGTGGAGCGGATATCTGTTGCGTAAATTCATTCATCAACTCACTTAATATAGGTGCAGAGAACTGTGCAAGTATATCTGCTGATTGTGCCATAAGCATCTCAGCTTCGGCAGGAGGTATTTGTTGAGCCTGTTGCGTAATTTGTTCGTACTGCTGTCTTAATTCAGGAGGCATTTGCTCTAGTGCAATATTGTCTGCTTTCATTTGTAAATGTTGCATGATATGAGAATGAATGGTTGCTTGTACTGCAGCATTCATTTGGACAGGAGGAGTGTTTAATAAAGACATATGAACCGCTATATGAGCATCATGATTTTGTTGTGAGAATGCTTGGGCTGGCTGACCCATAAGTAATCCATTATTTTCAAACCCAGCTTCTATAGGTTTTGGTTCTATACTTGGGGGTGGCATTAGTAACTGATCTATATTATCAACGCCAATAGCAGCATACATTCTTCTATATGATTCATAAATTCCTTGCGGGCCATGAACTTCAGGGTTTGACTGAACTAACTGCATAAGTTCTTGAGCCATAGCAATTCTTTGTGATGCACTAAATATATCAGGATTACTGATTGGGAAGATATCAACCCTTTCATCAAAATCAGCAACTTTAATACTTACATTACCACTAGCTGTCATATATGGATATTCAGGAGGTAAGTAGTCTTTAAAAATGGTTGCAAGAAGTTTGAATTCCTTTTTTTGTGCGTTATGCAGTCTTTTGTGAATGGCAGATAAAACTTTTGTAGATCTTTCTAATAATGCTAATGTTGTTCCAACAGGAGCATTTGGATTGCCTTGTCCTACGTTAATTTCTGCAATAGATGCAAATTTAGATCCTGACTCAACTAGAATACCTAGTAAATTTAATAAAGTACCACTAGGCTCTTTGAAAGGTAACGGTTGAATTGATTCTCTTAAAGAACCGCCAGGGGCATCCACATCCCTAAACTCTCCAGGCTGTATTGGGGTGTCTTCATCCCTAATACGAATACCTCTCGTCTTAAACCCAGCAGGTAGGTTGGCGAGGGTACCTGCATCAATCAATTGCCTTAAAATTGATGTGGATGCCTTTGATAGTCCTCCGATCATATGTGTTAGACCGAAGCCATAAAATCCTAAACCTGGTAAAAATTTAAAGTGAACAAAGTATTCTATTTTGTTTCTTAGTGGATCTTCTTCTTTGAAGTTTCTTCTGACTGATAAAACTTTATTACTGTTTGAGTCAATAGTTACAATATACGGTAATTTTATACCTGTATATTCACCATCTTTATTTACATCCTCAAAACCTGGTAGATCTAAATTACAATGGATTTCATATAAAACTGACACTTCGTCAGAATCATAAGATGGCTCAATACCACTTAGCTTATCTATCTCTTCTTTAACGCCTGATACATTAGAAGTATCATCACCGTTCATTAGATTTACCATACGATAGAAGCCAATAGCTTGAAGCTTTCTAACTTCATTCTCTGGCATCTTAATTATGTTTGTAATTCTAGGACATGACTCTAAGTCAGTTGTGTAGTAAGGAACAACTAAATCTTCAGGAGCAATAAACTTTGAAACTGCTCTACCTAGAGTTTCGTCATAATAAACTTTTTTGAATGCACTTCCTGCTAGCGGTAAATAAAAAAGTAATTGATCGAGTTCTTCGTCAAACTCTTCCATCACATGCACAATTTGATAATTCATAAATTCTTGAACTCTTTGTGCTTGCTCTTCAATTACTGAATTGTAATCGCCAATCACTTGTGTCTTTACTGGACCGCCACTAGGAAATAATTCTTTATATGCTTGAGCTTGAAAATTGGTTACAGCTTCTCCTAAAAGAGGATGTATAACTCCGCTTGCTCCTTGGAATGGTTCTGATCTATCATCATCAAACTTCATACCAAGATATTTCAAACCGTCAGTATATGTTTTTTCCCAATCCTCTCTAGATGATTTATCTTTTTCTACACCACCTACTAGATCGCTAGCAATACGCATTAGCTCATCTTCAGGTAAAACTTCAGCTAGGTTTTCATCAAAAGTTGTTTCGATATCTTCTTCAATATCACCTAAAATAGCACCACCATCTTCAGTCATGGTAACTCCCATCGGAGTTTCCTCTGTCATAACTTCGATAAGTTCTCCGACTTCTTGTTCTTCAGGAGTTGTGTTCTTACCTGGGTTAAACTCTTCTACTTCGGGTGGTATTATGTTTTTTTCTATAGCCATTAGTGTAATGTCCTTTCAACTTTTTCAGAATCTCCATAGGGATTGTAAAACCCTGCAAGCTCACCTACAAGTTTTATATCTAAATATTGTGCTTGCTCTAACGCTAATTCAAAATTAGGGGCAACAATAATCGGGCCTTCATGTTGAATTCCGTCTTTTTCGTATTCTGTTAAAAATAATTTCATTTTAGTAATAAGCTCGTTTGACAGGTGCTTGCTCTAGGTCTTGATAGTCATCATCTAGAGAAACTAAACCACCCTCACGAAAACGCATAAGTGCTTGTGTCATAGTATCACATAAATCGTCATTCGCCCCAAAGGGGAATGATGCACACTCTTCAATCATCTCTTGTGCAAAATGTTTACTGGTAGGAGCCCAAACTAATTCACTTTCAAACATAGGTGCAACAGAGTGCATCCTTGAATGTTTGTCATGACCTCTTGATGGTGTGTAATTGACAACAGGAATACCCAATCTTCTTAGTTCATGTGTCAACGGAGTTCCTGATGCTTTTGCTTCAATAAGAACCATATCGGGTTCCCAATATTGATATTCTTCATATGCAACTCTTTTAAGCTCTGGAAAGTCCCATCTATCCCTTTGACAATCTAAAAGTATAATTGAATCAGGAGCATCTTCAGTAGGCTTAAACACACCCCACGTTGATATAGCAGAAAAGTCAGCCGTTTCTTTCTTGGAAAAAGCCGTATCGTAGCTTTGTATTATGTATTTTACGGCTGGTAATTCTTCATGCGTCCAATCATTCCACCATTCTCTTTTTATAATCGAACCTTCTTCAGCTGTTGGGGTTTGCATCCATTGTGCATTCCACTTAATAACAGGCAAAGATGCTTTAACTTTTTGTAGTTCGTCGATATTCCAAAACTCAGGCCATAAAGGGTTTTCCGTATCAGGAAATATGGCAGGAAACTCTATCACTTCCCATTGGTCTGCTTTCGCTTCTTTTTGCCCTTCCAATAACTTTGCAGTCAGGTCAATATTTGACCAACGAGTCATAACTAAAACAATTGCACCTTTTGGTTGCAAACGTTGCCTGGGACCTGATGTGTACCATTCCCAACATGCTTCCATAGCATTTATACTCAAAGCATCTTGTTCTGAATGTGGATCATCAATAATTAATAAATCAGCACCACGACCTGTAATCGCTCCTCCTACACCCGCTGCAAAGTATTCTCCTCCACCATTTGTTTCCCAACGTCCCGCTGATTTTGAATCAGCCTGTAATTTTACTTGTGGGAATATTCTTTCATATTCCTCAGTATCCATCATGTTTCTTACCTTTCTACCAAAACGTACTGCAAGTTCCCCTGTATGAGTGGTCTGCATAATTTTACGGTTTGGCTGTTTACCCATAATCCAAGCAGGAAAATAAGTAGACGCAAATTCTGATTTAGTATGACGAGGTGGCATGTTAACAATCAAACGATTGATCTCGCCTGTTGCAACTTTTTGTAATTTATCTGCAAATATTTTGTGATGCTTACCACAAATAAATTCAGGCCACATATGTTCAACGAACTTCAAAAAACTTTTTTGGCATTCGTCTTGTTTTTGTAAGGATTGAAGACGTTGTTGAAGCAGTAGTGCTTCTTTCATCTCCGTATCAGATAGGTGGGCTAAACTCATAAATCTTCAAGATCGTAGCTAATTTTATTCTCTTTGATGTTTTTTTCTAATTTTTTTATTTCTTGATCAAAGCTGTTTAACTTCTGTTTGTACTTATCTACGTTCTTTGCTTGATGTGTTTCAACATACTTTTTCTTATCTTTTTCTAATTTAGCAATCTTTTTCTTGAGTGGATCTATAAATAGTTTTGCTCTTTCAGCACTAGGCAATCTTCGGGCCATCATGTAAAAAATAATACTTTGCATATTATCATCACTCCCCAAGACATCAAAAATGCCTCTTGTACCAAGAGATAGTAAAGTTTTTTCAAAACCTTCAGAACCTACAGGTTTTGGAAATTCTAATTCTTTAATTGGTTCTATTGAGCCAACATCTAATTCAACCTTATCAATACCCAAGTCCTTATTAATATCATCTAATAATTTTTGAATACTTGTTGCTTCGCCACCAAACTTAAATGCGTTGATACCTTTTTCTAGTACTGCTTTTCTAAATTCACGTGAGAATGGATAGTAATATCCTTCATCAGCAATATCGTAAGCTCTAGCTAGATTTGGATTTTTTTTGGTGTCTATTACTTTTATTTCTTTGGGATCAAAACCCATTTCTCTTATAACCTTGGCTAGTTCGCTTCCTGCTTCTTCATAATTTACATCAATTATTTTGCTACCTTGCCCACCTTCTCGGTTGGTAACTTTGCGTCCGCTGTCTAGATAAATTCCATCATAATTTCCTTTTACAGCCTCTTCTAAACGTTTACGTATAACAATTTTAGAAACAACAGGCCTGTTTTTACTTGCAAATGGATCTAATTTATAAAGATTGCTTTCAAAACCACTAATGGGTTTATTTAACCTCACTTTTTTTCCGTCAATTTTTGTATCTAATATGCTGGAGTTTTTTTCAAAAATATCTTTACTGCGAACATACTTTAAAAAACTTCCTTTAAACTTTAAAGATCTTACGTCTTTCCTGTATTTATCGAAGGCTTTTCTAAGTTTTGAGTTTTTAAAGTTTTTAGTTAACTTATCTACACTTGGCATTATGAAGTTAAATTTATAGCCATCTGGTTTTTCAAGTAGTAGCTCGTTTATTTGCTCTTCAAGCTTATAAACATCATCATCTAAGTTCCTTGCCCCTTCAGCTATTTTTTTATTTTGCTTTTCAGTTAACTCATTAATTTTATCAATTTCTTTTTGTAGTTTTTTTGTAACTTCAGGCATTTCATATCCAGAAGCTTTTGGATTTGTACGTTTGAGTGTGTCTCTTACATTACCTACATCTTCTGCGTAATCTGATTGAATACGGTTTATGTTTAAAATTTGACCTGACCCAGTTCTTTCAAAACGATAAATATCCTGAAGTAAATCTAAATTTTCAGTACCGTATCTAAATAACTCTTCTCGACTAGGGGGTATGCCTTCATCTTTAATCTTGGCTACCCCATATTTCATAATTTCTGTTTGTTTGTTTTTGGGTACACCAAGGTTTTCAAGCTCTTTGGTATAGTCTTTATATGCTCCTTTAAGGGCTGGGATATCAATATAATCAGCTACATCTTCTCCGACTTCTTCAGCAGACTTCAGGTTGTTTTTATAAACATTGATTGTATTTAATTTTTCAGCTAAAAGCCTTGCTGAATTTAATACAAACCTATCATTCAAATAACCAGTATTCATATCAGTTGATGCATCAAAAACAAAGACATCATTAAAATCTTGATTGTAATGCTCGTTTACTCTTCCTGCCTTATGTGCATCCGTAAACTTTGATCTGTAAGCAACATCTCTTAGGGTGGTTGGATCACCTACAAAAGAAGCCTCATCAATTACCCTTGGAGATAGTGGGTAGTTGCCTTCTGTATTAAAAGGATTTGCAGTACTACGTTCACTTCTTGCAAAGGTTTCAAATTGAAATGCATCCTTTTGTTTTTGTGCTAAATAATCATCAAACCCTTTAAGGCTTATTTTGTCTTGTATGGATCCAAAACGCTTGATAAAGTTTGGGTGAATATTACCTTGAGCATCCAATACTTCTAACGTTCTTAGTTCTCCGTTTGGAACTTTGTTTTTAATTTTATTGATAAAAGATTGCATCTTCATTTGGTCAGGATAATTACCAAAATGAATCTCTCTTCTAGTGTTGGATATAAGGCCTTCTGTTCCTGG
>Ga0209348_1000567_pt1 | contig 19007 bp, 2 predicted proteins | sample ETNvirenome_2_30_FD_184065 | JGI IMG/M metagenome (GOLD analysis project Ga0209348, IMG submission 184065) | Marine viral communities from the Pacific Ocean - ETNP_2_30 (SPAdes) (version 2) | ecosystem: Environmental > Aquatic > Marine > Oceanic | place: Pacific Ocean | collected 2013-06-22
TGACTACAAATTGTGCCTTATTAAGTTTAAACTTAAGATCTTCATATTGACTTGGTGTCCAAGTAGAACTGTTTTGTGATTTAAATAGTGAACCTAAGTATGGTTGAGTACTACTTATAGACTGAAGAATTAAATCTTCCTCACCCATTCTAGTAATGTAAGCAAGATATTTTTCAGTTGGTGCAACTAAAACTAACGAATATTCATAACCACCTTGTAAATAAACTGGTGTGTTAAATTTAAAATTAGTTGCTACACTTGGATCCTCAGAGGCATTGACATCTGCAGGATCAATTTGTGTTATTCCAAATGGTACAATTGTAGTTGTTGGTGAACCATCTCTCATTGTTCTTAATTGAACAGTTACTGGAACTTCATCATCTTTAGTTTTGAAGAACAACTCACCACCTGTTATGAAAACACCATCTTGATATTTGCTTTTTTCAACTAAGAATGATTGTGCAAGTGGATCATAGTAATCTATTTGTTCTGATGTTGTTGTTGTAATCGGATCTTGAATTGTAACATTTTCAACTATTTGAGTGATTGGTTGATCTGAACCAATTTGTTTTTTCTCAATCTGTGCTGTTTTGATATTGAGTGTTTGTTCTTGTGTATTAGTTTGATAACCAGTTGCAAGATATTCTGTCTCTGCAGAACTTTCACCAGGATCTAATATACTTGCATTAGTTGGACTTGTAGTAATTCTAATTGTATTGTTTCCAGTGGTAAATAAAGGACTACCTTCTACAGTTGGATCAGGTATATGTAATGAGAATATTAAATCTCCTTTTTCATCACTTACTAGACTTAAATCTCCAATAGTTGCCTCTGCATCTCCATCTTCATTAACTAAGTTCATTCCCTTATTAACATACCCAATATGATCCGCTTTAGTAAAATGTGCTAATCCACCAGTATCAACATTTAAAATTGTACTTGTGCTAGAATATGTGGCAGATAAAGATGTTGAATCATATGGATTTGTTTTATATGTTTCTGTAGGTTCATTAAATGGGCCTTTTTTGTGATTTGAAGTACAAAGTCTAAAATGAATACTTGGTTTGCCAGCAGTTCCTGGTGGATTTTCAACACTATACATTAAATCACCAGTAGAAAATGATCCTTTTGTCATAACAACTGGAAGAAGTTTAGGAACAGCATACTCTGTCAAGTCCTGATTCTCCATGAATACATAATATCTTGAATTTGGTTTTAATCTCTTTCCTACAACTTCAATATTTCGAGATCTAACATTGTATAAAACATCAACTCCAACTACTTTATTACCCAAATCAATTGTTTGAGTTGTTGGTGTTAATTGAAGTCCAAATTCTTTTTCAATTCCAGTTTGCTCAAAAGTTTGTGTAACTGTATTTTGAATTGTTTGTGTTGTTACTAGAAATTCTGCAGTTCCATGACCTTGTGCTTGTTGTTGGTGTTCAGTATGTGTTGCTAAGACTTCAGATTCAGTGGTTTCACCAAGGAATGTTGCACTGTCCATTCCATTCCAAGTAATTTCATGAGAATTCCAGAAACTAGATGCCATTCCACCATTTTCATTACTGTTTGGAACTTCTAATAGATCTGCAAATGAATCATATACACCATCAATATTAAAGACCTCTGTGTTTCCAATAGGAACTTCTTCAACCCAAAAATCTGATTCTGGATTTAATTCTATTGTTCCAGCAAATAATGCTATATGGAAAGGGTTAAGATTTTCTGTTCTTGTCGCAAATGGTTGTGTTAAAAACTCTGTTTCCGTGTAGTTAAGCAATAATGCAGGCCCATTTCTTGTTATGTTTGCATCAGCAAAATCTTCAACCCAATTATAATCAGCATTTACTGGGTCTGCAAGGGTGCTAACTGTTTCATGAATTAAAGGAACATTTCTTTCTGTTGACAAAGGCCTACATTCACCTCTCACAAGATCAATATCAAATTTAGATTCTCCTGTTAGATTATGTGATGCATGACTTGTGAAATTATCAACAAAGAAACCAGATTTAAATTTATCCAATCCAGTGCTTGGATCTTTAATTGACAAATTTTTAGTATCAGTTTCTAATAATGATAGTGTTGTATAATTTTCTAAATTTTTAATTCTATGCTCAAGACTACCAATATCTTTCATCGTATATCTCTTATGTTTAATTCTCTTTACCTTGACCTCTTTAATTGCATTACGAACATAAGGTGGATATATGATTGAAGCAACTTCAAAAGCCTCTTCATTTGGTAGGGGTAACTTAGGAAGTCTTGATGGAGTTCCCTCTTTTACACTAAAGAAACCATCTTTTGTTAAGTATAACCTATCAGCTCTACCTTGATAGTAAGAATAATCTACTACAACACTTTTATTTGATACTACAACTTCAGACTGTGTTGAAGCAAAAGATCTTGACCCAAAAGCAAACGGTGATTTATTATTTGCAGTAAATGGTGCAACTCTAGGTCTAAAATCAATGAAGTCGGAAGCAAACCTATCAAAAACAAATGGTATATCTTTACTATAAGATAATGTATTATAACTATTGACTGTTTCAATAGTTCCTGTGTTTTCATTGTTGAGTAGATAATCAAAAATAATTCTTAATTTACGAGTTGGTTTTTCCGCATCTGATTTTCTTACAATTCTAGAAAAGTCTGCAAATTCTAACCTTTGACCATTATCTAGTATGTAATTATTAAGTAAATTTCGATCACCAGGTAGAACACTAGTCAGTGTTGCAAATATTCCAGATGTCTTGAGTGATATATTTTCACCTATTTCAAAAGTATTTTGATTCTCATAAACAAATGAAATTGAAGTTCCAGATACAACAGATACAACACGAGCTACAGCACCTGATGTACCACCAATAAATTGTTCTCCAACTGTAACATTTCCAGTAAATGTTGCTGTTGCATCAGTTGCAATTAGAGTTGGTAAATCTGGATTATTTGTATCATTTGATTCAAAAATTGCTAATACACGAGATACTTCTGGAACATTCAGTGATATTTCTTCATCTTGAACTCTTGTTCCATAATATTGACTATATGTTAAACCATCATCAAGAGAAGTAGTTCCAATACCAGATGAGGTGGACTCTGACTTAGACACAATCAAATCACTGCATCTTACGATTGATTTTTCTTTAGATGCCAATTTACTTCTTCTTATGGCAACTGTTAATACTGCGTCACCACTTGCTTTTGATAGACCTTTAATTACTACAGATTTACCATTTGTTGCAACTTCTACCATTGGCTCAAGAAGTTTTTCGACAAATCCAAGATCTGATGTTGTATCAATTTCTAAAGTATAGTTTGATGTTGTAAATGGTTCAAAGAATAAGTCATCAGTGCTTAAACCTGTTACATCGGATATATTAAATGTTACTTGACTACCACTATATCCTGTTTTTGTGATTTGTTTCCTGATAATGTATGAACTATCCAATACATTCATTGATGCAACAAAATCATCTGCCAACTTGACTCTAAAACCAGGATCATCAGATTCTTTTAAAGTTGGAATTACTACAGTAACACCTGTGGGTGAACCATTGGTTACTGCTCCAGTACATATTCCAGTTACATCTGCAACTGCTGCAAGACCTACAGTATTTTGAGTAACTGATGTAACTCTATTAAATGTGGGGTCAGCATTTTCAGGTAATGGAATTGATATTATATCATTAACTTTTAATTGACTTCTAAAATCTGCAATTGCTCCACAAGTTAATGTATTTCCACCAGTAATACTAAACTCTACACCTTCGTTGAATACTCTTTTTGTACGATCTAATGATAAGTTTGCAGCAAAAGTTGTAGTTCCACTTCCAACACCATTAATTACACCCACATCACTATGAACTGATTTAATATCCTCAAAACTATTATCTACAACACTTGTAATATTATTACCGATTTCGATGCCATTTACTATTAAAGGTTCATTAATTTGAAACTCTCCGATAACATCACGAACAGTTATTGTACTTACATTTGTTTTTGCTCCTAAAGCAGCATATCCAACTGCTCCACTATATTTTCCCTTTACATAAGCATCTGCTCCGTGTGATAATACAGTTGCAACACCTACAACTGTATATAATTGCATATCATAGAACTTCAAATCAAAAGTTGTGACAGCTATTCCTGTTAAACTTTTTTGTGAATAATCATATGATCTTGCGTTACCTATGATTGTTGCACCATCATCAGCACTCTTATTTGCATCTAATCTTCTATCTAATAATTTTAGTGGTGTTGCAGTAAAACCAATAGGTGGAGAACCAAGAATATTTGTTATTTCCATTGATTTACCGATTCTCACTGGAACGCTTATATTTTCCTCTAATTTGGTCGTTCTTGGTTTTAGGACATCAATAGACGTTGATCCAACTTTATCGATCTCATAACCCCTTACATACGCCTTTCCTGAAGAAATCTGAAGGCTAACAATATTATCTGAAGGTGTATTTCCGTTTTGAGTTTGTTGAGTATCAAAATATATTCCTCTGTTTCCGATTCTATCATTTAAAGACTCTTTAACATCTACAGAAAAAGGTTTTATATAATAATCTCCTGATTCATCATATGTTCGTCTTGCTAATTCTCTTGCAAAAATATTATATTCAGTCGTATTAACCATCTCTTTGACTGAACCATTTTCAACTCTCATCAATTCGACAAAATCTTTATCATTAATATCAGTTAAAGATTTTTTATGAACGGATAAAGAAATTTTTAATCTATCTGCACCTGGTGCAGCTTCATTTGAAAAACCTAGAGCGTTATCATATAAATCTGAATTAGTTGAAGATGCAACTGTTCTTTCTTCTTTTATTAAAAAACCAACTCTATAACTTGGAGAATTATTGTATTGATCTAAAATAACTGTTGACGCAATTGTTTTTACAAAAAATCCACGAACAAAATACACACCTTCATTTACAGAAAATGCTGACCCAGTTGAAGTCGCATTTGAAACTATACATCTTGCAAATTGGCTATTTGCTGCAATACTTGTGTTTAAAAAAGTAATTCCAGAAAGAGTTATTAAATTTTCACCATCTTGAAATGTCTTTGTAATTCCATCTGATCCAGACTTTGAATATTTTACATATAAAGTATCAAATCCATCAATGGATTCGGGTGCAGTTAATCGATTAACTACTGTTGCCTCAACTCCAGATGTTTCTCCTTTTATCTTTATTTTATTATCTGCTAAAAATTTTGTATAACTATTGACTGGTATATTTAAAAAGTTTGGATCAATTTTTACTGAAAAATAACTAGGATCATAGAAAGTTCCGCCAGGTATGACCATTGAACCTTCTTTGAAAAAGTGTCTTCCAAACTTTTCAACTTGATTTTGTAATATTGATTGAAGTGTTGTTAATTCTCTTGCTTGAACTGGAAATCCAGGTTTAAACAATACCTTATGATAATTTTTATTTTCATTAAAATCATCAAAATATGGAGAAACGTTTAAATTAGTATTTTGTGGCATCTTAGAACTCGATTACGATTTTTACCTCTTCCTTTTGTGAAGCTGTCCTTGTTACTGGTGCTCTGTTATCAATATATATTATCTCACCAGAGTATTTTTTAATTTCTGGATCAGAAACTCCATTAGTGAAATTTTGACCTAGAGCTACGTCTCTCTGACCAACACTAACTGATTCACCATTAAATCCACTATCAACAACTAAATTATCTACACTTTGACCAGGAACTATATGTGTAGCACCTGTGATAGGTGTATTTGTTTGGACTCCTACAAAATTTTTAAGTTCATAACCATACACAGAAAAAGTTGAAAAACCAACTGGTTGATAATATCTTAGAACTCCAGTGGTTGAGTCCCAAGAAGCAACATATCCAACAGCAGTTCCAATACCTAAGCTAGAATCACTTGAATTGTATTGTGCTATTCTGGTATTTGCCTTATAAACCACATTTGATAATTGAGTGCTTGATCCAGCTGGAACTTTTAATTTTAATGCACCTAAAGATGTTGCAGTCCTTTTATTTAGAACAGAAGTTCCACTCAAATCTTTTGGATCTTTAACTATTCCAACACGAGAGAAGTCATTTCCAACAATATAATCTGTTTTATCATTAACGTTATTATCGAATTTAGAGTATACCATTACTCTAAATGCACCCAATTCACGATATATATCTGCACCATGACCTCCTTTAGGTGGTATTATTACTTCAAACTGTGGTTCATCGGTTAGAGTTCCCACCACTAATTTTTTTCCACCCCAAGTTCCATTCACAAATCTGACGTGAGCATAAGTGTATCCAGATGAATTTGTATTTGACAACTTAATTTCAGAGACAACTCCGTTAGTCACTGTTGCTGTGGCTGTTCCTCCAGTTCCATCTCCAATTATGGGAATACCAGAAATATCACCATCAACTCCATCAACCGTAGCAGTTCCTCTTCTCTTAATTACTATTGTTTCCAATTTACCATCCACTGCTGCATCTTTTATAGACTTAGTAGAAACATCACCCCATTTTTCAGGTAAAGGGATGTATGAAGTTGTTGCAAATTTAACTATGTCTGCAGGTGCTATGGTAAAGAGATACTTCCACTGATATCCATCACCAGTTGCTGTATTGTCTGCTGCTGGAACTGTCGTTGAAGTATGCGTTGGTTCAAATTTAGATGTTTTTCCTTTTGGATTTTCTGGGTCTGAACCATTATTAATACAAAGATATACTTTAAATTCTGAAGTTAATACGTAATAATTTGAACCATATAAACCAGAAGTAGCAGTTTGAGATGTCCTATTTGTAGAACTGTAATTGTTTTTATACATCTCATATATTGTTCCACTCTGCCAATTAATTCTAGGTATAACTCTTCTAACGTCACTTGAAGTAATTTTTTTCAAAAACAACATACTATCGTGATATCTATTCTCCTGACTAAAATTATCCACTGGATTTGGAGGCTCAACGGCCCATCTAGAATCACCGTAACCAACACCATCAGGATCGTCAGCTGGTCTTGGGTGTCCTAAAAACGTATAATAGTTATTTTTTCCAGTCGTACCAATACCCACAAAACTGTCTACAAAAGTTTCGGCATTTAATATACGGTATTGGTCAGTGATTATTGCGGGCATTGACTCTATGTTTTTTGATTATTTATACCTGTTATGTATAACTTGTTTTTACAGGTAAAGACCTGATTATTTGAGCTGATGTTTCTATACCAGAAATACCGTTCTGATTAAAGAATTCAAATGATTTGGAATTTACTCCTCTGGATACGTTTATAGCACCCCAACTGTAGTTTCCAACTCTTGGTAAACCAAAAGTTGCAAATCCGACTGTGTTAATACCAGAAATCGATTGTACGTTTGCAAATACCCTCAAAATAGATGATCCTACACTCACGACATGTTCAGCAAAATATACATTATCAACAAATTCAGTTCCGACACCAACAATTTCTGGCCCTGAAGATGTTGTTCTAATTCCAGTTACCCCACTTGTACTACTTCCAATAGAAGTATTTTTAATTACGAAATAATCACCAGTGGTTATACCAGATCTTGATCTTTTGGTATTTGAACTTCCAGCTGGAGTTCCAGATGAATCATATATTCCAAAACTTTCAGGAATCTGATTTCCATCCTTATCTATTCTTCTTGACTGATATGAAGAAGAATCTGGTTTCAATTCAAAGAATAAAGCAGGCCCAGTGGTATTAATACCAACAGCACTTGTTCCTATACCAACAATATCACCATAATCTCCCAAATAGGTAACTTTTTTAAGTTCTTCTACTTTAGGTGCTGTTGTTCCAATTCCAGAAAGATTTCCAACTATACTTATATTATTATCATTTGTATTAGTTCCATCAACAACTGAAAAAGCCCAAGAGTCTTTAATGTATATTTTAGTATCTGATGGTGATATTGATTTTATAATTCCTGAAGTTGGCAATATTTTTGGTTCTAGATAATTTCTTTCTTTGGATATTCTCAATCCGTCTATTGTCATATCTTCAGTTTGCTTTCTCCACATAGTTGGTCTTAAGAAAGTCGTATCTGTTGATATACCGACTCCTGAATATGTTTGTGTCTCTACAGTATCTGCAGATATTAACTCGTAAATAACTCTATTATCTTGTTCAAATTCGCCTTGATACTTCTGTAATCGTAATTCATCACCAGGTTTTATAGTTTCATCAACATCAATTTCTTCAAAATCAGATGTAGATCCTGCATAGAAATACATTTTGAATTTACTACCTCGTTTTGGTGCCTCTCTAAATGAGATTCTAGTTCCTCCACCAAATGTATAATCCTTACCAGGAATTTGTAATATGTCATTAATGAATATTAAAAGGTTATTTTGAAGTATTATTCCTGACCCCTTTTGAGCAACTATACTGTAATATTCCTTTGATGTAGTTGTTCTTGTAATTAAAAATGTTTTTCTAAACCCATTAAATTGAGAACTAAAACTATCCAATTCTAGTAACTGACCAAAGCACCATCCAGCAAATTTATCTTGGTATTTGTTCTTAACAGTAATATTAAATGCACTTGTTCCTATACCAACTTGAAATGGTATTGTAGATAGTTGCAAATTATCTCCAATTTCATAACCTATACCACGATTTGCCATATCAAATGATATTATGCTACCACCAGTTCCAACAACAACGTCTATAGATGCACCAGATCCATTTCCACCAGTTAATGGGATGTTTTTGTAGGGACTAGGTGGTGCAACAGTTATAAAATTCAATCCAGTGGATATTCCTGTATTAGTATATCCAGCACCTGCATTATTGATTGTAATTGAAGTGACAACACCAGCATTAACAAAAGCTGTAAATGCAGCACCAACTCCAATAGTCGAACTGATTGACACTAAAGGATTTGATAGATAACCAGCTCCTCCAGTTACGATACCTACAGATTGTATGGTTCCTGAGTTGGAAACTACAGCACTGAATATTGCTTTTCTTGGAAACTGATATCCACTTCCAATTCCAACATCAAATTCATTAATTATACCACCTCTTGGTAAATCTTTATTTCCACTTGTTCCTGAGAAATCAATTGTTTGACCTGTTCCAACTAAAGTATAATCTGCTAATTGTGCAGTTCCCAGATCGACAAAAGGTTTTTGGAAAATATTATTAATTAAAACTGCACCAAAACTACTGGTTATACCAGTTGCGTCAACACCATTTGAGGTCAAATTGAATTTATCAGTTGAACCATCAAATCTGTCAGAGATATCATCTAATATTTTATTTGTAGTGTAACTTAATCTGTAATATGCTCTACCTGTAAATGATGAGAAAGTAGATATTCCACCAGTTGGCCCATAAGGTGCTTCAGTAAAGTACAATCTTCCTTCATTAATTCTATAATCTCCTTTCATAACAGTCACCGCAGCACCAACTGTATGTGCAGCTGCAACCGTTCCCATTTGCCCTCTCTCAACACTGAGTGAGTTTGTAGATCCAACACCCACTAAATTTACTTTTAATATTTCACTTTCGATTCTTAAAAGTGACTTACCTTCTATATCAGATACATCATTTAAGAATATAGAATTTGTTGATACACCAACCTGTGTTGATAATCCAACTGAAATAGCAGTTGTTATTCCTACAGGACTTTGAATTATATTATCAATACTAATTAATGTCCTAATAGTTGCATCCTTAGATGGGACTGATAATGTATGATTGGTTCCTATTCCACTCACATTTGTAAATGATACTGAAACTCCAGCATCTGCGAAACTTTTTGCAACTGCAACCTTAATTAAATCATTATCTTCTTTGATTGCAAAGACTGTAGGTGGTAATAAATTAGTAACTCCAATACCTGGTACAGTTGTAGCTGCTATTCCAATCGCAGACTGACCAGTTTGTGGTTTATAAATTAATTGTTCTCCAGTATTAAATTCGTGTCTTGGTATAGAAATCGTATGTGTAGCAGTGCTGACTCCTGAAGATGGATTGAAACCTCTATGAAATAATGAGTCACCATTAGTAAATATATCAAAACTTGTAGTTCCAATAACTCCACCACCAGTGGAAGTTACAATTCCTGTGAATTGAGAACTAATATCATCTATCAATAAAACTTTATTTGTTATTGATTCATTGTAATCAGTTATTATTTTTGAATCAAAAGTAACCAATTTTGATAAATTAGGATCAGTTGTATTCTCACTTACTAGATCATAATAAAACTTTTCATGAACAGAAGCTTCAGCGTCAATATCAACATCAAATTCTAGTAAGGCATCGGATTTTAATGCGTGTTTTGCTGTTGAATGTACACCTAAATTACAGAAATTCTTAAATCCTGCAACGTGATCCAAACTATTAACAGAATCTTTCCAAGTATCATATGGAACTGCACCTTTGATAGAATATGAAAATCTTTGATAGTAATCATTATCATGTAAATTTTGAATACTTGAATTTAATTTACCAGTTTCTTGTTTCCAACCATTTTCAATTTCAGATGCACTATCTACATTTAAATCAAAATCAAATTTAAAAATTTTCTCAACTGTAGATTTGTTATTACTTTGAGATCCTACAATTATATCATTATCTACAAATTCCCCAACGACATTAAATAATTTTAATGTTTCGGATTTAGAATCCCACCCATTATTAGCAACTGTTCCCGATACACCTTTTCCTAAAACTTTAACAATTTCATTATCAAAGAATGAAACTTTATTGAATTCAGCATTGAAAGTGGCTAAATGATCTTTTTTAATTACTCTTCCAAAATTGTTATCAACCTGATATGTTCCTCCAGTTGAACCAACTCCACTTATAGAGTATTGTATTTTTTCATCACCACCTGCAGTAGTAACACCAACAACAGTAAAATAACTATAATTATAATCACTTGAATTATAACCATCACCTGTAGGGGATCCATTAACATCATCAAGTATTTTTACATTTTCTACAAATACTTCATCGCCTTTTTTGAATGGAAAATCATTTCCTTGATTATAGAATCCACTAGCACTAGATCCTGTCTCTGGAATTGGTGCTCTTAATTCTAATGTAACTAATCCTCCACTAGCAGTTTCTGCTCCTCTTACCACAACTCCATTTGAATTATTAACAGGAATGATTCTAATATCTTCACTTAAACCAGTGTCATTAGTTAATATGTCTACATTACCTACAGCAGATCCATTTAATTTTGATTGTGCAACTATTACAGAGTTTCCAACTACAATCACATTGGGTGCGGTTGTATATTCAACTCCACCTGTTGCAACTCCTATTGATTTTAAAGTAAATACATTCTTTAAATCTAAAATCAAATTACTTTCAGCTTCAGGTTGTAAATCTTTGCTTGGAGAAAATTCAATTCCTTGAACAATTGTTTGTGTTCCATCTATTTTTCCAATTTCATCAGTCTCAATTGTTAAAACTGCTTTACTACCTGTTGTTGTTCCTATTGAAGTTAAAATAGGTAATGATGATACTTCAAAACCTTCATTTAAAATTTGTACAGAATGTATTCCACCAAGTTCCGTTGTTGATTTTGTTGAATAAAATGCTGATGAAAAACCTGTTGATGTATATAATGTGGTCTCAGCAACTCCCACTGGATTAAATTTAAAAATGTTAGTACCTATGCCAGTTACTTTGTGTTTAATATTAAATTTTGATTCTAATACTTCTATTTCGGAGTGATTGGGTACGTCTTCATTTGCAAAATGTGATATTGTTTTTATGTAATTACCGCTTTTACCAATTACTCTGTAGTAAAAATTATCTGCTAATGAACTACCAACAGAAACTCTTATTTTAGTAGATGAATTGCCATCACCATTAACTCCACTTCTAGTAATTAAATTGGTATTATACTGTGATATAAAATTAGAGTCTTCGTAAAATTCTATATCGTAATCTGTTAAACTAGAATCAGAAGTTAATAACTCTACTGTGTTATTTTTAAATACAGTTAATTTTGGATTAATTTTTGAAATCTGGTGATTTACTCCTCCAGTTGTACCAATTCCAATATAATTGTATGGGAATGTAGATAAGTCATATGAATTGTTAGCTAATCTTATAGTATTTGATGAATCTTTTATGACATGATAAACTCCATCATTTACCAAAGGAGTTGCTGGTGTTGCTGAATTATAAACCACAATATCACCAGTTTCAAAATCATGATTATTGATTGTTATCTTTGATAGATTTGTTCCAGTTTGAATACCAGAGGATGTAAATGAAATAGGATTTACAACTAATTTTCTAATATTTTCATTATATCTAAAATCAAAAGTTTGAGTTTGTTTTGATGTAATGTCAAGTTTAAATTCATCCCCAACAGATAATCCATGTTGTTGGCCTATGGTTGTTGCAGTTGCAACAGTGACTGTTCCATTTACTCTCTTTGCATCACCAGTAACATTGTTAAGTATTAGTTCTAATTTGGCATTATCAGTTAAACCAGTTACAATTTGTTTGAAAAATACGTTATTTGTGCTAAATCCTACTTTTTCTGTTGATAATCCAATAAAGTCATCATTTATTTTTACACAGAATAATTTACTAAAAGAACTTAAGTTAAATGGATTGGATAAATTTACGTTTTTAGATCCAAAAATTGTAGACCCTAAAGAAACAAGAGATACCTCATCACCACTTTTAAATTTGTGATTTGGTAAAAATATTGCCTTTGGTGGAATAGATTTTTTAATTGGAGTAACACCAACAAATCCCACCGTTACATTTGTAAAACTAGTTCCAATTCCAACTGATTTTGAAGCTTCAAAATATTGTATTTTTGGAAAATCAATATTTTTATTTTCTAATTTTTTATCGATTGTGTATGTGAATTCTTTTTCTAATCTGGTTATCACTGACCCTGAGTTATGAGCAGGTGTTATTGATGTATTTGAATTATGACCCCTAATTACTCTATGTTTATTATTAATATCATCATGATCAATTATTAAAAGTTGTTCTGTTCCAATTTTAACTACATCGTTAACTTTAAATTTTCTACTAGTGGTGGAATCAGAAAAAGTTAAAAATGTAGAAATTCCAGTATTAGATGTTGGTAATGAAGTAGATATTGATGAGGTGACAGTAGATACACCTATAATTCTAACTCCCTCTAAATTTTTATACTTTGTTGATGATATACCACTAATTTGAACCACATCTTGATCAAGTAATCCGTGTGGAATAGTTGATAAACCAGTAATTTTATCATTGGATACAGAAAATTTTAAATTATTAACTATTGTATTAGTGGTTCCAACTGAAACTATTGGTTTTCCTAAAACTTCACTTACTCTAGATGATATTGTTGGATCACTAAAATTTAATTTATCATTTACTTTATAATTTTCTCCAGGCTCATCAATAGTTACTTCTGTAATTTCTGCTGACTTAACACCATCAACCTCAATTACAGGTTTAGAATCTAACGTATCTTGTAGTAATGGATACTTTCTATGTGTTTCATTTAATCCTAAGTGAGTTACATTTCTCTTATACTTACCATCATTAATTGTTAAATCAGACTGATCATTTAGATAATTGTAGTTAAAATCATCAGTATGATTACGATGTTTGAATGTGATATATGGAAAAGTTGGTTCAAAACTAGCTTTATCTACAGTCGAAAAATATGCATATGTCCCATTTGGATATTCTGGAGTTACTGTATATTTTCCATTAAATTCATCTAAATCTCCACTTTCATCATATAAGTAATCATTGGTAAAATATCCATTAGGATATGTTGACTGTACAGGTCGATAATCGCTATCATTTATTGCAGATATAGAGTAACTAGATTCTGCAAAAGTAAATCCTGTTCCAACTATACTGTTTGTAATTGATCCATAGATTGGGTTGCCATCGTAGGCCCATCCGACTATTTTTGAATGACCAGTTGTATTGTTATTGTCATTTAATAATTCTCTGTATTTTGTTGGTGGATAGAAAGAACAAATTTTATTACCTTTTTGTGCAGATTCGGAATTTATTTGTAATAATTGATTACTATTTGTTAGTGAGGTTTTATATCTTTCTACAGAGTTTATTTCCCATTTATAAATTTTTGCTGAAATTAAAGCATCTTTTCCAACAGGATTGATTTTTATGAATGTTTTGCTTGGAATATATCCAGATCCTTCTTCAATAACTTGAACATTAGTAATTTTACCACCAGATACTATTGCTTTTAATTTAGCAAAAGATCCTGTTACTGTTCCTACTCCTACAACTTCAAGATCTGGAGGGGTAGTGTATTCAGATCCTTCATTTGGAATTATAACATTAACAATTCTTCCACCTACAATTATTGGAGTCAGAACTGCATTTTTTCCATTTAAGAAAGATATACTTGGTTGTCTAACAAAATTGATTATATTTGTTACTCCATAACCAACTCCACCATTTTTTAAGAATATATCTTCAAGTTTACCTCTAACAATAGGATCTGCAGATCCTTTATAATATTCTGGTATGGTTGATGTTAAACCTATTGCTACATCATTGCTAATATTAACTTTAATATCTGGATATTTAAATGTATGAGTTCCTACCCCAACACTATTCAAGCTTTCGTATATTTTTCTATCATAATTAGTGCTTACTATAGAAGATGATGTTCCAGCGTCACTTAACTTAAATTTGCTACCATCTATAATCGTAACTTTATAAAGTTTGGATGTTGATAATCCAGAAATTGTAGTCCCTGTACAAACATATTCTACATTATCACCATTTTTAAAATTATGATTTTTAGCATATATGTAATTATTAAATGTGTTTACACCAACGATGGTTTTGAATATATCCTTTCTGTCTGTAGGAGGATATTGTTGAGAACTAATTTGTACTTTTCTATTTGAATAGGAAGATCCAGAATTAGTAACTACTATTCTATCAATCACCTGTCTAATTCTTTTAGATCTAAACGTATGAGTTCCATCACCATTCCCAATTAAGTATATTGTATTAATTCCTGCAATTGCATCATTTCTGTTTATATTAAGTGCAAATGAAGTATTAGACCTTTTTGAAATAAAATACGCACTATCACTTAATAATCTATTTGTCGTAAACCCAACATTAGTTGAACCAATACCAATTGGAGTTCCTGTTGCAACATATGTTACTTCTTCTCCATTTAAAAATTTATGTTCACCATTAAATGTATCTGCTGCTAAATTTACATCAAAGTCAGTAAAGGATACACTGTGAGTAAACCCTTTCATTTTTGCTTCACAAAGTGCACCAGATCCATTTCCTCCAGATATTGTTACTGATGGTGTTTTTACATAATCAAATCCTCTGTTATTCACTATAATTTCTGATACGTTTCCAGAAAAATTACCATACGCATCACATCCACTTCCAGAAGTGTCTGTAATTGATAAAGTTGGTGGATTCACAATATCATAGTTTTCTCCAGAGTTTAGAACCTCAATTTCATCTAACTGGCCATAACTAATATAATCCCTTGAAATTGGAGATTGATATTCAATTCCATTTAGAGATACACCAATAGATCCAAATAGTTTTTGATTATTGGTTGATATTACTGGATTTTTGTATATTCTTTTAAAATTATCTTGATTTCTTAATTTTATTCTTTTATGTAAATCAGCAGGAGTTATCGTATGAATAACATTTTGAAATGTGGAAGTGTTTATTCCGATGAAACGAGGTTGTTCTAATAATTTATTAAATAAATTTGCTTGTGTTGAAGCTAATTTAATCGTATTAGAGTCAACTACGTTAACAAAATAATATCCAGTAGAAATACCGACTAATCCAGATCCAGAATTGGCATCTTTACCTAACTCTAGATAAACTTGTTCTCCGTTTGTAAAGTTATGTCCACCCACAGTAATGGTATATGCATTAGTGCTAACTCCAACTGCTGAATTGAATGTTTTTGAACGATTTGTAGTATCAGTTTCAAACGAAGGATAACCAGAGAATGAAACATAAGTATTGCCATCACTATCAACAAAACTATTTTGAATATTACCCATCAAAGAAGTAATACCAAATCTACTGTCAATAGAAGTAACTCTTTTTCTTATTACATAGTCACCAATAATCTGTGGTGCAACTGTAACCTCTATACTAAACTTATCTGGTTCATTTGCATCTTTAACTTCTACATTTGCAGCTTTTACTTCACCACTTGATTTTAATATAACATCAATTCTATCACCTTTCTTTAAAAAATGATCAACCCTAGTTGTAAAGGATTCACTTCCGTCATGGTTAAGAACATCAACATATGATAAGTTATTGTAAAACCAAGTATTGAATTTTACATCATTAATATTTGTTTTCTTACCTAAATGCTTGACTCTTATCTTATCATCAACATCAAAATACTTAGTATTGGTAACATCTGATACTCCAGATATCGATCCAGTCACTCTCATTGTGCAGATTTTTGTTAAATCATTATTTTCATACCCATAAATGAAATTAGTATCAATAATTGGGTCAGATTCAACAAATGTTGTTGAAATACCTGTACATCCGAAAAATTGATTGTTTGATTTTGAAGTATAACTTGCTAATGTGTATTGATTATCTGCATTTAAGTAATAAAAGTTACCTGATTTATTGAATCCAATTGTAGAATCAACAGTTGTGACTTCTGTAGTTGATGCTGTGCCAACCACTTTTGTTTTTGTGGAGACTTTAAATTTATTTGTTATCGTTCCTTTTGAAAAAGAAATTTTATGATATTTTTTGTCTTTTAAATATATTTCTTGAACATTTGCTACAGCTCCACTTGCAGTTGGACTTGTAAATGAATCCTGATAAATTTTAAGTCCAATTAAGTTTATAGGATTACCACTTAGACTCTCCACAATGATGTCATCAGTTACATCCCACTCTGCATCTGAAGGTAGAAGAGTTTGATTGAATGGTTTAATTACATCAACCTGTTCTCCATACAAAACTTGAAACAAAATTTGTAAAGATGTATCCGTTCCTTTTGAACTATAAAAATCTCTTGCTCTTGATAAAATATTTTCAACATTTAGTCCGTATGCAAAACTTTTACCTTCTAAACCAGGTAAAAAGTGTTTTTTAAATTTTTTGTAGAACTGTGTTACAAAAAGGAAACTTAAATTGACAACTAATGAACTAGCAGCATGTGAAGAGGCATTTGTATCACTAAAAGTAAAAAATTCAGGAGAACCAGATGTTTCAATTGCAGATATTCCACTAAATCCACGAATACAACCAGTAAATGAAGTTGCAGTTTTTCCAGTGTATGTAATAATTTCATTGTCAATTTTTAAGAGACCATATTTGTCAGGAAAACCTGTAGTTTGATTTACATTAATAATATCGTCATATGCATATGTTAAAGATGATAAAACAACAGGAGATTCTGGATTTGTGCTGTTTGGTACAGGTACTGTTTGTTTTTCAACTAAAGAGATGTCTGCTACAGTTGAAATTTTCTTTAATGATGAGATATGATCACTTAAATAAGTTGATCCATACTCACGTTCCTCAGATTCGTAGTATTGAGTTAAAAATTCTATAAAAAGTGGATTGTCTGCTTGTATAAAATCTGGTATTTGGCTACCAAGAATATTGGATATTTTAACTTTTTTATCTGACATCTGTTATCTTGTATATTTTTTGTTGCTAATAAAACTAGATGGTGGTATATAGTTTGTTCCAGAAATATTGGAACCAGAAACAAGAACATCCTCCAATAAATCGAGTTTGCTATTTCCTTTAGTATCTAGCACGATATAAATATTCTCTTTTGCCACAATATCATTGGATTCTGGAGTAACTTCAATTTCAATCTTACCATCTATAGATGTAGATGTTATATTGATTGGAAATAGATTTATTTCTCCTCTTTTATAGTCTACAGTTCCTGCATTGTTATTAATATAAGTAATTATGCTTCCATCAACTGTAAAAAACTTAATAACTCCTGTGAGTTGATCATTATCTGGAAAATCAGTCAAATAAACATCTCCATCAACTCCTTCAATCTTAAATGCAGTAGAACGTATGTTAAATCCCTCTAAATCAGCATGAAAAACATTTCCGTAGCAAATTTCATATGTTGCAATTTGGTTATAGGAGGGTTTTAAATCTCTTCTCATTACTAAAGTGGTAATATTTGATGTTATACCACTATCAACTCGATCAATTTGTGAAAGTAATTTACTATATTTCAATCTTCCACCAAAAGAGTTAATATCTGATGATCTTGAGTAAGTTTCAATTGCAGATAATATTCTAGATTGTAAATTTAACTTATCTGAAACGAATCCCGTGTCAAATGATACTGTTGAGTTGAATTCAACATACAAATATTTTAAATCTAAGAATTCTTGCTTTATACCAGCTACTGTATACTTCTTTAAATCATTTTTTATTGAATCTTTAACAACATCAGATAAAACTTCACCATTTTTAGGTTTAACTGTGATGTATACCTTTCCAAATTCAGGTGGATCAAGCTCTTCACCACCATAAGCACTTACTGAGTCTATGTTTGGGTATAAAAATGGTATTAAACTCTTATAATCATTAGGTGTAACTGCTCTATACTGCGATGCATAGACTCTTGGAGCAAGATATTTGATATTATCCACAGATTCTATCGAGTCTCCATTTTCAGACCTCTGTGTGGTCGTTATGAGTGATATACCACTAGTAATATCTTTGTCTGTACCACTTGAAATGTAAGTTAATCGTCCAGAAAAGTTAAAATTAGCAGCATTATTACCATCTCCTCCATTTGTAACAATATAACTGACTCTTATTTTAGCTCCATTTGCTGGTTTTCTTCCTAAAACGTTATCACCAAACATAATTTGGTATCTTTCATCATCAATTTCTTGAAAAAGGAACAATCTTGACTCGGAATTTACATCAAAAATGTTTGTATATGCATTATATACTTGAGTTGATCCACTTTCCTCAACTTCAA
>Ga0209348_1000568_pt1 | contig 18984 bp, 37 predicted proteins | sample ETNvirenome_2_30_FD_184065 | JGI IMG/M metagenome (GOLD analysis project Ga0209348, IMG submission 184065) | Marine viral communities from the Pacific Ocean - ETNP_2_30 (SPAdes) (version 2) | ecosystem: Environmental > Aquatic > Marine > Oceanic | place: Pacific Ocean | collected 2013-06-22
TACGGCCCAAGAACCACGATGGCATTAAATATGACGCTAATTCTGACTTCGAGTGTCTAGGTGGCATGTTGATGATCAAACGCTTCAAGTTACCCGATGCAATGTCCTCGAGCTTTTCTGCAATAACACGATGATGTCTGCCCTCTATAAATCCCTCGTATACATGTTTAGCATAGGCAAGAAATTTAGTTTGAGCCAGTTCTCTGGTTTCAAGTCGTCTCTTCTGTTCTTCCAGTAACAGAACTTCTTGTAAAACGTCTTTTGGTAATACATCTAGATTCATGCCCAAACAATAATATATTTAAATGAATTTATCAATCATTGTAATTATTAGTATATAAGTTACCCTTGCCCCGTGTTTTAGGGGGGTGCCCCCTCTTGTAACATTAAAGCTATTTACCTTTTTGTTTTAGTAACCCTTTAAAACATTAGCTTCGCAAGCTCCACTAATAAATGCTATCGCATTTATAGTTCTGCTAACAAAGCTAATGTTTTCCGAAATTTATTTAGGGTCGCAGTGTGACATTTATGTCACATGTCAAGCAAAATCGTAAAAAAATAAAAAAAAATAAAAAAATAAATTATTTATTTTACTTATGGGAAAAACTGGGATACACTGAATTTGGGAATAATCCCTTAATCAATCCAAGGAGGACAATATGTCTAATATTCAAGATGCAATTGAAAGAGAAATTGCAGACCAAATCGAAACTCGTATCGATGATGCTATTTACGAGAACTCAGATGTTCAACAACTAAAATCAGATGTTGAGGATTTGGAGGCGAAAGTTAATGAGATCGTTGATTTAGATGATCTTGTTAATCAAGTTATGTATAAATTAACAGATACTTTAGTTAAAAGTCTTTATGGAAACGATGAGTATACGTTAATTAGAACAGATCGTCTTGAAGAGATGAAGAAAGAAATTCAAGAGAAAGGGGGGCAACAATAATGAAGTGTTCAATTTGTACAAGCGAAATAGATGTACAAGCCAATGGATACGAGGGAGGGCATAACGCCTTCCCTCTTTCTAATGGTCGTTGTTGCACCAAGTGTAATGATACTGAAGTTATTCCGATGCGAATGGCTTTTATTGCGAGTGGCAGACCAATGCCAACAGTTGCAATCAAAGACGTACTGAAGGAACAACGTAAGGCTAGAGCGTTAGCCGATGTGTCGTTAAAAAATATAACTAGAGAAGTTAATGAAAGGAAAAAGAAATGATAGATGATAGAGATTTTATTTATGCATCTGATACCGATTGGGACAGAGCCGAGGCAAGAGAGAAGGGAGCACAAAACCCAAATTGTCCTTGGATCTCTACTGGTAGGGATGTCTGGCATGTTAATCCATTTTGGGGAAAATATGATAAGTGGGGCAACCCTCTGCAAAAACAATACCCTTACAAGAATGTTCCTCATCCAGAGGAATGGCAAGAGCCAGAAGATGATTAATCAAGTTTCCTTGGTGGAAAGGGAGAGTTTCGGCTCTCCTTTTTTTATTTATTTTAAATGTTTAAAAGTCAAAATCGCAAACTTCTTAAAACAAAAGGATCGCAAGCGACCACTTCGTTTCCTTTTGTTTTGCCAAAATTTATTAGGGTTGCAGAGGTTGAAATATCCCAGAAGATCCTATACAATGATTATAACACTTAACCAAGGAGGACATTATGTGTGATAATAAAATAAGTTATTTCGTTGAGCGTGGTTGGGATTATAAAGAGATCTTCGTTCAATGTGGGCGAACCGATCCCTATGGAGGTCTTGCATTGTGCGAGAAGTGTGAACACACTCGGCAGCAGCGTTTGACCAATAGCGATGAACCCGAAGATTGGGGTTATCAAGATTGGTAAAGGAAGGGGGCGAAAGCCTCCTTTTTTTTTAAAGGCCCCTATTTTTTCAGACGACAAGATCGCAAACTTCTTAAAACAAAAGCCTCGCAAGGCTCGTTTTTGTTTTTGTCAAATTTTTTTTGGGTTGCAAAAATGCAACAGTGTTGCAAAAATGTCACATGTCAAACAATAATATTTGATACGCAATATCATATTTTATGATGCAAGAACCAGGTTTTTTAATTGACTTTTTTATACTCCCAGAATATCCTATAAAGAATAATTAACCAAAAGGAGGGCGAATAATGTATAATGTTTTAAATGATGATGAAAATATTTTAAATGATGAACCTATTAAAACAAAAAAACTAGCTAAACAGTTTATTGATTATAATTATAGATGTTTAATTAGAGATGGATTTTTAGAAGATTACACATTTAAAGAATATTTTAATGAATGTTTAATAGTTAAAATAATTAACCAAAAGGAGGGCGAATAATGACTAAATCTGATTTAGCAATTATACAAGAAACAATGAAAACATTAAATAAAATGTGTAATGTTAATCATGATTATTGTAAAACTATTAACAACGAGTTTATTAAATTCGTTGAAATAGTTAAAACTATTGATGCAAGACTTAAAAAATTGGAGGACTTAAACAATGCATAAATTATCAAAACATGAAAAGTTACAAGCTTTTAATTATGCCGAAAGGCAACTAAACAATTTAATGTTTCAGAAACAAGAGATCTATTCTATTATACGTCATGTTTCTTCAAGTGGTATGACAAGACATATAAGCTTTTTTATTATCGATAATTTAAAAGAACCAAACAGAATTGTATTTATTGATAATTTAATTTCTGATTATTTAGATTATAAACCGAATTCAAGTTACACTGGTTTAGTGGTTCGAGGTTGTGGCATGGATATGGCTTTCTCAGTTGTAAATCATTTACAAGTTAAAATGTCACATTCAGAAAACACAGACTTTATAGATTATGATTTTAGATCTAGAATTATCTAATACAAGGAGGCGAAAGCCTCCTTTTTTTATTTCAAAATGAATTCCTTAATTTTCCAATTCGCAAAATTTTTTTAAATTTGAAACTCGCAAACTCCTTAAAACAAAAGCCTCGCAAAGCTCATTTTTGTTTTGCCAAATAATTACAAACTTGCAGACATTGGGCAATCGTATCATGAACCAAGAAACTCGGTTGATCTAGTCCACGAACCATTGAAATTGCAACATTATATCCATCAAATAAAAATGCATTAGTGCTAAGAGGATCACGAACCAAGATAAAAGAAATATAATTATTGTTGAATATCCGTAAATGTGTTGATATTTGGGATTTTTCTAGTTTTATCCTATTTCCTTTTATTGGTGCTTTTAACTCAATAAATAATGGTAATTTGTCATTTATTATAATTAAGTCTGTAAAACCACTATTATATTTATTTTCTATTTTTTGTATAAAATCTGATTTTTTTAATGTTGATTTTATTTGCTTAAAAAAGTTTTTTTCATTTGACATTTTTATTATAATTTCCCATAATTACCTATAACTAATAGGAGGGCAATATTAATGTTAGTTACTACAAGATATAAAAAGAATATACACGAATTAAATGATTATCAATTTAAAGTTTTAAAACCAAGCACAAATAAAAAACTTGGAAAAAAAGTTTTAAAAGGAACATTTAAAGATTATAAGTTTTTAACATTAACATTAGTTGAAAGAGAAACTTGCCCAAAAGATTGTTTTCACTGGGACGATTGTTTTGGGAACAATATGCCATTTGCCCATAGGATGAGTGCAAAGGACGAATTACTTTTAACAACAAGAATTCATAATGATATAAAAGATTTAAATGGAAAAAAAGCATTAATAAGACTGCATATATTAGGCGATTTTTTTAATGTTGAATATGTTTGGTTTTGGGATTTAATGTTAAAGTTATATCCTAACATTGCAATTTATGGATATACTGCAAATAGTACATCTAGTAAATATGAAACTAGTAGAAATATTGCCCAAGCAATTTTAAGTTTAAGAATTAAATACAAAAAAAGATTTTCAATAAGATATAGTAATGATCTAAAACAAGAATTTTCTGCGAATTCTGAAGAATTACAAAAACCCCAAAAAAATAAATCAATACAATGTCCCGAACAAATTGGATTAACCAATAGTTGTGGTAGTTGTGGATTATGTTGGGAACAACCAAAAAGACAAGTTATTTTTAAGACCCATTAGGAGGAAAAAACAATGGTAAATAAAAAATCAAGTTATCCATTATTTCATGAATTTAAAATTATGAAAATTGGGAACATTTTATTTAATACGAATGTTGACGATATTATTGACGAAGAGATTGAAGAAACAAAAGTATTATTAAATCAAGTAAAAGATATTAATGAAATAGTGGAGGTATAATTGAGTATTTACGAACAATTAAGAAAGATCATTAATAACAATTCATGTTGGCAACAAGACAATGTAAAGATCGAATTGCTATGGAATATTCTTTTATCGAATGACAAAAGGAGTTTTAGGGAATATTTCGAAGAGGAACATAATGTTAAATTATATGATGCAATGACATTCAAAGAATTATTAATTTTATGCAATCAATACAATGTAGGAGGTAGATTTAAATGAATGATTTAATAATTGATATTGCTAGATTAAAAGCAATACAAGAAAATGTTAATCAAGTTAATGGAATGTATTTAACTAAAAAAATACTGCAAGAAATGATTAAAGAAAAAGAAATAGTAATAAACAATTTTGAAAAAACTTTAAAAGAGGAGGATTGCAGACAATGAGCAGATTGAAAGACAAATTACTTGAGGTGGAATTATTTGTTGGAGAACAAATAGAAGACTACACAAACGAGCAAGTAATTGAAAAAGTTCGCAAACGATTTGGATCGCAGATGTATGTTCAATATGCAGAAGAATTGCTTGAAGAATTTAGAATGGAATTAGATTTAATAAGGAGGTTTTCATAATGAAACAGAAACGAATATTTGAAAAATTACATGATGTAATAAGTTCATTAAATGAAGAAGTAACTGATTGGAATAAAAAAGGGATTAAAAAGATAAGTTTGCAGAACATGATAAATGATCTTGAAATTGTTGATGCAGAATTACATGATTTAATTCCACCACCAATAGAAGGGGAGGGAAGTTTTGGTAATCAAGACAATAGAGTTTGTATGTTCTATGTCATCAACAGATTGCAAGATATAATTAATAAAGATGATAAGTGCAAAGGCACAACAGAGTTTTATAATGAATTAGTTTTTAATCTTGGAATAAACACAATAAGAAATCATAAAAATGATTGGGAGGATAGATAATGCCTAGAAAATATAAGAAGAAAATACCAAACATAACACACAATGGTATAATAAATGTGTGGGATTATGTGTCTTTTGAAGATTATCCAAACGAATATGGTAAAAGAATTTACTTGGATATTTCATCATTAGTAGATGCCTCTGAGCATGAACTACAAAGTAATAAAAAATATAAAAACTTTGAAGTTGAGTCTTATGGTGTAAAAAGGTGGGAGTATTAATAATGGCAAGTGAATTATATCATCATATTCATAGAAATAAATTATCTAAGACTGTTACTTGTGATGGTTGTGCAGAAATGTTTGATGAATGTGAAATAGACTTTAGTCATGCAGATTATTTTAGGTGCGAAGATTGTGCCGAAAAGCATTCCGAAGAGGGATATAGGCTTTATTGGGGGAAACCTAGTAAAGACTATCAACAAAAATTATCTGACAAAGGAGGACAAAAATGACAGATAAATTTACAAAACCAATATTAAGAAATCTTAGAATGACTTTACAAGAAGTGCTTGATGCAGAATGTAAAACAGATAAGATACCTTTTAAATTTACTCTTGGTAATTGTACTTTTGAGGAAGACCAAGCAAAGTTCCAATTGATTGTTACTTTCAAAGGCACAACACCTCAAGACATACAAAGAAAAAAAGAGTATGAAGATCTTCAACAAATGGCAAAATTCTTTGATATAGATTTATTAAAGAAACACCCTAGGTACACTCTTGTTGGTTACAAAAGTAAAGCAAGAACAAAACCTTGGATTATTACAGACAATCAAAGAAGTGGAGAATTCATTATAACTGATGATCAAGCAAAAACTTTGTTTGGTAAAAAAGATGTTAATGAATTTATTGAAAGACAAAGGGAGGCACAATCTAATGCTTAAATTAACTTTAAAAGATCTTTGGGATTTAAGAGAATGGGTAGATCAAATGTATTGGGACTATGATCGATTGAGTAGAAGTGGTCAAGACACTCTTAAAAAGATTTCAAATAAACTTGGCATGGATACAAGTGACTATTTAAGTGAAAAATGTGAGGACTACATTGAATACTTAAAAGAAAAGAACCCCACATGGTCTAGAGAGAAAGTCTATAGTGAAAGTCTTAAAGTTGCAGATATAATTGACACAATGGACATAAGTAAACTTTATAAGGAGTTACGAGAAAATGAGAAAAATTAAAGCGAAAGCAATTGAAAAGTGGAGGGCACAAGGTATTCCTTGTGTCCCACGATATCATTTTACAGAAGTTCCTAACAATGAATATGGTAGATCATTTATTAAATGCTTGAAGAAATATTTAAATAAAGATGGATATTATATCACTGTTAAAGGACAACATTTGAGAAAAGATGTTGATTGGAGAAAACATCAACATGGTCAACCTCAATATGCATCAACTCATCTTAGAGTTTACATTGATAGGAGGAAAGAAATATGAGAGAGCAAAAACCTTGGACTAATCCTCTTCATCACACCCAGGAAAATCAAGCACAAGATCATAAACTATTAGAAATGTCTAAAATTTTAGAAGATTATATGGAACATAAATTTGATGTCATTACAGATAGCGAATGGTTTGCAGATTTAGTAGAGGAAAAAATTCAAAAATTATTGGAGGAAAAGAATGATTAAAGAAGTTTCTTTATGTAGTGGGATCGGAGGTTTTTCTCTTGGTTTCGAATGGTCAAAATTCGCAGAACCAGTTATGTTCTGTGATTTTGATGAATGGTGTAGAAAAGTTTTAAAAAAGAATTGGAATGATATCCCAATTTATAATGATGTTAAGGAGATCGCAAATGACCCAAGAAGATTTATTTCAAACAAACTCAACAAAGGAGAAAAATGGGTGCTCACAAGTGGATACCCATGTCAACCTTTCTCCGTCTCGGGAAATCGCAGAGGCGAAGAAGACCCTCGGCACATCTTTCCGTACATCCATAGAATTGTTGAACAAACAAGACCCACTTATTGTGTTTTCGAAAATGTTTATGGGCATGTCTCAATGGGACTTGACGAGGTTCTCTTTGAAATGGAAAGGATCAACTACCATACGAGGCAATTTGTTGTTTCGGCTAGTAGTGTCGGAGCGAGACACAAAAGAGACAGACTCTGGATCATCTGCAAAAATGTGGGCGACACCGAATACAATGGATGCTCTACCTCCGAGATCGGAGGAAGCAACCAAGAAATTGCAAGAGGGTCACAGAAAAGGTCGCAAGAGACCGAGCAATCTAAGGGAGCAAGTGGACAAGAAGACAATGGCTCTTTACGAAACAAACTATCCGACACCGACAACGAAGGGGTTCGGTCATGCCTCGGAGGGAATGACGTTAATCTTCAGAAAGAAAGTGGAGAACGGAGAACTGACGGAACAAGAGGCTCAAGCAATGATGAACGGAGTAACTCTGAGACCACCAAGAATGAAAGAGTGGAAATATCCGACACCGAATGCAGGTCTAGTGAAACACAGTTACAACGGGAATCACGAGTATTACAAGAAGAGACTCAAGGACGGCAGACAAGTGGACTTGGCTCACAAGATATTCCAAGAAGAGGGAGACGGCAGACTCAATGCGAATTGGACAGAGTGGCTAATGGGTTATCCTATTGGATGGACGAACCTCGAGGAGTCCCAAGAGTCACAGTCAACCAACAAAACAGACCTCAAAGATTGAGAATGTTGGGGAATGCAATAGTTCCCCAAATAGCAATGCAAATAGGTTTAGCATTAAAAGAAGATATGAAAAATTGATCTTACTTGACTTCCCAGGAATAATAATGCTAAAGAGAAAAGGCACGGAGCAATATCAGGAATTGCTTATGTTTGGTCGGAGAGTTTTGTCCTCCCCTTATCCTCTCCGACCACCTTAAAATCACCTTCAATAAAAGCAGACGGATGTTGTTTTCTAATCTCTGTGAGTCTTGCTACTATTTCTTCTCGAGATAGTTGATCTAATTGATGAGTTGTTTCTCTTCGATCTATAGTTAAGCCTCCAAGTGCAGAGCGTATCTTCTCGGCATTGATCGCAGACGAAAATTGACCTTCTGCCTCTGCTCCTCGACTTAAATCATGTAAGCGTTTGAGTTGACCAATAAGCGTGACACCATATTTCTTTTCTCTAATCTCTCGGAGTTCTTTAAGATGTTCAGTAACCAAAGGAAAATCTTTACCATTCAACAAAAGACTTGCAGTCTTGGCTGCCTGTCCTTCAGAGTATCCAGCTCTTCTTGCACACTCAGCATTACTATAAATGCCTTCACAAATAAGTTTGCAGAATTCTTTTTGTCTGTTTGTAAGGAACTTTTCTTTTGCCATAATCAAAATATAATAGGTTTTTTCTCATATTTTTTCAATTTAAAACCAAAAAAAATGTTTGCGGCTTCATCTTGTCTGTATCAAAGTGTACTGAGTGTATATAAAAGTGTACTGAACTATTTGAAGTATATCAACAGTTACAGAAGACATTATACACTTATACACTTATACACCTATTTTAAAAAAAATAAAAACAAAACAAAAAATTATGAGAGAAACAATATAGAAAATTAATATCGCTTGACTTTTATAAGATAATTTAGGAGAATTAAAAAAAACTTAGGAGTAAACTGTGGAAAATCTAGATAGAAGAATAGATATGCCTATGGAAGAAGCAATTAACAGAATGGAAAGAGTAGTTTCTGATAATTGTGAAGATCTAAGAAAAATACAAGGAGGCTACATCTATGCAGACGAGTTGATGACTGCATGGAGAAAAATTTTGAACGAAACTAATTTGTAGATGTTCAAAGCCATGTTATTAATTTGCTCCTTGGTTCATGCACCAGGAGGCGAGAGAAGTTGTTTCGAGTTACATGATATGGAAGCTCCGAATGGTTATACAACTCAAGAGAAATGCATGGCAAGAATACATGAGATGGCAGACATGGTAAGAACTGTTGTACCATTTCCGTATGAACTAAAATATAAATGTGAAAACAAAACGAGGAGGACTAACTTTGATTAAGAAAAACAATTTTGAGAGACGATCTGCATCCGAGCAGATAAGAAGAGATCATTTAGAATTAAAAAAAGCTCAAAAAAAATTTGAAGCTGACGAAGATTGGGGTTCACAAAACAGTTTGAAAGCAGAAAGAGAGATTGAATACGGAAGAGTGTTTCATGAACCGACAAGATTGGAGAGTGGATCAACCGAGTTGGGAAGGATAATGGGAGGCAGTAGAAGAGGTATGCCTCAAGATCATGTGAAGTATTCATATAGAAAAGGAGGACAAAAGTGAGACCGAGTACAATAAAAATGGTAAAGAAAGCGACAAGAAAAAGATATGATACAGAGTTTATCAACTACAATAATGCAGAGTCACATTACATAGAGCTCTTTACAAACGTAAAAAGAACAATAAAAGTTGAGGCAACAACAGAAAAACAAGCGATAGAAAGAGCATTGTACAGAGAAGAAAATAAAAACTCGTGGGAAAATCTTGGGTATGTGTTTGTTGATTGTGATTATAACATAGTTAAGGAGAAGGATTATGAGACTTATAGACAGGATCATAAAAAAATTCGAGGAAGAAGCCGTAGAATTCGCATCCGTGGGAATGGAAGAAGAAGCACAACAGGCTAGAAAACAAGCTTCTAAATATACTGAAATGAAATATAATGGACACACACATTCAATTAGATCGGAGATAAAAGATGAATAAAGAAATGGAATTAGGAGAAGATTGGGAATATGAAAGAGGAGGAGAGCAATTTGAATATAAAAAAGAAGAAGTAGATTATGAATGGAAAAAAGAAGAAGTTAAAACGCATTGCTTACCTAGATGCCCAAGATGTCAAGGCACACTACAGACTGTTAATATACATGGTCATGAGCAATGTGTTCTGTGCCATAGTGTTGTGGACGATTGTTGCCAAGGCTCACAATTAAAATGAGTGACAATGTAATTAAATTTCCATATAAAGTTAAGAGAACAGTTAAACCTGTACCTATGGTGTGTGAGTTGGCTGCAAAACAATTTGAACAAGTTTTAATTGTAGGGACAAATTCAAAAGATGGATATGTTCAGATGATTACAACCATGAAAGACCCAGCCGAGGTGCTTTGGCATCTCGAGTCTGCAAGATTTGGAATAATGAATGGACTTGAAGAGGAGGAGAATGATGAGTAAACAAAATGGAAAAAAAGACTTACACTCTAAAGATAGAGATAACGTCATCCCTTTTCCCAAACCATCCACACCTAGCCGTAGCCGTAGCGAAGAGGATGTGGGAAGTGGGGAGAGATACACAATCCATTTCGAACCAGATTGGGACGGATGGGGAAACGATCCAGAAGATAGCTCGGCTTGAAGGTTGGAAAAGGAAAGAAAGAAATTCTCTTGATGGATGGAGAGGATATTGGGGACCGTTCTTAACAACAGAGGAACAGAGTGAACTACCCGAAACAGATTTTACAGGAACAGATGATCCTCGTGCCGTGCAACGAGAAGAACCATACAGAGGAAAGATAGCAACGACAAGATCTGCAAGTTCATCGCTAACACTTAATGACTACATATAAGGGGACTATATGCAATTCAAATACAAGACCAAGCCTTATGCTCATCAAGAGGAGGCTTTACAAAGAAGTCATGACAAGAAAAATTTCGCATACTTTATGGAAATGGGTTGTGGCAAATCAAAAGTTTTAATCGATAACATTTATTGGCTATGGCAGCAGAAACTAATTGATACTGCAATTATAGTTGCACCAAAAGGTGTGTACATGAATTGGAAGAACAATGAGATACCAATTCATTTACCCGATGATATGAACCCCGATATATATTTATGGAAAGCTAATGCCACACGGAATGAAAAGAGAAAATTAGTCGAGGGTGTATCCAAGAGAGATAAGTTTAGAATATTAATAATGAATGTAGAGTCATTCGTTACAAAGAAAGCACCCGGGTTTCTTGAATCATTTACCCACAGAAGTGAATTTTTACTTGCCGTTGATGAGTCAACAACAATCAAAAACATAAAAGCGAAACGTACAAAAGCGATAATGAAATTTGGTGCGACTGCCAAGTATAAAAGAATACTGACAGGTTCTCCGATAACACAATCGCCTTTGGATTTGTATTCACAATGTGCTTTTCTAAATTCAAAACTTCTTGGATACGATAGCTATTGGTCTTTCCAAGGACGATTTGCCATAATCAAACAACAAAGAATGGGCAGTCATAGTTTTAATCAAGTTGTTGGATATAAAAACTTAGATGAGTTAACACAGAAACTAAAACTGTTTGCTCACAGAACAACAAAGAAAGAGGCTTTGGATTTACCAAACAAAATTTACACAACAAGACAAGTTGAATTAACTTCCACACAACAAGAACATTATGAAAGTATGAAGAAGACATCAGTGATCTTTTTAGAAGAAGGAGAAATGGTCACTGCACCCGAAGTCATGACAAGATTGTTGAGATTACAACAACTGCTTTGTGGATATTTAGTTAGTGACGATGGAGAAACTGTAGAACTTGCTAACAACAGAATAAAAGTCATGATGGAAGTCATAGAAGAAATGGAAGGCAAAGTAATTATATGGTCTAGATTTAGATATGACATAAAGAAAATTAAAAACGAATTATCTAAAACCTATGGATCGGGTTCCGTGGTTACTTATTATGGAGACACCTCACAAGAAGATAGAGACTCTGCCATAGACAGATTTCAAAACGATAAAGACACAAGATTTTTTGTAAGTAATGCACAAACTGGGGGCCGTGGTATAACTTTAACTGCTGCCTCAAACGTAATTTATTACTCCAATGATTTTAACCTGGAGTCTAGAAAACAATCAGAAGACAGATGTCATAGAATAGGTCAACACAAACCAGTGCTTTATGTTGATTTAGTGTGCCCCAACACAGTTGATGTACACATAGTTAAGTCCTTGTTACAAAAGGATAAAATAGCAAACAAAACATTAGGAGAGGAAGTTTTAGAATGGCTAAAAATTTCAGAGCAGAAAAACTAACAGGAACAGCTGGAGAACTTTTTACGGCTTTCGAGTTAACAATGCTTGGAGTCAGTTGTGATTTGGTAAAACAAGATGGGACAGATTTGATAGCGATAAAAGGTCATGGTCTCCCCATAGCATTAAGAGTAGAAGTAAAAACATCAACTCACACAAATGAAAAGTACAAGAAGAACAAGGCTGGGATTGGTGTTGGAAAACAATATAGTTTTACAACAAGTAAAGGTAGTCCCAAGAGGGCATACACAAAAGAAGATTGTGATATTTTAGCTTTGGTTTGTTTACCTTTGAGAAAAATACAATTCTTACCTGTGGGTATGGTTAGAGGTATAACAAAAAGAATACACAAAGACACATTTAACGATGATAACATTACAGAAAAATCTTGGAAGTTTGCAGTTGAAAGATGTCTTTACGAAAGTAGTCGTGCAATACAACAGCGTGAGGCAGATTTACCTCTACCTATTCCATTAAATTTTGAAAAAGCAGTATAAAAATAAATAAGAAATTATTTGACATTATATTAAATCATAGGCATAACAATTAAAAGGGAGAATTTTATGGATTCAGAAAAATGGAAATCAGTAGCAGTGCCAATCAAGACTTGGACAATGCTAAAAGAATTGTCGGAAGACAATGACAGGTCAATAGGTGGTCAGATTTCTTTTCTAACAAAGCAAGAATTTTTGTGGAAGAAAAGTCAGACGAATAATATTGACAACATAAAAGCTAGGGGTTAAAACCTTAGAACCAGTACCGAAGGGTATAAACTTTAATCTAGAAGGAGAGAATGATGAGTGATGTGTTTTCACTGTTTGAAGAAGAAGCTGCCAACCCTCAAGCATTTGATAAGGTTGGAGAAGATGGTACTAAAAGACTATCTTCACTTATTAGGCAAACCATTGACCTTGATAAACAGGTCAAGGATGCCGAAAAATATCTGAAAGACTTACAATACAAAAAGCGAACCATTGATGAAGAGGACATACCATCGTTAATGGAAGAACTTGGTGTTGAAAGTCTGACAGTTGATGGCAACAAAATTTCCGTAGATAAATTTGTATCGGCTCGTATCCCCGAGCATAAGAAGGCAGAGGCTTTTGCTTTCTTACGTTCTATTGGAGAGGCAGATATAATTAAGAATGAAGTTGTCGTTCAGTTTGGAATGGGTCAAGACAATGTAGCGGGGGCCGTGCTTGATGATTTATCAAAGCAAGGATTAAATCCTGCACAAAAAACTCACATCCATCCAATGACTTTAAGAACATGGGTAAAGAACAGAATTGAAAATGGTCAAGAGGTCGATTTCGATACGTTTGGAGTCTATGTTGGTAACCGTGCAAAAATAAAAGGAGGTCAGTAATGTCCCAAGCAGTAGCACAAAAAGCAAAGACAGAAGTAGCAGTATCAGATCTATCTTCATTACTTGAAGAAGAGGCTGGTGCTGGTCTTGAAAACTTCACAACTGATGATATGCAAATTCCTTTCATAAGGATCTTACAAGCATTATCACCACAATTAAACAAGCAAGACAGTTTGTATATAAAGGGAGCCGAACAAGGCGACATATTCAATACTGTATCGCAACAAGTATACAAAGCAGATGACGGAGTAATTGTTGTACCTTGTTTCTTTGAAAAGAAATTCCTGGAGTTCGCACTTAGATCAAGTGGTGGTGGTTTTATAAGAGAGCTATCTGCCGATGATAAAGATATAACTCTTACAACTCGTGAAGGTGCGGCAGAGATTTTGCCATCTGGTAATGAGTTGGTAAGGACACATCAACATCTTGTACAAGTGATGGATCCCGAAACTAAATTAAGTTCTCCAGCAGTTCTTGACATGAAAAAGACACAGTTAAAAGTGTCTCGTAGATGGAACACAATGAAGAATGGTATAAGATTACCTTCGGGTAAACCTATGCCACTATACGGAACTGCATGGTCAATTAAGACCATTGCAGAAAGCAACGATCAAGGCAGTTGGTATAACTATAAGGTTGATCGTGTAACTGAGATAACAAAAGAACTAGAGGCTATGATGTTAGAGGCTAGGACTATGTATCAAAGTTTTAGAAAAGGGGAGATTAAAATGGCTGCGGCTTCTGCCGATGAAATGTCATCAAATAAAACAGAAGACGAAATACCGTTTTAATAACTAGAGCCGTGGCTACGTCCTCCAAGTCACGGCTCTTTTTTTTTGGAGTGAAGAGTGAATTTAGCAGAAGAATTAATGAAAGCATTTGAAGGCTTTCGATCAGCACATGGTCAGACAGAAGTGTCAACTCAAAGAATGGCTGGTAAACAAAAAGCAAAATCTTATATTGTAAGAAATCCATTAACATTAGAATTAGTACAGAGCCACATAGACGGCAAACAAGGTGTCGGTGCTATACCGATTAACGAAGAAAATAAATGTAAGTTTGGTGCTTTAGATATAGATCAATATCCTCTTGATCATAATGAATTAATTGATAAATTAGAGAAGTTCAATGTTCCGTGTATCGTGTGCCGTAGTAAATCTGGTGGTGCACATATTTTTTTCTTTTTTAAGGAGTGGATGAATGCGAGTGATTTTAGAGACAAGGCTGCTGAAATATCTGCTGCTCTTGGGCACGGCAGGTGTGAAATATTCCCAAAGCAAGAACAAGTTCTTGTCGAGCGGGGCGATGTGGGTAACTTCATTAATTTGCCGTATTTTGACTCGAGCCAAACTTTCCGCTATGCGATCATTAAAACAGAAGGAACGTACAAAGATGCAACTCTACAAGAGTTCATTGAAGAGATACAAAAAGTCAAAACCAAACCAAAAGATTTCTTAGAGATACCTATTGGTGGTAAGGTAGAACTTTATCCTAATTATGTTCCGTGTTTACGTTCACTATTATCAATGGGCATACACGAGGGTGGTAGAAACAGAACTGCATTTCATCTTGGAGTTTTTTTACAAAGAGCCTTCCCTCAAGATTGGAAGTCTAAATTAGAAGAGCATAATGCAAGAGATTTCACACCTCCTTTATCGGCACAAGAAGTTGTTGCAATACAAAACACATTAGAGAAAAAAGAATATCAGTATCTTTGTAAAGAAGAGCCAATGTCCTCTCATTGTAATCAAGGTGTATGTAGAAGTTTAAAGCATGGCATTGGTGTTGGATCTATGCCTACCATCAGTGGATTGTCTGTTATCTTATCCGAGCCTAGACTATGGTTCGTGGATATAGGTGGGAGAAGATTAGAACTAACAACAGATGAATTACAAACTCCAAGACTATTTCAAAGAGCATGTATGGAACAATTAAACTTCATGCCTCCTAAATTAAAAGATAGTTTGTGGGAAGAACAAATAAATACTTTATTAGAAAATTGTAACGAAATAAATGTGCCCGAAGAACTTACATATAAAGGACAGTTTATCTCTTTGCTAGAAACATATTGCACAGGTAGGGTACAAGCACAAACTTTTGAAGAAGTTATGTTGGGTAAACCTTACACAGAGGCAGAAGAGAGCAAGACATATTTCAGACTTGAATCTCTCATGGAGTTTATGCGACAGAAGAAGTTTGATAACTACACAAGAGCACAAGTTCAAGAAAGATTGAAAGAAATAAATAATGGAGATTCTTCCTCTATAAAAAATTTCAAGACATCATCAGGTACTTGGAAGTCTGTTAGAGTTTGGAGTATTCCAGAATTTACATCAGAAGTAGAAGTAAATAATGTACAAATAGAAGCAGGGGAGTCACCGTTCTAATGGAAGTATTAATAGCTTTTTGCACGATTATAGTTGAGGAATGCAGATACAAAGGTGGTAAAGGAAAGTGTAGCTTTTGGAATCCTGGAGTAGTTTTTAAAGACATGGAAGAATGCAACAGAGACAAGAAACTTATAGAAGATTATGTCGTTGAGGAGTTGTGGAGAATACATCCAGAGGCAGTAAAGATATATGCAAAGGGTGCATGTATGTTGAAAGAAAAAGAATGATGGAAACAGCAATTTTTGGACCGCCTGGGACAGGTAAAACAACAACTTTAATTGACATAATCAAGAAATCTTTGAAAGAAGGGATGGATCCTACAAAGATTGCCTTCATGTCATTTAGTCGTAAAGCGGCAACTGAAGCTAGAGATAGATCTGCTATTGAACTTGGTCTAGATGTAAAACAAATGCTTTACTTTAGAACATTACACTCACTTGCATTTACATGGTTAGGACTGGATACAAAGAAAGTATTCAAAGGGTCTGACTATCACGATCTTGGTAAACTTGTAGGACTAGAATTTAGATCTGCTCCTACTGTTAGTTTAGAAGAGGGACCTTTATTTCAAATAGGAGCTGGTGGAGACAAGTATATGTCTCTTGTACAGATGGCTAGAGTAAGAGAAGTATCTCTTGAACAACAGTTCAACGATGCTTGGGATAGCACATTACATTGGCAACAATTAAAAGTATTAGATAATGGATATCGTGATTATAAAAAAGCAAAGAACAAACTAGACTTTGTTGATATGATAGAAAAATTTATAGAGCAAGGAACGTCTCCTAAGTTTGATTTACTTATTATAGATGAGGCACAAGATCTAGCACCTCTGCAATGGAGAATGGTAAAAGAAGTTTTAGTTCCTAATTCTAAAAGAGTTTATTATGCGGGCGATGATGATCAAGCTATCTATACTTGGATGGGTGTAAAAGTTTCTGATTTTTTAAATTCGTGTGATGATAAATTATTCTTAACAAAATCGTTTCGTGTACCGAGTGCCGTGCATGATTTCTCACAGAATCTAATAAAAAAGGTCTCTACCAGACAAATGAAGAATTGGCAACCCACTAAAAAAGATGGCACAATAACATGGCATCGAGATATACTAGACGTAGACTTAACTAGTGGCGAATGGTTGGTACTTGCGAGAACTAATTACATCACAAATAAAGTATGTAATCGTCTTAAAGAGGACGGATATCTCTATTGGAGAGAGGGCACTGGTTGGTCTATTTCCCCAAATGTTATTAACGGAATAGAGGTATGGCTTAAACTATGCAAAAACCAAAGCTTGTCTACAGTAGAACTGAAAAACTTCTCCAAGATACTGAGCCCGAATGTTATATCGAGATCTGGAAGAAAGTTGATGTCCTCCCTAGATGCAGAACAAACTTATACTCTAAACGACATCATAGAGAAATGCAGTTTGAACGCATCACACGAGACTCCGTGGCAGAAAGTCTTGAAAGTATCGGATCAAGAGACTGCATATATAATGTCAGTGAGGAGACGAGGGGAGAGAATTTTGACAGGGACTCCGAGGATTCGGATATCGACAATTCACAAAGCAAAAGGTGGAGAGGCGGATAACGTAGCTCTACTTCTTGACTCAACCAAAGCCTGTGTAGAAAGCTTAGATCAAGATTCTGAGATAAGGACTTTTTATGTGGGAGCAACTCGTGCTAAAAAAACATTACACTTAATCGAATCAAACGCATTACATAGGTTTAACATATGAAAAAAGATAGAGAATTTTTTTTAAGAGAAGCAGAGAAATTAATCAATGGACAGAGAGCCAAAGAGTACGGACCTGCTAAAAAGAATCATCAACGTATAGCAGATATATGGACTATACTTTTAGATAAAAAATTAAATGGTGCAATCACTCCAGAAGAAGTTGTGGCTTGTATGATAGGAGTCAAGGTAGCTCGTCTTGCCGAGGACATTTCAAAAGATGACTCGTGGACAGATGTTATTGGCTATGCAGCTTTAGGTGGAGAAATTATAAATGACAAATCATAATCAATATCATTTACTAGATCAAGATATCAAAGATGTGTCTTGGGGGAATGTGGATTCAGATTGGGAACCACCTCAAACACTCCCAGATCTATCTCAATTTAAAACAATATCCATAGACTTAGAAACCAAGGATACAAATCTTTTAACTCTTGGGCCTGGGTGGACAAGAAAAGATGGACACATAATAGGTATAGCCGTTGGGGCGGGAGATAGTGCTTGGTATTTTCCAACAGGTCACAAGGTTGGTAACATGCCAAAGAATGCTGTGTATGGTTGGTTAAAAAAACTTTGTGCAGATAAAACTATAACTAAAGTGTTTCACAATGCATTGTATGATTTAGGTTGGTTACGAGCCGATGGTATAGAAGTAGAGGGAAAAATTATAGACACTATGATAGCTGCTCCTTTACTAGATGAGAATAGAAAGTGGTATAATCTTAACTCTCTTGCTCGTGATTATCTTGGAGAATACAAAGATGAGAAACTACTAAAGTCTGCTGCAGACGAATTTGGTGTTGATCCCAAGTCTGGTATGTGGCAACTACCTCCTAGATATGTTGGGAAGTATGCCGAACAAGATGCCTTGATAACTTTAAAACTTTGGGAAAATTTAAATAAAAAAATAAATCAACAAGAGTGCACAAGTATTTTTCAACTAGAAACAGATTTACTTCCAGTGCTTTTTGAGATGAAAACAAAGGGTGTCCGTGTTGATGTAGACAAAGCACAAGAAACTAAAAAACAATTAGCTAAGTTAGAAAAGTCACTTATAGAGGAGATAGTCAAAGAGACTGGTGTTACGGTTGAACCTTGGGTCGCCACATCTGTAGCAAAAGTCTTTGACGCTGTGGGTCTTCCGTACTCTCGCACAGAGAAGTCCGGGGCTCCCATGTTTACAAAACAATTTCTTGCGAATAATCCTCATCCAATCGCACAAAAGATTATAAAAATTAGAGAAATAAACAAAGCT
>Ga0209348_1000569_pt1 | contig 18982 bp, 34 predicted proteins | sample ETNvirenome_2_30_FD_184065 | JGI IMG/M metagenome (GOLD analysis project Ga0209348, IMG submission 184065) | Marine viral communities from the Pacific Ocean - ETNP_2_30 (SPAdes) (version 2) | ecosystem: Environmental > Aquatic > Marine > Oceanic | place: Pacific Ocean | collected 2013-06-22
AAGTGCCGTAGTGCCTGAAGTGCTTGGTGCAACTTTAGTCAATGTGCCACCACCTGTGGCATATGTCCCACTGGAGGCTACCTCACCTGTAGTAGTGAATGCTGTAGTTGTAGCTCCTAAAGTAGCCGTAGTGCTTGATTTACCGCCACTACTTTCTGCGTACAAAGCAAGTTTGAATGCATTACCATTGGTTGCGAAATTATGTGTACCTAGTAACAATTCTTGTTTGAATGCTGTACACATTGCTTGTGCTATTGCCATTACAGTCTCCCGATAGCTTTTGCCAGTTCCAATTGACCAGCCTCACGAACTTTATCGCAAATACTAGCACGTTCTTCTTTCCTCGCCAACTCTATATAGTGTTGGGCAAGATTCCTAACTCTATCTCTAAATGCTTCTGCTTGCAAGCGGATAGGCTCGGGAGCTTCATTTGAAATATAAATTAGCTTAGTAGCAAGCATATCTGCTATTTGGTCATTAGATAAACCACCTTTATCTGATGTCACGACATTAACCGCACCAATACTTCCTGCCCCTAAATCAAACATTATCATGTCTCCCAAATATTATAGGCTTATCATCAATTGGCTCTGGTGGTGATATTTCAGATTGTTTAGTAATTAAAAGATTACCATCTTGCACTGTCTGCACTAACGGATCATTTAATCTATGATACCCATATAGCTTTTCATTTTCTGGCACATTAGTATCTAATAGGCTGGATCTATGCGCTACTTCTAATTTAATACCTTTTGTTACTGCTATCGCACACCAAAACTCTACACAGGCTCTGCCCGACTCTGCCATACTCACATTTTTGTAAGTATAATCAATGCCATATAAGCTGATTTTATTTACCTTTTTCCATATCGCATAAGCTACAGCATATGCAACAGTATTATTAAAATAACAATATCCTAAGTCTAGTGTCACTTCTTTCAAAGGGAATAATTCTAGATGTTTAACTCTTTTATCTAATTGGCACGTTACTATAGGTTTTTTATTGGTTTTAAGGAATTGACGAGCTACCCCTGTTTGTGTCCCTGCATTATCTGTGTCTAAAAATCTAGAAACAGGATCCATCATAAATGTTTTGTCAACATGAATAATAGCTCCAATACAGTTTATTCCCCAAACCTCGTCAAACTCTTGCGATGCTACTCTTGCAGCAATGTAGTCTGCGTAGCTCCCACCGAGACCTACGATAGCTATATTCATGTTCTTGCCTGACTTGGTAGCCCTTTTCTGTAAGCATCTGTGTTTTCGCGAGCTTCAGCTAAATCTTTAATACGACCTAATGACTCACCAAATCTACCATTATAAAGTTGTAGTAGATCAGGTTCACCTTTCATATATGTGTACGCCTCTACTAGACACGCATATAATAGCGCATTAGTAGCATTCTCACTAAGCCATGTAAGAGTGGTATCCGCACTTGTGGAAGCAACTATACCAGTCGCACCGCTGACGCTACCTGTAACAGTCTCGCTTACTGTAAAAGTTCCTGTCGGTATACCAATCGTAAATTCAGTGGCAGAAACTAAAGTGGATATACTACTTGATTGTCCGCTAGTAGCCCCTGTGATTACATCTCCTAATGCAAATGTGCCAACTACATTGTTGACTGTTATGTTGAATTTGCTTGCAGATAAACTATCTGGACGATGGTAGTAGGCTATCTCAACAACATAGGAATCATTTGGTGTAGGAGCTATTAAAAAATTACTAACATCAAAATGTGCGTAATATTTAGGGACTCCTGTAACAGTGGAATCAGGATAAGATTCTACTAAATAGTTCATATCTTTTTGTAATAAAAAAGATTTAGATCCTGAGCTTGTTATAGATAAACTAAAAGATGCTAAGTAATCTGTGGGTGTTGCTAAAAAACGATTACCTGATGTCATCGCACCGCTTGCATTTTTACGGAAAAACTCTAAGTCTACCGTGGAGAAGATTCTTTGCTCGGCGTTTTTGATAAAACGATCTAAATTAGATACAAAACTGGTTTCATTATTATCTGTGTAATTTTGTATCGCATCTTTTAATTGGGTGTATGTATAACTCATGATACGCTCACTGTAACAGTGCCAACACTCGCTGTCACCTCAAAAGAAGTTAACTCTGCGCCGAGTATACCTAATCCTACATTAGTATAAACTATAAATTTATTATTATCCTCTTTAATATCTGGTCTTGGCTGAAACAATGCTTCTGCATCAGCCCCTGTTTGTGTCGGTTCTAACTGTCTGGCTTTAGGTTCATAACATTCAGGGCAAACTTTAAAATTGTTCCACTCTTCCTTTAGCTCTAGATATTTATATCTAAAACCGCATCTATCACAAATGGCATTAGAGTATTTTCCTAAAGCATACGCCATTAACCAAATCCATAATAATCTCTACGCGGAACTAGGCTTAAATTAGCACGATCAACATCTTCATATGCCGCTCTTGCAAATTCTTCCTCATACATAGATTTTAATGTTGGCACACGTTCTGGTGCTTTTTTCATAGCAATGTAATATGCTAATCCAGCGGCAAGGCACGGATAAAACCTAAATGGGACATCTAAAGTATTTATAGAAGAATCTGCATCTTCTATACGAGTAAGACGGTCAAATACTAAAGTGTAAGTTTGATCTGGTGTAGGCCAAAATCTTATTTGCGGTACTATTTGCCTATCAACATACCATTGCGAAGGTTGAGCTTCTGTATTCTTACTCGGTATATTAATAAACACATCTCTGCTAATTCTTGTTATTTGTGTATCAGATTGTGTTGTGCCTGTGCCTGTCCTAATAACTGCACTCAATACATCCACTGTATCAGTTGGCAAATTATAAATAGCAGTGCTAGCTGATAAAGTAAGAGTGCTTTGCTCTATCGTCCACCTGTTTAAGCCCCTGTTTGCCCAATCAGCAAACATAAGGTTTAAAGATCTACGAGCAGTACGCACATCATAACCAGTGCGGACTTCTAGGCCACAGCGTTCAAATGCTTCCTCGATGTAATCATTTACATCAAGTTCAAAATCTGTTGACCCAGAAGTTGCCATTAGCTATACGGACCTGCGATGCGCTTTGGATTAGTTTTCTTACGTGAACTGCCTTTAGCCATCCCACCCATGGACATCTTCATAGGCTTTTTGACCATACCACCTTTAGCCATTTTCTTCATGTCTTTTTTGACCATACCGCCTTTAGCCATTTTGGTCTTTTTTACCATACCGCCTTTAGCCATTTTGGTCTTTTTTACCATGCCGCCTTTTGCCATCTTTTTCTTTTTTACCATGCCGCCTTTTGCGTACATTTTTTTCTTCATCTTTGCCATCTTCTTCATCCTCTTCCGCATAAAGGTTATCAAAGATCCGATTGACATCCATTGTATAGTCTAAATCAGATTTTGAATAGTGAATGTGTTGTGACGGTTTGAACTTAGGAGCACCCTCGCCAGTAACATACCAAGCTGGGTGTGTAACCCTCACACGATTATTTGGCAAAGCCACGATATTACCAGTCCATTTACCCGCATCCAATAACTCTAACACATGGCTTTGTTTGTGTTGAGCTGGGTCATCGGCTACTTCTGTATCAGTATAATCTACTGTAAAGAAATATTTGGCGGGATAAAATTCACCGTCTATTTTTGCAATCCAAGGGCATGGCTGTGCTCTTCGCAAACTGTAAACAGAATGTGTATGAGACATACAATCCCAAGGTTGTGCTTGGTATACATCCATTGGCTCAGGCCAACCTTCAAAAGCTGTATCACCCACTAAAGCTGTTATTGGCATCCTTGCCCACATAGCACCACCATGAATGTTTTCTTCACCAGTTATTTCGCTTTCACAACCTGTAAACAAAACTTGGAAACTCAAGCATCTGTTTGGCATAGTCGTAACGGCTATTACCATTGCATGAAGGAACTCTCCATGGAAGTCTTCGTGATTGCAAGTATACTCCCTCCTTACCCAACATTTGAAGTATGGGACATTACTTGTTAAAAAACTCATTTTTTCTTTTTAGCCTCCTTTTTGGGCTTTTTACCTTTGCCAAAAATATGTGCGTCTACCTTGGCTGCTTTGCCACCAGTCAAGACACTATTTACCCTAGCCATTGCCCACTGACTAGGTGTTGTTCCAGGGCGATGTCCCGTTCTGTAAGCAGCTAAACCTTTATTGTAGACTCTTCCAAGTTGTCCAGCCGTAACCTTTTTACCTTTTTTACGAGCCGCCTCAGCTTTTTTTGCGAGTGACTTTTTTGTTGCTGCGCTGAGTGCCATTTTTTCCCCTTTCCTTACGGATGCTTTCTTTGCCTTGCCTAAATATCTGAGCTACTTTTTGTTTGCCCATAACTTTTGCTCTTTGCTCACCAACTGTTAGTATCTGTATTTTTCTAGCAAAAGGCTTATTGACTTTTTTAACCTTCGCTACAGTTGCCCTTGCATCAGCTGGTGTAGAAAATTTAATACCCACAGTATCTTTTGGGTTCTCATCCGTATATAATCTGCGTCCAGAACCTTTAGGTTTTTTTCCTGTTCCTACCTTTGGATCTTTTTGCTTTGTCATTCTTTTTTGCCTTACTAGGCATTAAACCTTTATTTACAGCTCTAGCTCTTTCGCTAAACCCTAACTTTTTTCCTGACCGAAGTTTTCTTCTTATTGTTTGCAATTTTGCTACCATTTTTTCCAGCCTTATTTTTAGCAGCAGTAATGATGTCCGCACGAGTAATCTTGTTTCGTGGCGGTGCAAAAGCCGCCAATTTTTTTTGCTTTGCAGATAATTTTTTTGCCATAACTATTTCTTTTTACCTCCAAACATTTTGCGGAATTTTTTGGTATGCACGGATTCTTTTGTTTTCCTTCTAGTTCCTGACTTATCAGTATCACTTGGGAAAACATAAGCTGAGGGATCCTTTGCTGATTTACGCGCATTACGCTGTATTTCTTTACGACGTTTTGATTTATCTTCTGAACTTAAACCAGCTAAATACTTCGCTGGTATTTTACGTTTTTTCTTTTTCTTACGGCTCGCAGGGGCTTTCTTAATCTGTTTAGCCATATTGCCACGAGTAATTGCCATAACTTTACCAAGCCTTACATGACCAATATCGAGCACTAAACTTATCTTTTGCGCTATCACAATTATGACGTGCTCTAAAAGATTTACGTCTATCTGGCTGGTCTTTTTTAATACTCATATTAGGATCACCAAAACGTACTAACTTTATTTGATCGCCTTTTTTAGCTAACACCGCAGATTTTTTCTTCGCTCCTGGAGTGCGTTTAGGTTTATTATATCCAGGAAACGTCTCCCCCCGATAAGTCAACTTACCGGAGGGTGTGCGTTTAACATCCTTAGTAGAAGCCATTATGCGTATTCCTTACGGACTTGCAGTATAATAGTGTAACTATCCGCAGAGCTGTGACCAACAGTGGTAAACATAATATCACCTGTTTTACCACCGCCACTATTATTAGCTATCCCGCCAAAGGAACTATAATCATGGTATCCGCTTTGGTTTTCGCCTAATTCAATAGCGATAACATCTGATGAAGCATCGAAAAGTATTTGTACTTTCATACCATTGCACTGCCACCAGATTTTTTCTATTGAGCATCCCGTACACGTTTGTTTATTACCACTAGAAGATAATGCACTTACGTCCACTTTTTTCACTGCACTTTCGCCAGTGCCGTCAGAGATGTTAGTAAACTTTAATACTGCGGTGCGCTCGCCATCTATCAAAGTTTGTGAAGTGACTGCATCTGCCATAGTACCCTCCTCTTAGAATACTGAGTACTCAAGCTCCACAGTAAATCTACCAGCAGTTACATCAGCATTAACAGTGGTCGTTGCAGCAGCATAAAGATGTGTGCTAGCAATGGCGGCTGTAATATTTGGTACAAAAATATGATAGTTGCCAGCGGTATCATTAAAGTTAATATCAATCTCAGTGATTGATTGTGTTGCACTTAACTGTTCATTAAATGATGTTACACCAGCTCCTACAATTTCTGTGCCAGATGATACGGCTGCATTTGTTGCTGTACCACTGGTAGCACTCAATTGAAGATTACCAGCTAAAGTTTGCCCTGCCGCTGTAGTTATGCCAATCAAAGCTCTGTGTATAAAAAACTTGGTGGGCGTAACAAGACCATCAGGCGCATCTGTATTTAATGTGCCTAATTCTACTAAAACATCACCATCTGCATACGCGGTACTAGCAGCGTCTGTTGCCGCTAAAGAACCTGCAAATGATTGAATTTTTCGTGTACCCATAGATACAAGCTGCCCCGTAGCATTTACAGAAAAACCTGTTTGAGTAATAGCACCTGTTGTGCTGCTTTCGTTGATTACATTAAACCCGCCCTTGGAACGGACTGGTCCTGAAAAGGTAGTGGTAGCCATATCAATCTCCTGTCTTGGCTAATGTCAACCCCCTTTGGGTTGTCAGGATTGAAAAACTATAAACAAAAAAAGGGCGGCTCGCAAGCCGCCCTTTTATGAATTTGTTAGGCTCCTGGAGAACCAAATACACAACGTGGGTCAGATACTCCAAAGCTATAACGCTCACGAGCCTTATACCGCACGTTACCTGTATCAAAATCGCCTTCCATAGCAGTTTGCATCGGGGTACGAACAAAGTGCTTAAAGCCATTTGGTGCATCAGTTTTAATGAAGAATGCATCCGTATCTGTAAGGAAGTGGTTTACCACATAACCTTCAGGCAACATGCCCATATTACGGACTGCATTTACATCATTATCTGCTGTTCCAGGACGCAAATTAGTTGCCATCAACCGCTCTGCCACAAACTGCAATGCTGGTGGGATAATCATTTTCATACCACGGAGCGCAATTTTTAAGCCTCGCTCGTCAATGAAAGCTGAAATATCAATTAGCGATTGCTCAAGTGACGTTTCATTCAAATCAGCCGCAGTTGTCAACTCATTACGAAAGTTGCCACCAGCGGTTGTTGGGTGATCGGTTGCACACAGTTCTTTACCATCACCAAACGTAAAGCTGCTATCAAAAGCATTATTCAGCGTAGCTGCTGCTTTGACTTGCTTTGTATTAGCCATGGAACGAGCCAACGCACGAGTATAACGAGCACTGAGTTTATCGTAGAGGTTATCCTCAACAGCTTCCTCAGTAATCGAAAATGCAAGTGCGATTGTTTCATGTGTGTAACGGGCAGTAAATGACTCATTAGCCATATCAAATGATACCGCAGCACCTTCTTGTTTGATGGGTGCAGCACCAAAGCCAGCGAGCATTACCTCTTCTTCGAACGCACGATCTGAATTTTCTGATTCATAAATTTCAGCATGTTCATTTTCGTAACGGTCGTACTCCAAACCAAATAGAGCGTTTAGTCCAGGCTCTAATTCTTTAAGGAGTTGGGATCTTGCAATAGCCATATCTAATTACTCCTTATAGACCAGTGGTTGCAGTATGGAATGGGAGGTTCAATTTAACAAGTAGAGTAACACCAGCAGATGCTACATCAATCTCATCAAAAGGATCCTTAATTCCCACGATACGGAAGTTATCCGTTGCGGTAGTTGCGCCAGCACTTGCCACAGAAATTTCACCGATAGAAATACCAGTTGAACCGTTCTGTGAACCGAAGCCTGTTCCCTCTGCATTAGAGTGAATCAGCGCGGTCGCTGTAGCAATATTAGTCAACGAAGCATCAGCTTTAATTTCATAAACTTGGTGAGGGTTATCATAAACGAATACTCTCGCCTCGCTATTTGATTTTAAAGAAGATGTTCCTGGATAGTTATTGGTGAAAACAGTTTCACCATCTGTATTTACAAACTGACATCCAGCCATAACGCCTAGGATAGCAACACTACCACCATCTGCCGCACTTACATCTACAAGTCCATTAGTAAGCGGGATTACCATATCACCCTGAAAAATTGAGGATGAAGATCCTGCTGTTCCATTTACTTGTACGAGATAAGACGTCAAACCTGTGGAGTTCGCTGCGCCACCTAGAAGATTGTATGGACGCAAGCCAAATGGGGCATCAAGATTTGTACCAGCCATTATCTAGTCCTCTTCTAATTATCGGAGCCACCTTTAGCCCCGAAGGTTACACGGGATTGCCGATCATTATGTATCGGCATCGAACTATGTTGTTCCCTCATAAGGTCATTATCCACAGCGTCCATTTGATCTGCCGTTTTTTCACGATAAAATCTATCACGCTCCGTCTTTGACTCTATAGGGAATCTTGCTAATATAAGTCCCCCAACTCCGATTACTCCAGCATGTTTACCATCTTGAATGGTAGGAGCAGCAAAATCAGGATACTCATCGGCGCGAACTAATTCAAAGCCTTCGCGTAAGCGAGCTGAAAGATTCTTATTATCATCATAACCCATTACTGATTCACGGATCCAACGATGTACATATCCTTCAGGCGGGGGTGGTGCGTCTAATGAAGACGGAGGAGTCCAAGGTTTACGGCGAGTTTCTTTTTCTCGAGTGGCAGTATTGCGTGCGGTACGATCCATGATCTTATCCTTCACGATTGTAAGCGAGCTAGTTGCTTCGCATATTGTTCATAAGATACACCTAATTTATCTGCGATTGCAACCTGAGAAGGTGTTAATTTGATTTTTTTATTCGCAGTTTTGCCTGATGATCTTGATGCACCAGCTACAGGAGCACGAGTATTTGATCTGCTTGCCTGTTGAAATTTATGGGGAAATTCATCACGCATACGTTTATCTAGCTCATCATAATACTCATCAGAGGTAGGATCAAAATATTCTTCCTCTATGAGTCTTTTATGTATGCTAAATGCTGTAAGCGTCATAGGCTCATCTTGCCCGAACCAAGTATTACGTTCTGCCCATGATCTAGCTTTAGGATCGGGCTGATTGTTTTGTTGTTGCGGTGCTGCCTGTGGCTGTTCTTGCGGAGCTGCTTTACGTTGCTCTAACTGTTGTTTAGCTACATTCAAACGCTCCGTCTCTATAGCTAATTTGGCAATAGCTTTTTGTGCATCTATTTGTGCATCAACATCACCAACATTTATAGCTTCACTGAGCTTCTTTTTGAGCACATCTTCTTGTGATGTAACTCTTTGATCATACTCACTTATGTACGATTCATCAATTTGAGAACTGCGTTTTTGAAGCTCTTCATTTTGCACTTGAACAGATCTAGCATACTCTGTAGCTGCTTTTTCACGTCGCTCAGCTTCACGCATTTTGTAGGTGAGCTTTTCGATACGCTTTTTGACTTTGTCGCTGTAACCTTCAAGGTCTTCGTCTGAGGCTTCTTCGCTCGCACCGACTTGTTCTGTGTTTTCTTCTTCGGCAGTTTCTTGACTGATTTCTTGGTTTTCTTCTGTGTCATTTTCCAATTCCACTTCTACAACATCATCTTCGACTTTTTTTGCTTCAGGCATAAGATCACTCCTATGTGTGGATTATATCTTCAGGATTACTAATTGTGGCAAGTATTTCATCATCGTTTAGCAAACGCACCTCACCACCATCTATTTTAAATCTGCTACCAGCATAACGACCAAAAATTACCCAATCACCTTCTTTACACCATGGACCAGTATCCCCAAACTTATCGGGGTCTTTATAAGCTAGAGGACCAACTTTGACTACATAACCACAAACAGTAGCTAATGCTTCACGGTCTACATGTTGGTCGGGTAAGTATACACCTCCTTCAGTTTTACCTTTACCACGGTAAGGTAAAATCAAAATGCGCCAACCCGATGGCTCTGGGAGCTTTTCTTTTGCGCTAATATTATCTGGAGATGTTTCTTTTTTACGAGTTTGTGCAGCGACCTTTGCATATCGCTCTGGAACAAATAGAGTTTTACTCATGTTCTATCCTTTTTAGCAGGAGGTCAAGCTCCTGTTTAATTGTTGCAAGTTCTACAAGCCTAGCTCGCAGTTCCTTGAATGCAGTAATATCATCTACTGAACCATGCAATAATTGTTCAGTAATAATATTTTCTCGTTCAACGATTATATTACGGAGTTTTTCATGGATGTAAAGGGTAGACATCTATGTTTTACGAACTTTCTTTCGTTTTTTAGCAGTTTTAGCTGCATTTCTAAAATCAGCAGCTGATGGTGCGCCTTTTTGTCCAGGCTTACGCATGGGCTTACCACTTGCTCTACGCTTTGCAATATTCCTATATAAACTCATTTTTTAAATCCTTTAATACCTCTAATTCCAAAACTTGCTCCAATAGAAGCATACATTGCCCATTGGAACCACTCAGGTGTGCGGGATAAAGCAGCAAACCCTGCATCTACATATGGTTGGGTAAATGGAATAAAACACATGGCTATGATAATGATAAACAATATTGTCCATGCTTCATCTTTCCAACTATTGTCAGAGGCTTGCGCCATAATCTTTTCCCACCCTGCCTCATGGGTAGCGGCGACTTTCATAACTTCAGCCTCCGCTTCTGCTTTTGCCTGAGCAACACGGCCTTTAGCTTTGGTTTGTTCTATTTTAGATTCCATAAATGACCCAGCTAAATTAGCTATAGGACCAATAAGTGCTTGTATCATCTTGATAGGACTCCTTTGGGTAAAGGCTTACAACTCCAGCCGACTGCCTTATATCCGCGCATATGCACATGTACTCTTTCTGCTAAAACAAAAGCATGGCTCATACAAGATTTTTCTGTATCATGCCATTTTTGTGCTTCTAAAAAAGTACATTGCTCACGCTGTACTGCACTCGTCCCAATAAGACATGCTATTACTATAGCTTGGTACATCATTTTTTATTCATCCAAGCAGTTGTCCCCATGTACGCCCCGACGATACCAGCCCCACTCAAAAATATTAAATCAGTGACTGCACCTAAACCTTCTAACTTTTCTGCGGAACATAAAGGCGATGCTAAAAATACCGCGTAACAACCCATAAAAATCAATGTATATCGTGCCATGCGTAATTGTGCTAGATTCTTGCGTAACTCTGTTTCAGTCTTTTTTATTTCTTTAACGTGGCTTAATTCATCATCACTAACAATGCCATCGCCATCTTCATCGTATTCTGCGTAGATAGATTTTTCTTGCAGTTTCTTTTGCGGCACTATCTAACGCCTCTAAATTTTGTGCCTTGCACTGCGGAACGACCACCACGTGATTTACGCATCATTGCCATTTCACCATGAGGCGGTGACCCATCCGCACGTCTGCCAATACCTCTAGCTTTAAATTCTTCAAAAGACATAGTTTCATCATAATTACCATCAAAAAACATTTCCCGTAGTTCTTGGTCAGGATCCATTGGTATTTCTTTTACATCAACATCTTTATCTTTAGCCATTATTATCTCCTAACTTCCAAACATACTTTTAACATTTTGTTGTAAAGCCTCAAGACTGAACGGCGTCACACCTTGTGTTCGTTGACCAGTAACCGTTCTTGCTGGTGCGCTTCTTTGATAATCGCCCGAGTATGTTAACCCTGTTTTAGTATCCATATAACCACCAGGAATAGATACAATATTATCAGCTAATTTTTGCAATCCTGACTGCACTTGGCTTAAATAACCAGAATCGGCTATTTCAAAAACTGGATCAGGCAAAGGTGTTCCAGTCCCCTGTGTGAGAGCTTTCACAACACGATCTTGATCTAAAGTATTTTTAGGAGTAGAAAGATTACTTTGCGATTGTTGATTTATCATATCCTTAACCGCATCTATTGCCTGTTGCTCTAATGTATTAACATTTCCTTTAACTGATACAGGTCCAAGTGCATCATCGGGTCTACCTGTGTATCCACTCGCTATACCTGTTTGTGGCATAGTGGCTAAATCTCCCACAATACTATCTTTACCAACAATAGAATCTGATACAGCAGTCTCAGTTGGTGTTTTAGCTTGATTCATTTCCTTACCAACTATTGTATTAGCAATACCAAGTGCTACTTGTTGTGGGATTGAAAGTCCTTTAACGAAAGCTGTTCCAGCGCCAAGAGGAGTATTCCTTCCCGGAACCGCCATATCGTATATATTATCAAAAAAACTTTTTTGAGTGTCGTATCCTATAAGACCTAAAATACCTTGTTGATCTTTTAAGACGCCATCCTTATAATCATCTGGTGTAAAAACCCCTAAAGTTCTACCAGTGCGTCTAGCCTCATCCATGGCTGCTTGCACCGCTGCACGTTCTGCTCTTTGATCCTGACCTCTATCAATTTGGGCTTGCCTATTATCTGCATCTTCAGATCTACCTCCACCACCAGCACCTATACCAGAGGGATCATTAGCTCTACCCGCTTCATCTTCTCCAGCAAAACCTCTGGGCATTATCCTCTCCTATTAGCTGTGCGTTGTAATGCTATCTGTGCTCGCATAGCTGCAATATCTTCTGTACTACCAATACGCTCACGTTGGATAGCAGCTTGTTCATTAGCTTTTTGTTTATTAAACTCAAGCTCCATTTGATCTTGCCGAGCATCCTGCATTTGGTCTTGTTGCCGTAATGCAAGCTCTTGTTGTTTTAATTCTACAAGCGGATCTTTTTGTTGTGCCGCTAATAATTGTGCTTCTTGCTGTAAATACTCTGTCACTAATTGTGCTTCTATTTGATCTATCATATTTTGCATAGCTTCAGGTGGCATTTGCTGACCAGTATTTTGCATATTCATCATTTGTTGCTGTGCAACCATTTGTGCTTTTAATGTCAAATGTTCAAAAATATGAGTCTGTAAAATCTGCATGGCAGCAGGATTACCTTTTACAACAATACTATTCATAAATGCTAAATGTGATTGTATATGAGCATCATGGTTCTGTTGTGGGAATGCTTTTAATTGTTGTTTGCCAGCCAGAGCCATCTGTAACAAACCATTTTCTGTAATAGCATTTGTAGGTTGTGGCTGTTGCGGCGGCGTCAATATCTGCTCAATATTATCTACACCTAATGCACTGTACATTCTACGATATGCTTCATAGATATTATGCATTTGTGGATTAGCTTGCGCCAATTTTAATTGTTCACTAGCTAAACTTACACGTTGAGACATACTGAATATATTAGGATTAGCTACAGGAACAATATCAACCCGACCGTCAAAATCACTAGCTTTTAATCCGGGCTGATTACCTGTAACATTGTATGAATAATCACTGCCATCTGTGCCGATAATTTCTGCAAGCAGTTTAAATTCTTGCTTCATAGCATTGTATAAACGCTTATGTACCGCAGACATAATACGGCTACCACGTTCCATCAACGCGACTGTTGTACCTACAGGCATCTCGGTATTTTGGATATTGCCTGTGCCAATATCTGTCGTACCTACAAATTTTTGTGCCGCCTGAACTACAAAACCAAGCAGCTGGAACAGAGTCGCGCTCGGCTCTTTGTAGGGCAAAGGTAAGAGTGAGCCGCGTAGCTCCGTTCCAACAACATCAACATCACGCCACTCTCCAGGTTGTAGTGGCTGGTCATCATCTCGGATGCGTAACCCTCTAGCTTTAAATCCTGCTGGCATATTTGATAAAGTGCCAGCATCTATAAGCTGCCGTAGGTTAGCTGTAGCTGTGCGCGAAAGGTTGCCTAATAAATGAATCAAGCCATTACCGTAAAAACCTAATCCTGGAGTGAACATATAATGAATAAAGTACTGTTTTTTACGCTTAAACGTATCTGTTTCCATATAATTACGGTAAACAGATAAAACTTCGCCAGAATCAGCTGAAACAGTGACAATATACGGTAATTTTATACCTGTTTCCTCACCATCTGCATCTTTATCAGCAAAATCTGCCAAATCTAAAAAACAATGGCACTCATACAGTGTAATTTCTTCATATGTACCCTGTTTTTCTACTCCAGCAAGCTCTTCTTTAGCCTCTTTCAGCTCATCATACTCACCTTCACCAGCAGATATCTCAATATCGCGGTAAAAACCATTAACTTGCTGCTTGCGTAACTCATTTTCGGTCATACGAATGATGTGTGTGGCACGTTCTGCACTCGCAAGGTCAGTTGCAGTGTACGGAACTAGCAAATCTTCGGCCTGTACAAACTTACTTACCTGTCTACCTAGCTGTGGATCAGGGTAAATCTTCTTAAATGCACTACCACATAGCCCTAAGTAGTATAACATCTGATCAAATTCAGAATCATACTCTTCCATAATGTGTAGTATTTGATAATTCATCTCTTGTTTAATACGTTCTGCCTGTTTTTCCAGTTCAGCAGTTGTATCACCCAAGACTTGTGTGCGGACAGGACCACTCGGTGGTAATAATTCTTTATATGCTTGTGCTTGGAACTGGCTAACAGCCTCATTTAACATAGGATGTATTACACCAGTAGCTCCTTGGAACGGTTCTGTACGGTTATCATACTTTACACCAAGTAAACTGAGTCCTTTAGTATAGGTGCTTAACCATTCATTACGAGATGCTTTATCCTCATCTACTTTTTCCAATACCATACTGGATATACCAGTGAGTTCATCTTCATCAATAAACTCAGCAAGGTTATCCATAAATTTTGGTTCACCCTTTTCTTTATCTTCAGGTGCAGCAAACTCTACAGAGCCATCTTCTAATGTGGACATTTCCATACCATCGAGTGATGGTTCAGGGGCAGCAGTAGGTAGTTCTATTTCTAATTCATCATCGGGCAATGGGTTACCGACCAATGCCATCTCGCGTTCAACATTATTAAAGGGACTTTTTTGTACCGCCACTTGACTTACCTCCCTGTATCAAACGTAATTGAGGCCGATCTAATCGCTGCACTTCAGCAACTACTTCTTCTATAAGCCGTTTTAATTCTTGTATTCTATCCGTAGTACGCATTATGTCTTGGAGGTAAGTCGACATGATCGTTATAATCCTCTGGGTGTTGTATAAACCCACCTTCGCGGAAACGTCGGAGAGCCTGTGTTACTGTATCAACAAAATCATCATTTTCGCCAACAGGAAAAGAGGCACACTCCTCTATCACTTCCTCTGCCCATCTAGTATCTGGAGCCCATACTAAACCACTTTCTAGGAGGGGCGCAATGGAGTTTACACGAGTAAATTTATCATTACCCCTACTCGGCGCATAATTCTGCACTGGAATACCCATACTTCGTAATTCTTGCGTCAGTGGCATACCACTAGCTTTTGCTTCAATAATCACACATTCTGGTTCCCAGTAATCATATTCTTCTTTTGCTATACGTTTTAACTCTGGAAAATCCCATCGGCCGCGCCGCGCATCACATAGAATAATGTTTGGTGGTTCTCCCTCCACAGGATAAAATACACCCCATGTGGTTATAGCACTATAATCAGCATTCTCTTTTTTACTGTACGCCGTATCATAAGATTGCATTACATAACTCAAAGTAGGTATATCTTCTTTCTCCCACTTATTCCACCACTCGCGTTTGAGTATAGCTGTAGTTTCACTCGTCGGATTTTGCTGCCATTGGGCTTCCCATTTACCTACCGATAATGAAGCCTTAACTTTTAACAGTTCATCTTTTTTCCAAAACTCAGGCCACAATACTTTATCATCTTCTAATAAAGCAGGGAACTCTACTACTTCCCACTGGTCAGCTAATACATCACGCGCCTGTTGTTTTAATAATTTACCTGTTAAATCAATCTCTGACCAACGCGTCATTACAATCACAATTGATCCTCCAGGCTGTAAACGCTGCCGTGGACCACTTGTATACCACTCATACGCATTCTCTAATGCTGCTGGTGACAGTGCATCTTGTTCACTATGCGGATCATCAATAATCATTAAATCCGCACCACGGCCTGTGATCGCACCGCCAACACCAGCCGCAAAATATTCACCGCCAGCATGTGTCTCCCATCGGCCAGCCGCTGAACTATCCTGCCGTAATTTTACATCTGGAAAGACCAGAGAGTAATCGGTACTGTTCATAAGGTTACGCACTTTACGACCAAACCGCACTGCCAGTTCACCTGTATGCGTTGCCTGTATTATCTTTAATTTTGGATTTAAGCCCATTAAATAACTCGGCAATAAATAACTGGCAAACTCTGACTTTGTATGTCGCGGTGGCATATTCACAATTAACCGTTTAATACTGCCATCAGCTAGGCTATTAAACTTCTTTGCCATTATCTTATGGTGCTTCCCCTCAATAAACTCAGGCCATACTGTTTTGCAATAGGCCATAAAATCCGCTCTCGCGCGATCACTTGAGATGTATTGTTTCTGCTTCTCAAGCAAACGTGCGTACTGCTTTAATACTTCTTCGGGGATGTTTACTGGAACATCAGTCATAATATTCTAATAATATAAAAATTTCTACGGCGCAAGACTCTCGGATCAATGTTTCAAAAAGGGGGGTGGGGTACGTCGCAATAATTATCTGACTACTGCCGAAGTCGAGAGAACCGTGTACTGCGCTGCGCTTGTACACATTCGTCGCCGTTTTAGGGGGGTTGCCCTGTGGCAAAAATACAACAGTGTGGCAAACCAGCCGCCAAGTACCTTTTGGCGGCTGGTTGCTAGGGGTTAGCTAGTAGCTACCAGTTGGCACAGTGGCTTGCCCCAACCTAAACTGCTAGGGCTAGTGCCACCAGCTAGGCATTTTAGTATAGGGTTTTGCCCTAGTGCGCTGGTAACACTACTACCACTATTTTTGCTAATAGCTTGCACCATTGCCAGCGGTACGGCGGCTGGCACTTTGGTTGGCAAAGTAGTATTTAACCAGCCAAAATTATTTATAAATTTTAGCTTTGGCGCAATGTAACCCTGTGCGCTTGGTTGCCAGTATTTAGCTGGCAAACCGCCATTAACCATAACCCAAAGCATTTGCCCTAAATGCCCTACAACGCCGTTTTTGGGTTGCATAGCTTGCCATAGGTGGCCGCCATGCATAAGCACGTTAGGCTGTATAGCGGCTGGCAATAACTGCACGTTAATATTGCCAATGCCATTGGCCGTAATAAAAGCCTTAACAGCTAGGTTGCAATGCGCACCTTGGCTGGTGCTAAGGTTTGCGGCTGTAAATACCGCCGCCGCATTTTGTGTAGTTTTGTTAACCATTGTTAACCCCTTTTTAGTTAAGGCCACCGCACCGTGCGGTGGCTACCCCTATTTTATGGCATAGGTGGCATACGTTTGTAAACCCCTAAAAGCACATTGCTACAAAAATAATTACAAACACGCCTAGTAACCCCATTAGCATTTGTGCCGCCATGCACTTAAATAGCCAAAGCCAAATAGCACTGCACCAAAAACAAGCATAAAAGCATTTATGTAATGGTGGCTAAAAATAGGCGGCAGTACAAATGCACCAGTGGCGGCAAACATTAAAGTAACACCAGCCACCATATTTAACGTGCAAAAAAACATATATAAATAAACCATAGTAAAACCCCTTGGTTAGTTGCGTTATGTAAATACCTAATAGCAAAACCACGCTCTGGCAAGTGGCAATGTGGTCAAACGCATCGCAGCCAGATTTGTTTATGATATGGTATTATATAAGAGATCATCCTAATGATCAGATGGATGGACAGTCAATCCATCCATCCATCCGTCAGGGTACAAAAAATGGTAGGGCAACCGAGGTCGCCCTACCGCTGGGGTTATTGACCGTAACTAGCCAGTGGGATGTCGTGCCAGCCCCACTTGCCAATTGACATTTGTGGCCTGAGGTCTGGTTTATCACAAGGTGTCCAACGGTTGAAGTCGTCAGCACCGTAGTTGTACTGTATATATTTTACCACACCGTCCTCAAGGTACTCAAAATATATAATGACGTCTTGGTTACACCAGCTTGGTGTGTCATCACTTTTAAAGAGGTCCTCGTCGCTTTGGTAGTTAATGTACACATTGTCAAAAAACCGCAACCCTATAATAAGGTTGCCTATGTCATCAAAATTTACCTCGTCACTTAGGTGTACTGCCGTAGTAACGCTATTATGGTGGTCAACTAAATAAAGCATATCATTGCTCCTCATTTTGTACCCGTTACCATTATTAGTAACAATTAAAAGGTAGCACATGGTACGTCGCTGAGTGTCCTACTTAGTCGTCCTGACGTCTTAAGATGTCTGGCTCTGATGTCTTTTGAGTTCATTAGTTATTGTGTATATGATAGTACATATACACGAAGGATCGTTATCCATCCGTATCCATCAATCCATCCAGTCAAAAAAGAAGGGCGACCAATCGGCCGCCCATCCTGTGATTACTTGGCTGGGATAACGAACAGCTCAACGAAAGCATTGCCCCATGTCGCTTTTTTGGCTGGTGACTGACCGCCATTAAGCGCATCCAATAAAGCATGGTATTTGCGAGCTTTAATTGAAGTATGGCAATTATCCACATCTTGCAAGGTGATGGGGTGTTTAGCCGAGTTGATCAACTGCCAAACCACTTTAGCACGGAGTGTGGTTTTAGGCTGGCCGTCCTTATCATACAAGGTATTTTTTGCCTCATATGGTAATGGCTGTTCGGCTTTAGGGTCAACCGTTGCCACTAGGCGAACGCCGACATTGTTTGGATTGCCGCCAGCTTTTTCCTGAACAAACGCATCAACGTGGTCGGCAGTGACGCCAAACTTTTGTTGATCCTCAGGCAAACCATTAATGCCAGAGAAAACGACTTCTGCCACTTGGGACTTTTTAACTACAGCTGATTTAGCCATAATGATGCTCCTTTCTACGAGCAGTACCGCGACTGTATTGCCGCTTGGTAAGTATAGAGTACCGCAGTTGATGGCCGATGTAAATACTTATTTTATCATATTGACAAAAAAAGATGCCGCCATATCTGAGGCCAGATGTCTTTTGATCTCAGGAATCATCGCTCCTCATCAGTCGTCCGAGTACTCTTGCCCATCCATCATGGTCTATCGGCCACTCCATCCTATCATCATACACTGGATCTCCATTCATCAATCTCTGACTCAGATGCTGACCATCTAAAAATAGTAGCTGGCCGGACGAAGGATGATGAACC
>Ga0209348_1000570_pt1 | contig 18950 bp, 35 predicted proteins | sample ETNvirenome_2_30_FD_184065 | JGI IMG/M metagenome (GOLD analysis project Ga0209348, IMG submission 184065) | Marine viral communities from the Pacific Ocean - ETNP_2_30 (SPAdes) (version 2) | ecosystem: Environmental > Aquatic > Marine > Oceanic | place: Pacific Ocean | collected 2013-06-22
GATAGTATCTTTGATCATGCAGAAAATTATTTAAAAGATATTGCACATGATATAGGTCCTGAATATAAAGACTTTACAAAACCTGAAGGATTTACAGATAACTTCTGGTATGGTTTAGGACAAGCACTACCTACAATAATATCATATATACCTTTTATTAGAGCAACTACTATGGCTGGTAGAGGATTACAGGCTGTACAAGGTATAGGTAGAACTGCTAGAGCATTAAGAGGTACAGGTAGATTTTTACAAGCAGGTGGTGGATTACCTGCAGGTATAGCTGTAACTGATATGACTAGAGAAATTGATAATGGTAAAACATTTGATATTTTAAAAGCTGGTGCATATGGTTATGGTACAGGTAAAATTTTAAACATAGCTAATAAATTAAATATATTACCACGAGTAGCTGGACTTGGATCTTTTGGTTATTTAACTTCAGGATGGGAAGCAGATAATGATGAAAGATTAGCAGCAGCTGCAGTATGGGGTGTGCTTGGTGTGTTTGGTCCAATAGCAGAAGGTAAACCTGTTAGAAGACAATTGACTGATTTAGAAGTACAAACAAAACAGTTAATAGGTCAAATAGAAAAACCACAAACAGCTATAAATAAAGTTAATGAATTAAAAATTGAAATAAGAAATCAAGAAAAACAATTAGCTGAATCTGGTTTAGCTGGTAAAGAATATGTATCAGTTAAAAAAAATATAGAAAAACTAGAAAAAGATTTAATTAAGTTTGAAAATCTTGCAGCAAAAGCTAAAGAAGAACCAGTAAGAAATTTAGCAGCTGAAAAGATGGCACAGAATGAGCAAGTAATACAGCAACATAAAACATTAATTAGAGAATCAGAATCTGCTAGTAAATTACAAAAAGCAAACGAAGAAGCATTATTAAAAGGTGAACAACCTAAAGCTATACCTGAAAATTTACAAGATAAAATTATGACAGGTGAGCAAATTGCTAAACATGAAAAATACATTAATGATTTAAATGTAGAAAACATGGCGTTTGGTAAAATAGTTTGGACTAATCAAAATTATAATCAAGCTATATTTGGTAAAGATACTAGACCTATAGAAGTATTTAAACAAGATATGTACAAAACAGATGGTTCTAAAAAATATGCTGACCTGAAAGAATCATTTACACCAGACTTAATTAATTTAAAAAATCCAGCGGAAACATATGGAACATTTGGTAAAGGATCTATAGCTCCACCTAAATTTGTTGATCAACCTGGAGCTAAACATACTAATGATATGTTATACACTTCTATGACAAAAAGAGATGTTATAGCAGAACAAATGCTTTATGACCCAATGTTTGCTATGGATAAGGTCATTGCACCAGGTAAGAAAAAAGGTGATAAAGACTATTTACAAAAACTTAATTCTCCTACAGAGTATATTAGATTAGCTGGTATGAGAAAAATTAGAACTGAAGGTGGTGCTTTAACAGAATTAGAAATATATGGAAATAAAAATCCAGATAAAGCTAATAAAATTTTAGATGCATTTGATCAAGTTTTTTCTGATAAATTAGGAGAAGCTAGAAAAAACAAAGAAAGCTACTCAACAAGAATAGATCAAAAAACTGGTGAAGCTAGATTTAGTAAAAAAGAATTAACAGAATCTGATATTAAAAGAATAGAACAATTAAGATCTACACGAACAAAAGATAATAAAGAAGCTATTGATGCAGAGATTGCAACAATTATGGGTTTTGATCCATTTTTACCTGCAAAAGAAGCATATTTTAAATATCAAGCTACAAATAAAGAACTTGTTAATAAATATAAATTAGATGCTGAGCAAATAAAAATATATAGAAAAGTTGAAGGTTTATTTGAAAAAGTCGTAGATTATAATAATAAAAAAGCTATGGCAAATAAAGGCGATGGCTATACTATTATAGAAAAAATACCTAATTATTTTCCAAGAATATTTGAAGGTGACTTTGTAGCTTTTCTTATGAAATGGAATAATAAGAAAAAAGTTTATCAACCTGTAGAAGCACCAGGTGCAAATAACAAATTTTCTATAGAAGAAAGAGCTAAACAATTATCTAAAGAATGGGATGCCCCAATATTTAAGACTAATGATAAATTTAATAATAAAGAAAAATTATCATCAGAATATGTTGTTAAAGTAGTTAAAAGAGAAAGGTCACAATTAGGCTCAGAAGAGCTTACAGCTTTTGATAGATTATTTACAAGATATAATTTAGATAGTGAGTCGTTTATACAATATCAAGCAGCTGTAGATAAAATGAGAAAGAGTGTAGGATTTAGAAGATTCTCATTACAACGTAAAGGTGTAGATGGATACTTAGGAAGTGTATCACATGCTAAAGCTGCATTAGGTACAAAATTTTTAGGAACTAAAGTTGGTGATAGAAATTTAAAATTAAAAAGAATAGCAGATTTTATTAAAGCTGCAACAGATTATACAAAAGGCGGTATTACTTCTGGTATAAGAATGGAAGCTACTAAAAAATTTGGTGATATTTGGAATAAACCTATTACAATATCTGATGGTAAAGGTGGCACAAAAAAAACTACATTGAGAAAAGATTATCCAGTTGCTGCTAGATTTGCAGAGGAGTTAAGAGCAAATGCATTTGGTGAATTAAGGCCTGCACCATTAGTAGAAAAATTATCACAATTAGGTTCTGATTATATAGGTAATGCTGGTCTTACAAGAATACTTGGTGGTGCTAACCAAGTAACTCTTAATGCTAAATTATTATTTGGTAATATGAGATTTTTATTATCTCAAATATTTCAGCCTTATCATATGATATTTCCTAAATTAGTTAGTTTACAATATTCAGGATTTGATAAAGGTAAAGTTGCAATGGCACAAATAAAATCTTTTAAGGATTTATTTTTCCCAAATAAAGAAATGAAAGAAGTAATTGAATATTTTTATAGGCAAGGTGTTGTTGATCAAAAATTTTTAAATGAAGCATCCGCTAATATTAAAGGTTTATTACCGAAAGAAAAATTACCATTTAAAGATCCATTAGGTAGGCAGGTATTTGATTTTAGTAAATTATTAAGAATACTTACATTACAAGATTTTGCAGGTAAAGCAGAGCAAGTTAGTAGATTAAATGCATCTCTAATGTTTTATAACTTTTTTAAAAGTGCAGGTAAAGACAAAAAGTATGCAATGGAAAATGCAGCATATCTTGCAAATAAATATATGGTTGAATACAATTATTTAGAACAACCAGGTATATATGGTAATAGAGGTTTAGGTCCACTTGGAAAACCTTTTGGATTATTTAAAACATTTCAACATAACTATCTAGCACAATTAGCTGAATATGCTACACAAGCTGCACAGGGAAAAGGTTCAGCAGGTTTACTAGCATTTATGACACAGATGGTGTTTGCAGCTGGTGTATTTGGAGTAATAGGTTATGAATCAGCAGAAAGAATTTTAAGAATACTTTCTCCTACAATGCAAAAATTTACAGGTAAACCATTACCATCTTTAACAGAATCAATATTAACAAGTGATTTACCAAATATATTTAAGTATGGTGTTCCATCATCAGTATTAAATGTAGATTTAACAGCTACACTTGCAGCACCAGGAGTCAATGTTGGTGATTTAGTAAGTGCACCTGCATTAGATTATTTAGGATTAAATCCATTAAATGGTTTTGCATCAGGTAGAGGTAGGGGGATTATTCCTACAGGTTTTAATGCACTAGTAACAGCAATAGCTAGTGATAGCCCAATAGAAAGAAAAGAAAATAATGTTAAATTTTTATTAGCAACTGCACCTACATCTATGCAAGGTTTTATAGAACAATACTATGAAGGTTTACCTCTAGAATACTGGAAGTATTGGTCACCAGGAAAAGAATTTAAAGAAGTACATAATACTCCAAAGTATACTAATTTACAAGGTGATCCATTTAAAAGAGGTAGAGGAACTGTTGTTAGAGGATATGATGAATGGTTTGCAAGAACATTCTCATCAGTATCATTAGCAGAAAAAGAAGCACTTAAATTAGTTTATGTAACAACTAGATTAAAGAAAAATTTAAGAGATGATATTAGTGGTTATCTAACAGCTGGTGCTAAACATTTAATGACAGATGGTTATGTACCTTTATATATACAAAAAAAATTATCTGACTTTGGTTTAACATATAATCAAATATTTGAAAGAATAACAAATAGAGCAGATCTTATGAATACAACTATTATAGATAGATTATTAAAGAAAACAAATGCTATGCAAAATAATAGGAGAATAGGTGCACTAAGAGATATGGCAATATCTCATGGTTTTGATAGTGCATACAAATATTAATATGGCTAAGCAACCCAAAACAACTAGCGAACATTTAATATCCATCTACGGATATATAACAGGGTTGAAAAGAGAAGTTTCCTCAATAAAGAATAATCACCTCAAACACTTGCATCAAGACATAGAAGGATTACATACAAAGGTAGATAGAATTTTATATGCAATTCTAGGTGGTCTAGGTGCTACAATACTAACACTATTAGGATTATTTACATAATGGATAAAAGACAAATAACAGATACAATAGTAATCCATTGTACACAAACTCCTGCAGATATGGATGTTGATGTAGCTAAAGTTACAGAGTGGCATACACAAAGAGGATTTGATACAATAGGTTATCACTATTTAATTAAAAGAGATGGCACATTACAAGTTGGAAGAGATGAAGACGCTGTAGGTGCACATGCTGTCGCAGTTAATGGTACATCAATAGGTGTGGCATTAGTTGGTGGTGGCACAGCTGATATGGGTTGGGAAAATAATTTTACACCTATACAGTTTGATACATTAAAAAGTATCATATTAAAATTAAAAGATAAATATGATATAGAAAAAATTATAGGTCACTATCAAGTAGAGGCATCTAAAGAATGTCCTTCATTTGATGTGCCAGGATGGTTAATAAAAAATGGCGTGGTTTAGTTTAGCAAAAATGGCTTTACAGGCTGGTGGTAAAATATATGCCAACAGACAGAAAGCAAAAGTAGCAATGTCCGATGCACAATTATTACATGCAGAAAGACAAGCCCGAGGTGAGGAGGCTTACCAGGGTAAATTACTAGAGGCAAGACAAAACGATTATAAGGATGAATTTGTACTCATTATAATTTCAGCTCCTATTATAGTTTTAATGTGGGCAGTGATGTCAGATGATCCAACTGCGATGGAGAAAGTAAAATTGTTTTTTGAGTACTTTCAATCACTTCCATCATGGTTTACGAATCTTTGGATTTTAGTTGTCGCTAGTATTTTTGGTATAAAAGGTACACAGATTTTCCGTAACGGAAAAAAATAATGTCTAAATCAGAATACCAGGATCTCATAGCTGAGTATAAAGAGCAGATTAGAATCTTAAAACAAGAGGTTGCTGAACTGCAAGATGCTGGTAAATCTAAAGATTCTGCTAATAAAAGAACATTACAGAAATTAGAGAACATAACAGATGATTTAGAGAAAGCCCAACAAGAACTAAAAGAACTAAAGGAAAAACAAGATGGAAAAAATAAAACAAGCAATAAAGAATCTGATAGCTAAAATTAAAAAATTCATTTTATCTGGCTATGATAGATGAAAATAGTTTTAGTATTAGTCTTATGTTCAAGTGTAAACATGGTATGTTTACCCCCTATACCTTATCCTAAAGAATTTAAGGATGAGTATAGTTGTTTATTAAGAGGCTATACTGAAGCTAGCAAGTTATTAAAAAGTATTGGTAGAGAAGACGTTAATAAAGAAGGTATATTCTATAAGTTTGATTGTATAGAGATTAAACCTGAAGAAGCAGATACATAATATGAGATCCCTCGTTATATTATTTACATTATTATTTACAACCTTTGCACACGCAGGTAGCACCCAATCTAATGTGAGTGGGTCTAATACTGCTATTGAAGGTGGATACACATCATCTACAACTTACGAATCAGGATCTAGCTCTGCTTCTACGACAAGTAATACAACTAATTCTAATGTTAGATCTGCACCACCATCGGCATATGCACCAGGAGTAAACTCATCAGGTATTGATGTGTGTTCTACAGGAGCTAGTATGGGTATCCAAACATTTGGTTTGGGTGTATCGGGTGGTAAATCTTTTAGAGATGAAAATTGTGAAAGAATTAAACTATCAAGACAATTAGATAGTATGGGTATGAAAGTTGCTGCAGTTGCTTTGCTATGCCAAGACCCTAGAGTATTCGAGGCAATGATTCATGCAGGCACACCATGTCCATATCAAGGCAAAATTGGCAATGAAGCTAGTAAACTTTGGAAAAAATACGATAAATTAAGACCAGACTATAACCAATATACTAAAGATTTAAAAGTTGTTAAAACTATAGATAAGAATGATGATAAAATTACTATTAAAAAGTTGCCTAATACTAGCATTAATAACAAGTCTAAGTAATTCACAAGAGATAACAACAGGTAATTTACTTCCCAACGCAGGACAAGGTGCTTCAAGTGCACAAAGTGTAGATAATACTATTGATAAAATAGGTAGTTCATTTGATCAGTTTACCTCATCTAATGCAACTAATTTTAGTTCTGAAGTAGAAGTTACAGGCACAGGTAAATTATCTTACAGTAGCACATTACTAGATATAACTACAGGTAGTGATACTACTACACAAAATAAATTAAATAATGGTATAACATTACAGGGTAATACTGTTGTACAAAACTGTGAATGGTCGCAATCAGCTTATGCTTGTGGTAATAGAGGTACAGGAAGAGATAGTTATAGCACTAAAATACAGATATTAGATTCAAATAATAGTTTATTATCAGAGACAAATCAGATAAGAAATAATGACTCAGGCTATAATAGTAATGCGTTTAAATATACAGATACATTAATATTTAATAATACAGGTGCTAATAAATTTAACTGGGAATGGACAGGTATTGATGGTCAATCAAATCCTGGGAATCTTGGTGGCCCTAATTTACTAGGTGCTAATTTATTTATGACATATGACAACTCTGTATTAGAAGCAAGTGTCACAGAAGAGCTACATGCTATAACAAAAAACTTGACAGAATCTGTAAAAGAGGTTATAATAGAAGAAAAGGTAAAGGTAAAAGCTGCACCAGTTTTATCCACAGCTACACCAGCTGTAAAAACAGCACCTGCACCAGCCCCTAAAACTACTGCCCCTGCACAAAAAACAACTATGGCAAGTAATGCACCTAAATCTACTTCTAGTTCAACAGCTACAGCTAGCACAAAAACTACAACAGCTAGCAAATCAAATGAAACAAAAAAGCCTGAAGAAAAGAAATCCAATAGCAGCCCTACTAAAACTGCCACAGCTAAGAAAGAAAGTAGTAAAGAGCAAAAAAGTGTACAATCGAAATCAGGAGAAAGTACGACAGCAAAAGCTGAGTCACAGTCAGGACCTGTAGGTATTGATACACAAATGGCTAAAGTAGATAGTGAAGTTAAAGATATAGGAAAAAATTTAGAGATTAAAAATGTTATTAAATTAAAAGCTATGACTAATAATGAAATGATTGTAGCGTATAACGTACCATTTTATAAAGAAAAAGAATTATACAAAGATCAATTAAATATATTTGATAAGCCAATATATCAAAATAAAACTTTAGGTTCATATATACTTAATGATCCTATAGTACAATCTAAAATAAAATTAATAAATATTAAAAAAAGAAAACAACAACTATTAAGAGAAATAGAGGTATTAAATAATGGGTAAAATAAAAGAACAACTAGCAGGTATAGCAGCACTTATAGGTGTACTTGCAGCAATCGGTGCTGGTTTTGTTAAGTATGGTGAGATACAAGAGAAAGTAAATAATATTGCAGAACCTTTTAATCCAGACCCAATCGTGCAAATGATGGGTATTAATCAAAAAGATATAGCTGTATTAAAAAAATCTATTGAAGTATTAGAATTAGAAATACAAGAATTAAAAGCATCTAATAAAAATCCTTTAACAAACTAATGGCACTTAAAATTTCAGAATCGGCTTCGGTGCAGATGCCTATGAAAACGGTTGCTAGTTTGATCGTGCTTGTCGCAATGGGCGTGATCGGTTACACAGAATTGACTGGGCGATTAGTATCGTTGGAGACATCACGTGAACTGATGCAAGCTGATTTACTTAAAAAAAGTGAACAGTTGCCTGTGGACCAGGAACAGCTGATGTTATTGGAGGATCTTTATAAGTCAGTGGAAAAGATTGAAGTAAGAATAGAAAACATGATGCACAATAAAGTTAACATACAATTTTTACAAAAACAAATGGAAAAGGCTTTAGCAGACATAGAAGTATTAAAAGATAAGGTAAGAGCAAATGGAAAGAGTCACTAAAAAAGTAATTAAATACACCCAACAAAAATGGGAAAATGCTAAAGCTATGAATATGTTTAAAATGCTAAGGCAAGAAGTTGATATAGGTGCTAATGGTACACAAAAGTATACTGTTAAAGAGGGACCTAACAAAGGTAAAGTATTATGATAGCAAATATCGTAGCCCTTTTAATGTTTGTAGGACCTGATATTAAAGAGCATAGAATACAAGAGTCTATGTCAGTTTGCTTAAAGCACAAACGTGAAGCTAGTAGGACAATACAGAATGATATATCTTACAAATGTATACGTAGTAAAGCAGAATTAGAAGAAAATATTGATGGGTCTAAATCTATAAAATCATTGATATTACAATAGTGGAACCAATTTGTTATATATTCATAGTGCTTTGGCTTATGGGTCAATCGTGAATAAACCTCCATTTGAATATAGAATGTTAATATTATTTTGTATAGGTGCATTTGTGCCTATATTTATACATCACATAATACATAAATTATGGGATGTTAGTATTTTAAGAGCCGCAGAAATTACATTTATACTGTGCATACCAGTAGCATTTTGGATGGCAGAAAAAATTAATGAACGTTGGCATGACGATCAGGAATAATTATGTATTTAAACGCAAACATACCCCCAATAGAATGTTATGTAAGAGGTAATTATCTAAGAGATCAGAAAGACTCTCATGATAAATACTTCGAATGTGTAGTATTTGGTTTTACATCAATACCAAAACAAGTACCTTTGTTTCATTACATGATGACAGATGGTGGTATATGGTGGAGAGCACCCGTATCTGCATTTTGTAAGAAACCAGGTGTAAAAGAATTACCTTTAAATGAATTAATGTTATGGGATTCTTTTAGTTATAATGTAAGTGTAACTAAATTTTACCAAATGGATGGGTGTAAAATGATATATACATCTAGGAGAAAGAAACAAAGAGAAGGTACATATTTATTTACTATTGATTGGTGTGCTGGAGACTATAATGAATTAGATTTTGGTTATGCAGAAAAACCTGATCAACATAAATGTGGACACGTAATAGAATTAGATGATGGTAATTATGCAATACAACCCAACAATAGATTAAGAATCTTTGATCCATCTATGGCAGCAGATCCAACTAAACCCTTGATACATAGATTAGTTAATACTAGAATATGGTCAGTTGAAGATACTTCAAAATGGATTACTGATGAGAATCAAGAAGGAAGTTATGATTACGAATACAAGGAGATAAAAGATGGCAAAGAAGAAGTCAACAGTAAATAAAGCAGGTAACTATACTAAGCCAGGTATGAGAAAAAGAATGTTTAATTCTATAATGGCTGGATCAAAAGGCGGAAAGCCTGGGCAATGGAGTGCAAGAAAGGCTCAACTTTTAGCATCCAGGTACAAGAAAGCTGGTGGGGGTTACAAGTAATGAAGAAAGCAAAAGCAAAAATAAAAAAAGTAATTAAAGGTTTAAGCAAGGCATCTAAAACACATGCTGCACAAGCTAAAACTTTAAAAAGTGTTTTAAAAAATGGCAAAAAAAAAAGATCCTAAGGTAGGCACAGGTAAGAAACCTAAAGGATCAGGTAGGAGATTATATACAGATGAAAATCCTAAAGATACTGTCGGTATTAAGTTTGCAACTCCTACGGATGCCCGTAAAACTGTGGCAAAAGTTAAACGAGTCAACAAACCCTTTGCAAGAAAAATCCAAATTCTTACAGTTGGCGAGCAAAGAGCCAAGGTTATGGGTAAGACGCAGGTGGCAAGCATATTTAAAAAAGGTAAAGAAGCGATAAGAAAAGGGAGAAAAAAATAATGGCACTCGCAAAGAGTCAAAGGAGTTTAAAAGCATGGGGAAAACAGAAATGGAGAACCAAGTCTGGCAAGAAGTCTTCGGAGACTGGGGAAAGATATTTGCCAGAGAAAGCTATCAAAGCAATGTCGTCTGCGGAGTATGCGGCAACGACAAAAGCAAAACGAAAAGGAACAAAAAGGGGCAAACAGTTTGTGAAGCAACCAAAAGCTATTGCAAAGAAAACAGCAAAATACAGGAGGTATAGCTAATGCCAATGGGACCAGGAACATATGGGTCTAAAAAAGGAAGACCTATGAAAAATAAAAATAATAAGAAAAAAGTAACAGGTAAAAGAACTAAGTTAGATATGGACAAAGATGGTAAACTAACTAAGAAAGACTTTGCTATGTTAAGAAATAAAAAAAAGGCTAGAGCATAGTGAGAAAAGGACTATATGCTAACATCCATGCTAAAAGAAAGCGTGGTGGCAAAATGAAAAAGAAAGGTGACAAAGGTGCACCAACTGCAGCAAACTTTAGAAGAGCTGCACAAACAGCAAGGAAAAAATAATGGCAAAGACACCTGCATGGCAACGTAAAGAAGGTAAAAACCCCTCAGGTGGCCTTAACAAAAAAGGCCGTGAATCTTATAATCGTGCAACTGGTGGTAATTTAAAAGCACCTAGCAAAAAAGTAGGTAATAAAAGAAGAGCTAGTTTTTGTGCGAGAATGAAGGGGATGAAAAAGAAACTAACTTCTGCAAAAACAGCTAATGATCCAAATTCTAGAATTAATAAAGCTCTTAGGGCTTGGAATTGCTAGTGCAATTTTATTTATAACTATAGTTATGTCAGATATAACAAAAACAAAAGACTTTATAAAAGTAGTTGATGAGGTAAAATCAGAGTATCCTGAAGGTTCTCTTGAAAGAAAAATACCTACATCATTTATTGCTACTATTGCAGCTGTAGAAACAGGTAACTTTAATTTTAAAGGTGCAGATACTGCAAATAAAGCTAACAATTTTTTTGGAATACACGCAACTGGTGATCAGGATTTTTTACCAACATCAGGTGGTGCTAAACTTAGAGCCTTTGAAGACAATAAAGGTAGTATTAGAGCTTTTATAAATTTAGTTAAAAGCGATGAAAGGTATAAAGATACTATAGAGGCAATAGATAAAGGGCCGCAAGAAATGTTTAAAGGAATGTCTATATATGCGGAGAATCCTGATTACACAAATATATTAGACAATGTTTATAGAAATAGAATACAACCAATATTCCAAACAGAGAATTTTTTATTGCCAAAAAGAAAACCAATAACAGAACAAATGGATAGCTTGCAATAAAAAAGGGAAGCCTAAATTAATAGACTTCCCTAGCAGGCAACACGAAGACCGCTTGACTTTTTAGTCAGGTGGTCTTTTTTTTTGGACAGAACGATAAAGGTCTCTATCACCCCATCGTTTCTGCCAAAACCAAGTACTCAATGAACTAGCCCAACCTTCAAATTTATCCATAATAGGATTGTGCCAAAAGTAATATCTAAACTTTTTGTATAAGTTGTTTGATGTCATCTTGTAATTTCCTTCCTACAGCATTTGCATGATTGATTACGGCAGCACATAAATTACCATGATAGGGATATCCTTTAAGTGCTTCTCTAATTTTAGTAACAGGTTTACCACCATAATCAATAACAATTGCATTATCTTTATTAAGACCTATCTTTAATTCAAATAGTATACCAGTGTATTTATCTAAATTATTTTTTTCGGTCATCTGTATTGCCTCCATTATATGGTGTTAATACAGATAAAGCATTCATGAGTTTAACAACTTCACCGTAAGGTCTAGTCATTAAATATCTCATTATATCCATAAGTTGTTCAGAACTTATTAGGTAAGTTCTAGGGGTAGTTTGTTGTTTTTTCTGTTCTTCTTTCTTTTCCATCTATCCTCCTGTTAAAATGGTATATCATCGTAATCAAAATGCTTACCTAGTGTATCTAAGTTTTCTTGTGCATTTGATATTCTTGTTAATAATTTATCTAACTCTTCTATATGTTGTGGATGTTCACCTATACCTACAGAATTATCAAGATATATTTCTACTGTTGCTTTTGCTTGTGCTATTTCAGCTTCATATTTTCTAGCTAATGCTTTTACTAAATGTTTTCTTACACTCATTCTGAACCTCTAAATGCATAGTATTTATCTTCTATTAAATCTTCATCTAACAAATAAGGATTATCTCTACCCCTTTTATTAAACTCTGTTCTTAAATCTCTTATCGTTTGATTCAAGGTTCTACCTGTATTTAAACAGTTACAAACCATATCATCTACTTCTATTAACGCTTGCTTTATTGCTCCCATTGTCTGCCTCCTGTAATTGTTTATTTAGTTTATTTATTTCATTCTGTGTATGTATCATAACTTCTTGTAATGCTATAATCTTACCATACAAAGACATCTTCTCACCATGTGTCATTCAACCTCCTTTATTAATCTACTTAAATACCATTGAGCTTTTTCTAAATCTTGTAAAGGCTCTCCCTTAAATTTATATCTAGCAACGTATTTCAAAACATTACCCTTCAAGTACCCATGGTATTCATCATCTGTCATACAATCTCGTATAACATCTATAGTTTCTTTTTTACCATACTTGTAGTGTGCAGGTGAATTAACTTTATCGTCTACCATATTCTCTCCTTATTGCATTATAGTCAATAGTTTCAATATTATAAGAACCATTTGTAACTTCTCTCTTAACTATAATACCACTCCACCACATATGTTGAGTATCTCTAGCAAAATGTTCTTTGTGATTTAAATAACATCCAGCAGATAAAGCATGTAACTTCTTACCATTAGGTAAAGTAGATGTAGCATAATCTAACAAATGACTATGACCTACTGTAGCAGATACTTTGTGTTTTGTCAAGAGACTTCTTGCTATATTTTCTCCTGATATAGCACTACCCATTATACCTGATGGGAAATGATGAGCATAGTGTACACCATTAACAACTTTAAATTTCTTATATGGTATCTCTTGCCAACCATATTGTTTAAATTTAAGATCACTAATTTTTAAAGTGCCATCTAGTTCAGGATTTTCTTCTACAAACCTATCTATTCTATCTTCATGATTACCATGTAGCATAATCTTCTTACCATTAAATTTACCTAAACCTTTATTAAACAAAGATAATGCTTCATGTGAATGCTCCATATCTTTTTGATATCTTCTACCCTCAAATGATTTTTTCTTTTTATCATACGAAGATAGAGAATCCATACTACAGAAATCACCCATACAGATAATATGTGTAGCTCTTACATCTGAGGCTAGCCTACCTGCCCACAGAAATCTTTCATTGCTTGCTTTAGGTGTGCAATGGGGGTCACCTATTACAACATGTGTTGCCATTAATTTAACTCCTTATCACGTTTCTGTTTTAAAAATTCAAGAAAATCAATAACATTATCTTCATCATCAAACTCTGCTATAGAGTTAATAGTTAGATCATTGTTATCATTTTTCTTGTCATCGGCAAAACCACGGAGGCCCCATAGAAACGTAGAATGAGGGTCAGTAGTTGCCATCTTTATCATGCCTCTTGCTATTGTAGAACATAATTCATATTCTTCTGTGGTCATTTTAGTCTTACTATCCATTATAATACCACAGGTAAATCCTTTTTCCCAAGGGCTAACAAGCACCTTTATAGATTTTAATAACATTCGTTTATTATCTTTATTCATAATTTTTTAAAATACTTGTAATCAAACGGTACAACTTTCCATTCAATAGACTTTTTAAATTTATTCCTCTTGGCATAGTCAGTTGCTTCTTTTTCTGAGTCCCATATTTCATTTGTAAATATTCTCCACTTATCATTATCTTTTATTATTAAACAATACATAGTCGGTAAAGGTGAGCACTAGACCCCTCAAAACTAATACTCACCCAGTTACGCAGACTCTTCCTCCTGTTTAGGATTATTAACCTCCGTATACCAAACCCATTTAGGGTTCTTACCTTTAGATTGCTGTTGTGGTAACAACTGCAATTTACTTCCCCAACAAGGAAGTTTGTATGGGCAAAATGAACAAGCTAAGCCCAAAACTTTATTACCTGTAGGTTTACCTCTAAATGTTTCTTCAATAGCGTCATACTGTCTTTTAAAAGGTAAACCATCTTTAATTGCTTTTACATTATCTTTAGCTTTTTTTATAGCTTCACTTTTGTATGGCTCTACAAGTTTAGGTGTTTCACAAACAGCCCATTCACCTGTAGATTTATTAATTGCTATCCAGCCTCCAAAATCCTTGTTCTGACTTTCGCTATATAGAAAACCTTGTGATGCATAACCAAAGGTATCATCCCTAACAACTTCTTGAAATCCACCTTCTTCTCCAAATTTTTTATCAAATGAATATGGTGATGCACTTTTAATATCCCATATCTTGTTCTCAATTTCAACATCTTGCTTGCCTTCAATTTTATTTCCTTCAAATTCATACGTAACTTTTTTCTGTTCATTCTTTACATTTACTCCTGCTGATTTCATAATAAATAAAGCTAGTGCCTCAATGAGGTCACCAAATGTATTTCTTATTTTTACATTGTAAGGTTGTCCTTCACCCTTTACACCTTTAGCTTCCATTTGTAATTGGCAAAGAGGTCTACCTGCATTAGACATTCTAATTTCAAACTTAGAAGATCTATCTTCAGTAAACTGTTTTAGTAAGGCGTTTTTACACGCCTCACCAAACTCCTCCACAAGTTTTTTGTCTGCTTGCACAGGACTCTTAGACACCTTGTCTAGATACTTTTGTACTTTAATAAGTATATCACTCATTAACTAGCAAGCACCTGCTCAGGTACTTTGTCATCAAGTTCTTCAACAACTTTAGCATCTACAGAATCTGATCCAGTAGGACTATTAGATTTAGATTTATTATATAAACCAATAACCTCTTCATTTTCTGTATCAATAGACTCTTGGAATACTTTTAAAGTTTCCATATCAGCATCTGACAACTGTAAATTAGCATCAGCATTTACAATTATTTCAGGTACATAGAATACATTGCCACCTTTTTTCTGACGTTTAGTTTCAAGTGATAGAGTAGAATTAAACATAAGTTTTTTTCTTTTCTTCAATTGATCTAACGCAGCACTTACTGGTGAGAATGCTGTACCTGTTACTCTATATAGAACAGGTAAGTTTTCTACTGAATGATCTTTACCTTGTGCAGTTTTACCATCTTTAAAAGATAATAAACCATAGATAAGTTTATAACATCTAATAGTTCTTTGCTGTTCTAATTGTTCAGGTGTAAGATTTGCTCTTTCTTTGTATGCTATCTTTCCACATTTAGTTCCACCTAAAATATCTATAGCCTCTTCTTTCCAGCTTTTAAATATAATAGATCTATTTACATACTCTCCTTTGTCAGCATCGTAGTGCATGTATTGCATTGCACTTATGAATGGTCTTAATGTTATGGGTTTACCATAAATATTCTGACCTATATTTGAATCATAAGTGTAGTAATGACCAACTGGTAATTGATTACCATCGTCATCTTCAGGTGTTCGATTGATAGCTAATCTAGGTATGTTAACACCCATGTTAGATCCATCATCTTGACCAATTGCCTGCATGATTTGCTCATCAGACATTCCTTTTATGTTTGTTAGTTGATTATCAGACATTTGTCCTCCATTTTATTAATTTGTATATACCACACTTTTATAAAAAAGTCAAGCAAAAACTGCAATTAATGTAATATACCACATAAAAAATATAACACCAAATGTCGCACTTGCAAACAAAAACTCCATTATTTTTTTTAACATATTCTAGTATCTCCTTTTATTACTTTTACTTCTAAACCATCTGAGTGTGCAAAGTATTTAAATGTACTAAGAAACTCATGGCTTTCATGTATATACATAGTAGATGGTTCTACCATGCACCTATCTTTTAACTCTGTGTATTCTAGATAAGCACCATAATCTGAGTCATCGTACTCATCCAAAGTTTCAAGAGCCTCTATTGTTTTTCTCATATTGCCTCCTTCATATTTAACCAATCATATCCTATTTTAAGTTCCGTGTCAAGTGGTACATTAAAATTAATATCATAATACTTTTTTAATGCAGGTATTACATCTGCAGTTCCTTTATTAAAAATATCAGCCATCAATCTTTCTTCACCAGGATATACATCTGCGATAATAGAATCGTGCACTGTATTTATTAACAAACTTTTTACTTTCTTTTCTCTCATTAGATTATAAATATTTATACAAGCTAATGGCACAATATCTGCTGTAGCAAATCCTTGCACAGGATAATTTTTTATTTGTGTACCATATGTAGATCCACCCCAGGGTGTACGTTCAGCATATGGAAAAGAATATTCTCTACCAGTTGGTAGCTTAACTCTTTTAAATCTTATAGCTTCACTTTGTAATTTATCATGCCAAGTTTTTATATCTTTGTACTTCTCTAAAAATTTAGTGTAGTATCTTTTCTCATCTTCAGTTCCTGTTGTACCACCATACAAAGGTTTAAATGTATGTGCCTTTGCATCTTGTCTTGATACACCAATAATATCTGCAGTGTATTGGTGAACATCTATTTTATTTTTTATATCTTCCATACCTTGTTTATCTTGTGATAAAAATACAGCAGTTCTAAATTCTAACTGTGCAAAGTCTATTTCTATTATCTTACCATCTTTAAATCTAGATGATACAACTTTACGAATAGGAAATGTTTTACCTCTAGGTTGGTTTTGAAAGTTTGGATCTCTACTAGATAGTCTACCTGTAGCTGTAACAGCTTGCATAAACTTAGGATGTAAAAAACCTTTTTCATTTGTAAAGTTTTTTAATCCTTCAACAAATGTATGTAAGTAAGTATCAACTGCATTGTGTCTCACGATTGCATCTATAAAAGTTTTAAACTCACCCTCTGCTTCACCTGCTATTTTAGTTAATGTAAGTTTGTCTGTTCTAAATCCAGCTTCTGCAATATCGTATACACTTCTAGGTCTTTGTTGGAATCCTGCAACTCTACCCATACTAGAATATGTATAACCATCACCCTCACATATTTCACACTTAGTATAATTTTTATATGGGCTACCATCTTTTTTTATTTTTTTAATTACGCCTTTGCCTTTGCAAGTATGACATTGTTCAGCAACAGTTTTAAATATTTTTTCAGAGTTCTCTGCAACTAAATTTCTAAATTGCAATCTAGAAAAATTAGGCCGTCTTTTATTTTTACCTGTATTTTTATCTATACCTACATTAAATATCTTTGCCCAATGTTTTTTATCTTTTGGCTTTCTACTATAGATCAACCAAGATAATTGTTCAGGACTAGATAAATTAACTTTAGTATCTCCCATTTGTTTATATACAATTTTATCTATTTTTTGTTTTAGGTATGCAAACTCTGCCCTATATTCTTTTTCTACTTTAGCTAGCTCTTCTAAATTTATATTAATACCATTGGCTTCCATATCAGATAGTACAATTAAAAATTCATTCATCATCTTTGCTGTCATTAATAGATGTTTATTCTTTGGCATTCTAAAGTCTGCCATTTGTGAATTAAATAAATCTCTAGTTATTTGTACATCCATTCTACCATACTCTTCTACAACATTAGCTGGTATATTTTGAAAAGGTATACCTCTATCTGTAAATTCTTTTATACGATTATCTTTAGAACCAATTCGTCTTCTTCTACAAGACATTTCTAATGTTAAACTTTTTCTTATACCTCTATTTAATATATACTCCCCCAACATAGTATCATATACTCTACCCGTATATTTAAATCCAGCTTCAATCAACCACATTAAATCAAACTTTATATTATGCCCTACTAATAATGTAGTCTTATCAAGTATAGATTGTATATTATGATAGCAACCTTTATCTATTCTTTCAGAATGATTTGTAAAATAATACTCATCATTTATACCCACACTAACTAATATATTATCAGGGTGATAAGGTGATGGGTCATACCCACCTGTACTTGTAACTTGCCAAGATGTTTCTACGTCTACTACTGTAATCATACTTCGTACCTACTTATACTCCTTCTAATGGTACATGATGGCTCACCATGATAACCATTTATTTTATTTTTACTTACACATAATGTTCTTATTTTATTTTCTGCATCAGAATTAGAATTTCTACCTATGCCAATTATTATATCTGCCTCTGCAGCTTTACCTGTCTTAGAGTTTTCCATCATATCAAATGATATACTATTTCTATTGTGTGCGTCTGCTGATGCTTGTGATATAGCAATCACAGCACAATCTCTTCTCTTTGCTATCTCTCTTACACTTGTATATATCTGCCTTAACTTTTCATCTGTTCTAGCAAATGTACCTGTAACATTTATTTTATCTAACTGATCTATAACTATTATATCAGGTTTATGTTTATCACAATGTGCATCTATATCTTCCATAGACCAATCAACTGTATCAAACATAGCTATGTTATCTTTTATTTCACCCCAAGCATTTTGTGCTATCTCTTTATCCTGTATTATTTCTTCCCTAGTCATACCAGTATAACAAGATATGGCTCTCATCTGTGTTCTGATTGCAGGTTCTTCATTTATAAATGCATGAACCTTTGCACCTTGTTCAGCAAATCCCTCAGGTCCTGCACATAAGCTAACCCAAAAA